>Ga0210384_10001155_pt1 | contig 36972 bp, 35 predicted proteins | sample IncBWH2MmetaG_FD_160574 | JGI IMG/M metagenome (GOLD analysis project Ga0210384, IMG submission 160574) | Forest soil microbial communities from Barre Woods Harvard Forest LTER site, Petersham, Massachusetts, United States - Inc-BW-H-2-M | ecosystem: Environmental > Terrestrial > Soil >...
CGCTTCCAGAGGCTGACCTGCAAAATGCCAACCTGGACCGGGCCGATTTGCGCGATGCGAATTTATCTTTTGCGGTGCTTTCCGATGCGACGCTTCTGGACGCCACGCTCGACGGCGCCAATCTCTATAAATCGGATTTGCATTCCGCGTCACTGCAAAGAGCGAGCCTGAAGAAAGCGGATCTGCGGGAAGCAAATCTGGAAAACTCCAATCTTACCATGGCCAATCTTGGGGAATCCTACTTGATCTCCACGAAACTGAGCGGCGCTCGCTTGAAAAATGCGGATCTCTCCAAGGCCATCCTCACGGACGCCAACCTGCGGAAATCGGATTTGAGCGGCGCGATTCTTCAGGGCGCCGTTCTTCGCGGCACGGACCTGGCCGGGGCCAACCTGCAAGGCGCCGATCTTCGCGGCGCGGAGGGAATGACGGCCGCGCAGATTTGCTCCGCGGCCAATCTGCGGGAAACGCAAATGGACGCGAGCCTGCAACTCGAGGTCTCAACCCTCTGCGGAAATATGCGCTGACGAACAGCGCGGCTGCCGCCGACAAGCGATGAGCGGGACCCACGGAAAAAACGCAGGACATGAAACATATGCGACCCGAGCGAGAACTACCCAGCTTTAGCAGAAATCATTAACCACGAGACCGCGGCGCTTGCCAGGGCAGACCCGCACGAATCAACATTACGAATCGGAATCCAAAGATAAAGGCTCGCGAAATCAGCGCGCGGATCGCACCCGCTGTATCCGCTGGAATGCCAGATGGTAACTCGCGACTGGCGAGCTTGTTTTTATTCGATTCCATGTAATGGAAAATTCCGGGCGTAAGAGGTCAACCGGCGAGACTTCGATCCAATTTGAAGCTGAAGACTTTCACCATTGCGATCCCAAGGATAACAATGGCCAGCGGGCCCGAAACGCGGCCCCCACGTTTTTGATGAAAATAACGATCGCGCCGAAATTTGCGCCAAGTGGTGAAATCCTACGTTTTCATCCAGACCGTTGAGACGACTATTTCCGGCCAGCACACCAAATGCATTACGGTTGGAACTTGAATTGCGACGCATTTCAAAGCAAAAAAACAGGATAAGACTCGCCAGGCGCGCAAGTGCTTGATTGCAGGGCTAAATGCGACTACACTCCCGGCTGCGGTGCACACTGTTAGGGACGAAATCCGGCGTTTCAAGGAATGGTCCAATGAGCCTTAATGCGAACGTGCGAACCTTCTGTATGTTGCAAGGTATGTGGATGCTTCTTGCCTTGCCAGCTTTGGCAGGGACAACTCGTATCTATGTCACGAACAGTGCCGGGGATACGGTTGATGTTGTGGATGCCTCCACCAACAAAGTTGTGCAGGTCATCAAAGGCATCGAAGTGCCCCACGGGGTCAACTTCTCGCCGGACGGAAAGTGGGTCTTCATCAGCAATGAGACGGACAGAGTGCTGGACATCGTGGACGAGAACACCGGCGCGATTGTCAACAAAGTTGCCTTGAGCGGCCATCCCAACAATATCGCCGTGACGAAAGACGGGCTCGTGCTCGTGTCCATCGCCTCTGCCCCCGGCGCTCTTGATATTGTTGATCCGAAGGCGGCGAAGGTGGTGAAGTCGATCCCGACGAGAGGCGGGCTGCACAATACTTACATAACGCCCGATCAGAAGTATGCGGTTGCGGGATCGGTCGCAGCGAAGCGCCTGACGGTTTTCGATTTGAAGACCCAGACAGTGGCTTGGGAAATGGACTTCGACGCCGGGGTCCGGCCCATGACCATTGAGAAGAGTCCCGACGGTTCGACCAGCCGGATTTTCGTGCAGTTGTCAAATCTCAACGGGTTCGCGGTCGTCGACTTTGCCAAGCACCAGGAAGTCGCGAGAATCAAGCTGCCCGATGGACCCTACGGCAAGGCAGAGTGGCGCCTTGGAACTCCGTCACACGGGATTGGCATCGCCCCTGACGGCAAGACGCTCTGGGTAAACAGCATCGTGGCGAACGCGATCTTTGAATATTCGCTTCCCGATCTCAAGTTGATGGGTCATACCACCCTGCCGGAAGTGAAAAATCTTGGCGGCCCATCCTCTGGCTCGGTGCCGGAGTGGATAACGTTCACGCCGGATGGAAGATTGGTTTATGTATCGAACTCCGCGGACCGGTCCGTGTCAGCGATCGATACGGAGACGTTGAAACAAGTTGCGCGAATCACTGTTGGAGAAGTGCCGAAGCGGATCAATACTCTGGCGCTGCCTTAAGCCGTTAAGAGGGCCGGTGCATTGTTATTCCGAGTCGCGTTCCTGGCCGAGGAATCTCGATTTTAGACGATCTTTGGGCGAAGAAAATTTTCGCGCCGTTCGCAGTGTTTTCAGCGTCCGGCTAATCCTGAACCATCAATTCCCAAAGCGGAGTTTTTAATTTGCTTTGCTGCCGCGGACCCAATCCGCGATTGTCTTCCAGTCCACATCGTTTTGGGATTCAAATTGCCTCCCACCGGAGTGGAACGCGTCACCACCGGCTTCAGGCGCCAGGGGGTGGTGCAGAAGGATGCTGCCGAGAGGATCGCCAGGGGTTACGATATGGGAGACCGTCTCGAAGTTGCGCCGCGATTCCTCCTCGGTCCAGGTGGTGTTCCCCGGCGAGAGCTTGGCCAGCTTGAGGGCATGATTCGCTTCTTCGTGACACGCGTAGCAGCGGGCGTGGGTCGGCCGTTTTTTCAGGAAAATGGGCTCGACCCGAGTCTTGAAAAATCCGTAGTCCAGGGCGGGTGTTTCGGCGGAGGAAGAGGTTGCGCCGGGCGCCGGCGTGCCAGCTTTGCTCGCGGATTGGGCTGTGCTGCGCGGAATTGCGAATTGCAGCATCCATACAAGTACAAGGGCCAGTGATAACTCAACACCTCTCCTCATTTGTCCCTCCTGGACATGGCTACGTCAAGAGCCGGCAATCGGGCGGAAAGTCTCATTTCATGCCTTGCGAAAACGGAAAAATCTGCGTTCCATGTATCATTCGCCCGCACCCGTGTCAAGTCCGGCGACGGCGGCGCACCGAGTGCCGGATGTTTGACCGGGAAATCACAAGGGCGAGTCGCCGCGGTCTTAAGGGCCTTTTCGTGAAACGAACGATGGACCAAGCGCAAGCAACATTGTTTGTCGCGCCAGGAATATCCTCCCGGTCGGGCATTGCAGGGATTCACCGGAGGCTCGAATTTAGTTTAGAATAGCAGGCAGTTTAGTGAATCGTTGCCCAAATGAGAAATCCTATCGAAGTTGTGCGGTTTTTTTCGCGGCTCATGATGATCTTGATTCTGCTGCCAGAGGCATGGGCATCGGCAGCGTCTATTCCACACGGCACGGTGGAAATCGTGGCAGAGAATCAATGGATCGCCCCGGGGAGCGAGACTTACTTGGGATTGAATTTTAAGCTCGAAAAAGGCTGGCACATTTACTGGGTGAATCCAGGCGATTCGGGCCAGGCGCCGCGAGTCGAATGGCATTTGCCAGCAGGGCTCACCGCCGGAGAGATTGAATGGCCTGCGCCCCGGCGTCTGGGGACCTCCACCATCGTGGATTTCGGATATGATAATTCCGTCATGTTGCTCGTCTCAATGCATGCCTCATTCGCCTTGCCGGCAAGCCAGGCAACGAAGCTTGGCGCGGAGCTGAAGGTGCTCGTTTGCAGAGAAATTTGTATTCCAGGGAAGGCGCATATTTCGCTTTCGCTGCCAATCAAATCGACGCCGCCTGAAGCGGACGCTCGGAGCAGCGAGCTGTTTACCGCCGCGCGCAATTCCCTGCCCCGCAAGGCGCCGCGCGAATGGGAATTCAATGTGAGCGAACAGAAAGATTCATTCGTTCTGACCGCGAAGCTTGGCCGGAGGGCGGAACGAGCGACATTCTTCCCTTTGAAAGAGTCTCAAGTTGATAATTCGGCGCCCCAGAAGATTGTGCCCGAGGCCACCGGTTTCCAGCTTGCGTTGCGAAAGTCGGATCAGCTGCTCAAGCCGATCCAGCGCCTGAAAGGCGTGCTGGAACTCTCTGCCGGCCAGGCATACGTGATTGATGTGGCGCTTCATTCGCAGTGACGGCGTGACTCGATAGTTGTGCATCTTGATTTTTGAAACGATCAGGAGGAATTACGGAAATGAGACGGTTCATTTTTTATTCGACACTTTTCGCTGTACTAGCGCTTGGATCTCCGCTGCTAATCTTGGCCGCGAAGGTGGGCCAGCCCGCGCCGGACTTCACCGGCACGGCCAGCAACAACCAGTCCTATCACCTCGCGGATTATCACGGAAAGTTCGTGGTTCTTGAGTGGCACAACAACGGCTGCCCCTACACGCAGAAACACTACAATAGCGGGAATATGCAGAAGCTGCAAAAACAGTGGACGGCGCAAGGCGTCGTTTGGTTCACGATCCTTTCTTCGGCGCCGGGCAAACAGGGATATGTGGATGCGAACGCAGAGAATACCTACATGGCGAAGATGGGAGCCGCGCCAACCGCAGCCCTGCTCGATCCTACAGGCGCGATCGGACATTCATTTGACGCCAAGACAACTCCGCAGATGGTCGTCATCAACCCTCAAGGCGTCATTATTTACGATGGCGCGATCGATAACCGTCCGACGGATGACCTGAAAGACATTGCCGGAGCGACGAATTATGTGAATCTGGCGCTAGGCGAGGCTTTGGCAGGCAAGCCGGTTGAAACGGCGGCAACGCGTCCCTACGGCTGCTCGGTGAAATATAAGGGAAGTTGGTTCTAGCACTGAAAACGCCGGGCCTGCCGAATGGCGGCGCCAATTCAGGAGCGATTTTCCGCGTACGCTCTTGCCGCTCGCGCTGGATGCGCTCAACTCAAGGCTCGTAAACCAGTATTTCCGCATCGCGGTTCCCTGCCGCCGTAACGGAAACGTAGAGGCGATCGAATTGCGGCACCCAGAGTGACGGCTGCGAGTCACCTTCGCTGGCGATCTTCACCATGGGCGTGTAGTCGTCGGCGCCCTTCTGGTCATAAACTGCGATGAATCCGTTGCCCGTAACGTAAACGCGCTTGCGTTTTGCGTCATACCAAACGCCATCAATGCTGGGGACGCTGGCGAGCTGCGTGATTTGCTTGCCTGTCTCCGTATCGAAGACGATCAACAGCGGCGGTTTGCGCGATCCAAGAAAAAGACGGTGACGGCTTTCATCGAGAGCCAGTGGGCCGTAGTTCTCAGCGCCTGCTACGGGCCAGGTTCCGATCTGTTCGCGCTTTTTGCGGTCAAGTACGCCAAGTTTTGTGGCCCCGTTGAGGTTCACGAAAATTCGCGGGCCCGGCTTCTCGAATGTGATTCCCCCGGGGCGAGCGTCGGTCTTGATTTCTCCGACCTGTTTATTGCTCGAGGTATCGATGATCGCCAGCGCGCCGGAATTTCGATCTCCGAGCCCGGCATATAGGTATTTCGTATACGGGTCGTAGCCCACCTGGTTCGCGTCTGCGCCCAGCGGAAGGCTGGCAATGAGCTTGAAGTTGTCGCCGCGAAAAATCTTGCAGGTGCCGTCGGTGCCATTGGTCACAAAGAGCGTATTGAAGTCTTTGGAATAAAATGTGCCCTGGGGTTTGCTCTGCCCCGGGATACTGGCAATCCATTTCCCCGCCTTGAGGTCGATAACTTCTACCGTGTTTTGATTGTCGTTGTTAGCGGGAACGAAAAGCCGTTTGCCGTTAACGTCCACGGTGATGTGGTCCGTCCGGCCTTGCACCCCGGGCATGGGGATCTTTTGAACCAATTTCAGCGGTGCATCACTTTGCGCCTTTGCGGTCAGCGCCAGCAGGAATGCGACAAAAAAGGTGACGAAAACAGTTGCGTGCTGTTTCTTCATTGGTCCCCCGAATAGATTTCCCCAAGACACCCATGTGCAGGTCCGTTGCGTGGCCTTTATGTATCACACGTTTTCTCGAGAGGTCCACCGCCGATTAGCGAATTCACTTGACATGTTTCGCGGTCGAGTGTTACATGCGCGGTTATATCCCGAGTGTGTCTTACATACGTTTCCTAAAAGTAGGTCCCTGGTCCTTATCTGAAGACCGGTAAGGGTGGTGATTGGATCGCTTCGTCTGGATCGTCGGAGGTTTTCGATGCGACTTAGACTACTCAGGGAAACGTATGTTTCAGCTCTCTGGATATTATTCGCCGTGGCAGTCAGCCTGACGATGTCCGCCCGGGCATACGCGCAGGTTGCGGGAGCGACGCTGACTGGCACAGTGAAGGATTCCTCTGGCGCATTCATACCCAGCGCTCAAATTGCGATTACAGATGTGGCCACGGGCGTGACACGCACGGTATCGGCTGACGGGGCGGGGCTCTACGCGGCACCCAACCTGTCCCCCGCGACCTATGAGATTCGCGTATCGGCGACGGGATTCAGCACGGAAGTGCAGAAGGGGGTGACCCTTACGGTAGGAGCCCAGCAGGTCCTGGACTTCACGATGCGCGTTGGGCAGATGAGCCAAATGGTTGAGGTCACCACGGAAGCGCCTACCGTCGAGCTGACATCTTCTGAGCTAGGCGCAACCGTAAATTCCACGACGGTGCGCGAATTGCCCTTGAATGGCCGATCCTGGACCGATCTTGCCAATCTCCAGCCGGGGGTCGTTGCGGCAACGAGCCACACTAAAGTGGACGTGAACCGAGGCTACGGCGCCCAATTGAGCATCTCCGGTGCGCGTCCCCAACAGAATAATTACCGGCTCGATGGTATTAGCATCAACGATTACTCCAACGGGGGACCCGGAAGTGTCATCGGTCAAAATCTCGGAGTGGAGGCCATCCAAGAATTTAGCGTCCTGACAAGCAACTATTCAGCCGAGTATGGGAAAACCTCCGGCGGAGTGGTGAATGCGATTTCTCGCTCGGGGACGAACCAGTTCCATGGGTCCGCATACGAGTTCTTGCGCAACAACGCGCTGGATGCCCCAAACTATTTCGATGCAGGTGTATCGCCACCGTTCAGGCAAAATCAATTCGGCGCCTCGGCGGGAGGCCCGATTCGAAAAGATCGCACGTTTGTTTTCGGGGACTATGAAGGACTACGTCAGTCAAAGGGAACGACAACATTTTCCGGCGTACCCTCCGCGAACGCGCGAGTGGGTATTCTGGCCGACCCAAACAACCCGGGGCAAAACCTACCCCCCCACACTGGCCCTTGCCCTGCCAACTCGAACCTGCTCGACCCCAACGCAAATGTCTGCGTCGATAATAACGTGGCCAATTATCTGCCCTTTTTCCGCTTACCTACTCAAAACATCAGCGGGGACATTGGACAATACGTTTTTGCAAGGCAGCAGGTAGTCAGCGAAAATTATTTCACGATTCGTGTCGACGAGAAAATTTCGGGAAAGGACAGCCTCTTTGGCACGTATGTATACGACTATTCTCCATTAACAGAGCCCGATATACTCAACAATGTCCTGGAGCAATCCATCGCCAAGCGGCAAATTGCCGCCTTCGAAGAAAACCATGTCTTCAGCACGGCTGTAGGCAATAGTTTTCGCCTCGGCTTCAACCGGGATCATGCGAATGCGCTTCAGCCACTCCAGGCAATCAATCCGGCGGCAAACGCTACGTCCGGACAATGGGCTCCGGGGTACGCGCCGCCCCGAATCACTTGCTGTGGTCTTAACACTGTTCCGGGTTTAGCTCCTCCTACATTTTCTTATGTCTGGAATGCCTATCAGGTCTATGACGACGCTTTTCTAACCAAGGGCCTCCATACACTGAAATTCGGTTTCGGCTTGGAAAAAGATCAGCTCAACGAAACGACAGCTACGGCCGATTATCTGGGTACGTTTAAGTTCGGGACGATGTCACAATTCCTGCAGAACATTCCCAAGACTGTTGTTGGTTCCATTCCAGGATTAGTCACTCCGCGATACATGCGGACATCCATTGTAGGAGCCTATATCCAGGATGACTGGCGAATCCGCCCACGGCTGACGTTGAACCTGGGTCTTCGGTATGAAATGTCAACAGTTATCAAGGAAGCGAAAGGGAAGACCACCAACCTTCCCACGCTAGACGCTGCGCACCCCAACTGCGGGGTTCTTTTCGGGGACTGCGCTGGGGTCGCTCCCTACTTTTCGAACCCGACTCTGAACAATTTTGAGCCGCGGGTCGGGTTTGCCTGGGACCCCTTCGGAGGAGGCAGGACCGCTGTGCGGGGCGGGTTCGGGATGTTTGATGTCCTACCGTTGCTTTATACGACAGTGACTTTGAACGGCCGTGGTGACCCATTCTTCCAACTTGCCAGTCCCGCTCCCGGCAATAAGCTGCCTCAGGGGTCATTCCCGAATGGAGCGCTTCCATTTATTTTGAGTTCGGGGCTCCCGCCCTTGGAATATGCTTTCGTTGAACCTCATCCTCACCGTAATTACGTGATGCAATGGAATCTTAATGTGCAGCGCGAATTTGCTGGGTTAACCGTGCAGGTTGGTTATGTCGGTTCACATGGTGTGCATTCGGCATTCCGCGCGGATGACGCTAACATGATCCTTCCAACGCGAACTTCCGCTGGATATCTGTGGCCACATCTGGACATTCTCGGCAACGTTTACACGCCACAGTGTAATCAGACTGACCCCAATGGAAGCGATCCTTCCTCATGCGTTGCTCCCAGCCTTGTCAATTCAAACGCAAACGTGGGAGCGGTCCGGTACTTGAGTTGGCCAGGCACTTCCTCCTATAACGCCCTGCAAATCGGTGTGTTGAAAAGGATGAGCCATGGATTGCAGATTCAAGGGTCCTACACTTGGGGAAAGAGTCTCGACAACAACTCAGGGGTGGTCGCCGGCGATACATTTGGAAACGGAATTGGAAGTCTGCCATGGTTCGACATGAAATTGAACCGTGCGGTGTCCGATTACAATGTCGGGCGGACTCTGGTGATTAATTCAAGTTGGCTGATCCCGGGGGTCAAAACCAGTTCTTCCGTGCTGGGCTGGGCCGCGAACGGTTGGGAGTTCGGTACAATTTTCAAGGCCAATGACGGTCCGCCTTTCACTCCGACGTTCGGCACCGACGGCGATCCCCTCGGGATAGGAAGCACGGACCCTTGGGATTTTCCGGATCGCTTGAGGACGCCTGGGTGCAATTCACTGGTGAACCCTGGGAATCCCTACAACTACGTCAAGACTCAATGCTTTTCTGTTCCTTCGGCGCCAAGCATGCAATTCTGGACGGACAATTGCAATCAGTACCCTGCCAGCCTTCAGCCGAAAAATAAGCCCGCAGTGGCGGCGGTATTTCCGCAGTGTTTCAACCTTCGTGGCAATGCCGGTCGGAACAGCATCCCCGGACCCGGTCTGATGAACCTTGATTTCTCACTTTTCAAGAACAATTACATTAGAAAAATTTCGGAATCTTTCAATGTGCAATTCCGGGCCGAAATTTTCAATATTTTGAACCATCCCAATTTTTCACTTCCTGTGTCTCCTGACAATACCGATATTTTCGACAGTACAGGGGCAAAGTTGAATCCCCCTGATAACGGCGCCGCAGGAGTGTTGAAAACAACAACGACTGATTCGAGGGAAATTCAATTTGCGCTCAAAGTGATCTGGTAAAGACATCGGTCGAGCGCGACGCTACAAAGCCTTACTCCCAGGGTATGCGCTTTGCCCTGGCTTCCTAGAAGTAGAGGGCGGGCAGTTTAGCTGTGAGGTTATTTCAATTTTAGTCGGAGGGAACCGATGGATCGTAAGTGTCTAGCTATTATACTGCTCGTTTTACTCGCAACGGCCACCCCGCTCTGGGCGCAAACCCCTAAGGTAGTCGCAGTTCGCGCCGGTCACCTGTTTGACAGTAAGTCCGGTCAAATGCTGGCCAACCAAGTCGTGTTGATTAACGGCGAAAAAATTACGGATGTTGGCCCCGCCGATCGCGTTCAGATTCCAACTGGAGCCCAGGTCATCGACCTCAGCCAGGCTACCGTAATGCCCGGTTTCGTCGATGCGCACACGCACGTTTACAGCAGCTTGAGCAACGGGGCCCGCGTGAACACCACCAAGGAAGCCTGGACGCTGATGGCCGAAGAGAACGCCATGACAACCCTACGGGCGGGTTTTACTTCGGTCCGCGATGTGGGAACCCACGGCGAAGGCTACGGCGACGTCGACATACGCAACGCAATCAACCGGGGCATTATCGATGGCCCCAGGATGCAGGTTTCAACGCGGGGTGTCGGCGCATCGGGCTCTGACTATATCGGCAGCCCGGAAACGTCAATCACGGGAGGCAATCAAACCATTCACGGGCCCGACAATGCGCGCGAAGTCGTTCGCGAACAGATTCATTACGGCGCCGACTGGATTAAGGTGTTCCCAACGGGAGCCTACTCTTTTGGATTCGACGGCGAGCTGTTCGTCGATCCAACATTCACGCTACCCGAATTGCAAGCCATCGTGGACGAGGCCCATCGTCACCGGAAAAAAGTCGCAGCGCACGCCTACGGCGGCGAGGGCCTGAAGGACTCCATCCTTGCCGGGGTGGACTGCATCGAGCACGGGCAGGGCCTGGACGATTCCGAAGCGACCATGATGGTCCAAAAAGGGATCTATTTTGACGTAACCGGTTACCGGTACACGATGCCCGAGATCGCCGAGAACGATAAGAAGAACACCGGCGGTAAGTACAGCATCATTCCCATCTTCGAAAAAAATTTTAAGAACGCGCTTTCGAGAGGCGTAAAAATCGCCTGGGGGAGCGGCGTGGACGGAACCGCCGGCGATCCTCGGTCCAGCGGGCCGCTGCTTCATGGAACGCAGGCCGTTGAATTTGCCTGGCTGGTGAATCACGGAATGACGCCGACCGCGGCTTTGCAATCAGCAACCGTGGTGGATGCGCAGATGATGGGATGGGATGACCGGATTGGATCGCTCGAAAAGGGCAAGTATGCGGACCTGGTTGCCGTTTCCGGCGATCCGCTAAAGGACATCACCGAGACCGAGCGAATGAAATTTGTGATGAAGGGAGGAAAGGTCTATCGAAATGATTTGAACTGACGAGACGCTCGAGGTTCAAACTTAGGTTTGTATGCACCAGGGAAAATTGCAGTCGGAGATCTGAAGTTCGTTAGTCGCAAAAACTTTGCTTCCAGGGAGAAGGAAAAATGAAAAGATTTATCGCGTCCTTTGTTGCAGTAATCATTCTTTATTTTGCCGTCGCTGCTTCTGCTCAGAGCAAGCCTCCGTTGCGGCTCTTGCAAACGATCCCGCTGCCGGACCTCAAACCCGGCGATTTCGATCATTTTGCCGTCGATCTCGCAGGCAACCGGCTGTTTCTTACGGGAGAAGCCAACAACGCAGTCTTGGTCATGGACATGCGCACCAACAAGCTGATCCACACGATTGCGGATGTGGATGAACCTCATTCGATGCTCTTCCTTCCCGCGGCCAAGCAGCTTTGGGTCGTTGCCGGCGGTGACGGGACCGTCAAGATTTTTGACAGTGCGACCTATGCGCCGATCGAAACCTTGAAGGTGACCGAGGGCGCTGACTCCTCTATGTACGACCCGGCCAAGCACCTTTTCTATATTGCCGCGGGCGGCTCGGACGCCAAGTTGACCTATTCGTTGATCAACATCGTCGATACCAGCACTCGGAAAAAGGTGGGCGACATCAAAGTGGATTCTGCCAATATCGAAGCGATGGCCATTGAGAAAAATGGCCCGAGGATCTTCGCAAATATTAGAGACAAGAGTCTCGTCGGAGTCATTGACCGGGAGAAAAAGACGGTGACAGCTACTTGGCCCCTGGGCGACTTCCACGGGAACACGCCGCTCACCTATGACGAGGCCACTCATCGCATTTTCTTGGCGGGACGCAAGCCGCCGGCTCTGGTGGTCCTGGATTCGGAGTCGGGCAAGATCGTTACGTCCTTGCCAACCGCCGAAATGACCGACGACATGACTTTCGATCCCGCGAGCAAGCGCATCTACGTTGCCTGCAATGATTTTACCGTCGTTTACCTGGAGAAAGATGCGGATCACTTCGAAGAGCTAGGCAGGGTTCCCACGGGCTTTCGCGCCAAGACGGCCATATTGGTCCCTCAACTCAAACGCTTTTACGTTGCAGCGCCGCGTCATGAAAGCGATATGGCCGGAGTGAAAGTTTACGAAGTCCAATAAGAAAGAGTTTGAAAATCACTTTGTTCGGGAGGTCGGCCCTATCCATCGGATTTAACGTCGGAGGCCCTAGGGACATGCAAAAGTAATCGACTCTGGAGGCGTTATGCAATCCAAAATCCGCAGTACTGAAACCGCTGTATGTTTTCTAGCATTTGCCGCTCTTGTTTTTTGTTCTTTGCATCCGGCCACAGCACGCGCTCAGGTGGCCGGAGCAACACTCTCCGGCACGGTAACAGACCAATCCGCCGCAGTGATTCCCCAAGCCACAATCTCTGCTAAGAACGTCGATACCGGCATCACCCGCACCAGCGTGACGAGCGCGGCCGGATTCTACTCGATCCCGAATTTGTTGCCTGGGAGCTATGAGGTAAGAACGTCTGCCCAGGGATTTTCTTCCCAGGTAAAAGCCGGCATCACACTGACTGTCGGGGAGCAGCAAGTGCTGGACTTCACTCTGCAGGTTGGCCAGACGAACCAAACGGTGGTGGTGACCACCGAAGCTCCCAACGTGGAATTGGCCAGCTCGAGCATTAGTGCGACCGTGAATTCCACGACGGTACGGGAGTTGCCGCTCAATGGACGAAGCTGGACGGATCTGGCAGCGCTGCAACCGGGTGTCAGTGCTGTTTCACAAATCCAGACGGACTTTGCCGTTGGGGGCGATCGGGGCAACCGAGGTTTTGGAAATCAAATCACTGTCGCGGGTGATCGCCCGGAACAAAATAATTACCGGCTGGATGGTATCAGCATCAATGATTTCAACAATGCCGCGCCGGGCAGCGTGCTGGGTGGCGACTTGGGTGTGGATGCGGTCCAGGAGTTTTCCGTCATTACAAGCAACGTTTCCGCCGAGTACGGCAGGACCTCGGGCGGCGTTATTAACGCCATTACACGTGCCGGAACGAATCAGTTCCATGGAAGCGCTTACGAGTTTCTCCGCAACGACGCCCTGGATGCCAAGAATTTCTTTGAGAACTTGAACAATCTCAAGAAAGGTTCTTTCAGGCAAAATCAGTTCGGGGTCTCCGCCGGCGCTCCGATCCGAAAAGACAAGATGTTCATCTTCGGCGATTATGAGGGGATCCGCTACTCGAAGGGTATTCCCGTGTCGATTACTGTGCCGTCCAATGCGGCGCGGAATGGGCTGTTGTGCTCGATACCAATAACGTCGGGCCCGAATGCATGCACCCCGACACAACTTCAGCCCAACCCGAGCGACCCGAACGGCACGGACGCGAACGGCGTGGACCTTAAAGTCAAGCAATACCTTGGCTTCTGGCCCGTTTCCACGAACATTCCACCTGGCACAAACGGCGATACGGCAACAGCCGGCTTCACAGGTCAACGGATCGTCACCGAGGACTTCTTCACAATCAGGAGTGATTACAAGATTTCTAGTAAGGACAACCTCGACGCTGTCTACCTGCGGGACGTCACACCTTATAGCTCGCCCGATGGCCTCGACGCAGTATTGGTCAACTCGAATACCAGGCGCCAAATCGTCAGCATGGAGGAGACTCACACTTTTGGCCCCACACTCGTAAATTCCGTTCGTGGGGGATATAGCCGCCTATATGAGATTAATGATTTTGGCGCGACGGCCATCAATCCCTTGGCTAAGGACCCCACTCTGGCGGCTTTTCCAAATCAATTCGCCTCTCATGTGACGATTTCAGCTATCGACCAGTTTACTGGCGGGGTTAACGGGAACACGACCGCTCTCTACGCCTGGAACTCCTTCCAGGGATATGACGACGCCTTTTGGACGCATGGAACCCACTCCGTTAAATTTGGAGGCGGCGTGGAGCGGCAGCAACTCAACCGTCTTACCCACACCGATCCTAGTGGAGTTTTCACTTTCAATTCTTTGTCTGATTTCCTCACCAATAATCCGCATAGATTCACGGGGGAAGATTTCAGCTCCGTAGGGCCGCAGGGATTACGGCAAACCATTTTTGGCGTCTACGTCCAGGACGACTGGCGCTTCCGCTCAAACCTGACGTTGAATCTGGGACTGCGCTGGGAGATGGCCACAGCGATCGACGACAACCGCGGTGCGATTGTGAATATGTTCAATATGACTGACCTACTGCCTCACTGCGGGACAGTTGTGGTAGGGAAATGCGCAGGTGGCGGCCCCCTATTTGGGAATAACACGCTTCATAACTTTGAACCTCGCGTGGGTTTTGCCTGGGACCCATTTCACAATGGTAAAACGGCTGTTCGTGGTAGCTTCGGGATGTTCGACATCCTGCCGCTGGCCTACCAGTATATTGCCGCTGCCACAAAACAGTTTCCCTTTGTCTCCTCTGGAGTCATCAACAGTCCAGGTCTAGGATCATTAGGCAATATCCAGACGCTCCCCTCGCCAGCGGGCGATGGCGGATCTAAGAAAGGCGGGAGCTACACCGAGCAGTATCCTCATCGCAGTTACGTCATGCAGTGGAACCTCAATGTTCAGCGCGAATTGATCAGCAACGTGACGGCGATGGTGGGTTACGTAGGCTCGCGGGGCGTGCACGAACCCTTCCGGACCGATGATGCGGATATCACACAGGCAACGCTGACGCCGTTCGGGTATCTCTATCCCAAAGTCGATGTTTTCGGAAGCGCATTCGGACCGGGATGCGATGTAACCGATCCAAGTGGGACTGAGACCGGATCCTGCAATCCTCCTCCGAGAATCAACGACCACTATGGCCAAATCCATTATCTGGCGTATGAAGGTAGCTCCTATTATCACGCGCTGGAAGTGGCTGTTCAAAAGCCGATGAGCCACGGGGTGCAGTTTCAAACCTCGTTCACTTGGGGCAAGAGCATGGACACCGGCTCAGCGGCCGGTCATGGCGACCAATTTTCAAATTCGATCTCGAGCCTGCCTGCTTACAATCTGGGATTGCTGCGTGCTCGCTCTGACTTCGACATAAAGCGAACCGTGATTGTCAGCCTCAATTGGCAGGTTCCTTCCGCCAAATTGCTTTCAGGGCCCGCCGCGTGGATCGCGAATGGATGGGAGTTAGGGACGATTTTTAAGGTGAGTGATGGCGTTCCGTTTACCGCCACTTGGGCAACAGGTGGCGATCCGCAAGGCCTCCTTAACAGTGACGACTGGGCCTTCCCAAATGTGCTGAACACTCCCGGTTGCTCAACTCTCACCAATCCCGGAAATCCCACCCACTACGTCAAGACCGAGTGCTTTTCTGTACCCACATGGCCCGACCCAAATACTTGGGCTGCTAATTGCGACCCAGCTCCACCAAACGCCCAACCAAGCAGCGGACCGGGGTTCCTGGCTCCACCTCCGCAATGCTTCAACCTTCGCGGCAACGCTGGTCGCAACCTCTTGACCGGGCCGGGAACGACGAACCTGGATTTCTCGATTTTTAAAAATCAGCCGATCAAGAGAATTTCGGAGAGCTTCAATGTGCAGTTCCGAGCTGAATTCTTCAATATCATGAATCATGCCAACTTCGAAGTGCCGTCGATAGCTCTCGGCCATACGGACATGTTTGACGGCACTGGAGCTTCGCTCGCAACCGCGGGTGTGCTGACCGCAACGTCCACCCCAGGGAGAGAGATCCAGTTCGCGCTGAAGTTTAACTGGTGATCGCGGATGGCTTAGCGGGAATGATGGGTCGAGGATTTGAGCCATGAGGTCTTCGTCATCCGAAAGCGTCGAATAAAGTGTTTGCGTGTGGAATGCTCAATTCGCGCGTCTTGGGATACAATCCGGGAACGACGCTGCACGACCGGGAGCCTGCGACAATCTTTATTATGACTGCCTGTCTGGCGACACGATGCATACATCCAAAGGAGGAAGTTTCATGAAGTTTTCTAACCTTGTACGTCTTGCAGTGGGCGTGTGTTTTTTACTGTTCGGCACTTACACATTCGCAGGGCCACCGCCAGCCAGTTACCACCTTCTAAAGAAAGTTCCCTTGGCAGCAGCTCCCGGTGGCGGCGAATATTTTGACTACATTACAGTTGATTCCGCCGCGCGCCGGGTCTACGTATCCCACGGCACAGAGGTCGTTGTGCTGAATGCGGATGATTACACGGTCGTGGGCACGATTGGCGGTTTGAAACGCTGCCATGGAGTCGTGGTAGTCAAGGCGCTTGGCAAGGGATATATCACGGATGGGGAGCTGGAAAAGGTGGTTATTTTTGATCTCAAGACCTTGAAGGTCACCGGCGAGGTCAAAACGAACCAGCCCGATACAGACTCGCTGATCTACGATCCAGCGTCAAAGTACGTCTTTACTTTCAATGGCAACAGCCACAACTCAACAGTGATCGATCCGGTGAAAGAGGCGGTCGTGAAGAACATTGACCTGGTGGGCGCAGTGGAGTTCCCCGCCGTCGATGGAAAAGGCGTGCTGTACGACAATAACGAAGACAAGAACGACGTGGTGGCCATTGATACCCACACTCTCGAAATCAAGGCGCGCTGGCCGGTTGCGCCCGAAGGACAGGCGGTTGCCCTGGCCATAGACGCCAAGAACCGGCGGTTGTTCTCCTCGGGCCGCAACCCCCAATTCCTGGTGATGATGGATGCCGACAACGGAAAAGTCATCCAGTCGTTCCCGATTACCGCCGGGGTGGATGCCAACGTCTTTGAGCCGGAAACGGGCATGCTGTTTGTCTCCACGCGCGAAGGAATGATCCACATTTTCCACGAAGATTCACCTAACAAGCTCAGCGAGGTCGAGACGGTCAAGACCGAGTATGGGGCGAAGACGATGCAAATCGACGCCAAGACCCACAACCTTTTTCTGAGCACGTCGGATTTCGATCCGCCGGCGGCGCCCACAGAAAAACAGCCCAATCCGCTTCCCCGGGCTAAGCCCGGAAACTTTCGCGTGCTGGTTTACGGGCGGTGATCTCGACAGATCAGAAAGCTTGTAGACGATCGTCTTTGTTTTTTAGCCGAACCTGTGCGTCGCTGGCAATTCGTGCAGGTTACGGGCGGCCTTGACGCGATGTTGCAGAAGTCCAGCGCAACCGCAGGACTTCTGCAATCTCCAATCACGATAACTAAAATAGATTACTTCATAGTTATTGACACTAGTGTAAAATACCCACAAAAGGGCACGGTCGGACCGCACCGTTTCCCGGTATGGAAGCCAATGGTCGTTCTTAGTTAAGATTCAGCGCGCGCCAGATCAAAATCCCCGGATATATCAATTTTCACGTGTCTTTCTGCTTTAGAATGATAACGTCTCAAGGATAAGGAAAATGAAAGTCTCATTACTTTACCGCATCGCTTCGGTTCTCCTGCTGCTTTTCGCTGCCGGGCACACTATCGGCTTCCGTCAGGTGGATCCCACGTGGGGCGTGGATTCATTGGTCGATTCCATGAAGTCCATGCACTTCAACGTCAATGGATCAGATCGGACGTATTGGGAGTTCTTTGTGGGCTTCGGGCTGTTGGTCACGGCGTGGATGGTATTTGCCGCAATCGTCGCTTGGCAGCTCGGTAGTCTTCCCGCTGAGACTTTGGCGCAGATGCGAATGTTGGCGTGGGGATTCGTGATTTGCGTGGGAATCGTTACTTGGCTCAGTTGGCGCTACTTCTTCCTCGTCCCTGTCATCTTTTCCATCGCGATTCTGTCGTGTCTGGCTGTGGCAGCTTGGCTTTCTGGCGACTCCCATTAATGTGGACTATCATCGGGCCGACTTTCCGGGTAAAGCTTAAGCTGGACGGCTCCTGGGCACACGTGCCACTGTCGTGCAGTCCAAAGCTGTAAGTCCCATCCCGGCATTCGGCTGTTGCACCCGCAAGAACCCCATTCGAGGAGTACGCCGGAGAATGGACAGGGTTTCCGCTGACGTTCGTATAGGAGCTGCCGTTCGAGAGCTGCGTAGTCCAGTCGGGATGGGCGTCGAGGATCTCATTCGCGCGGAAACGCGAGAGCGAGCCGAACACCCCGCTTGCCGGCATGATGCCCTCTTGCTGCTGAAAAGCGGCGAGCGCATTTCGGGCAAGGGTGCCGAAGGTGGCTGTGATCGGACCATCGTAGAGGCCTTCATCAGCAAGAAATTGCTGCAGCATACATTCAGGAAGCCTTCAGGTTGTTTCAGTAGGATAAAGGGGTTGTCTCCTAACAAAATTACGTAACGAAAGCAGGGGGAACTTTCCTCTGCAATTGCGATGCGAATTTGATTGTAAGATGCAGCCGCACATGGAGATGGAAATCAAAATCTCAGGATACCCGGGGAAAGCAGAAGAGAGGTGAAGCCAATGAGGAAAGGTTTCATGATTCTGCCTCTTTTGGCGGTCTGGGCGGGATCCGCTTTGGCGCAAGGTTCTGGAGCCTCTTCTTCCACTCCGTCCATTCGACCTGTCGGCGTAGTCACAAAAATTCAAGCGGGCAGTTTAACATTGCACACAGATGCGGGCCCGGATTTGCTCATCCAGCTTGGGGATGGAGTGTCGTTTCTGCGGGTTCCACCCGGGGCGACAAATTTAAATACAGCGACCAAAATCACCATGAGCGACATTAGCTCTGGCGATCGGGTCCTTGTGCGCGGCCGCGTTTCGGAGGACCAGAAATCCATCCTTGCCACGGCTGTGATCGTTATGACCAAGTCGGATTTGGCCAGTGCGCGCGAAGCCGAGCGTTTGGATTGGCAGCGTCGTGGTATCGGCGGAACTGTCCAGGCGATGAACCCGGAGACCAAGGAGATCACAGTTCTGTCCTCCGCGGCGCCATCCGCACCGGGAAATTCCTCACAGGCGGTCTCCATTGCGCTGAAGTCCGATGCTGTTTTGCTGCGCTACGCTCCCGATTCGGTGAAATTCAGCGACGCCAAGGCAAGTCCCTTCGAACAAATCAAGGTCGGCGATCAATTGCGGGCGCTCGGCTCCAAGAGCGCAGATGGCGGCCGCTTTACAGCGGAAAAAATTGTGTCTGGAACATTTCGAAACCTCGGGGTCACAGTGGTTTCGGTCGACGTGCAAAACCGCGCCATCGCCGTAAAAGATTTAGCCTCGGGACAGCCCGTGCTGGTGCGAACGAATGCAGATTCGAAGTTGCATCACGTTCCGCCTTCCGTGGCGCGCGTGCTGGCTGCGCTCAATTCCGGGGGAACGCCGGGCGGCAAGGCCGGAAGCGAGCCCGGCGCAGAGCAACTCGATGTGCAGCAAATGTTGGAGCGCGCGCCTGCGCTTGATCTTGGAGAGTTGAAGCCCGGCGATCCTTTGATTGTGGTGAGTACAGAAGGGGCCAAGCCATCGGAAGTGACGGCTATCGATGTCCTGGCCGACGTAGAGCCCATTCTGGCCGCGCGTCCAAAAGGGAGCAATCAGGTGGTGGTAGGGTCGTGGAGCCTGGGTATGAATGGGGGAGAGGGCGGTCCCTAGCACAGGAATGACCCGCGGGAATCGTCACGATGCATTGGCAAAGGCCGGGGCAGAGGGAATGAATAGAACGGTGACAACAATCCTAAAGGTGAGCGAGTTGACCAGTTTACATGAATTCTTGAGACGTGGTTTTCACACTTTGCTCATTTCCTGTTTTCTTCCCGCCGTGCTGCTGGCTCAGTCCGGTGAAGTCAGCCTCCGCGGCCAGGTGACGGACCAATCCGGCGCGGTTGTCGCCGGCATCCCGGTCACGCTCGTCGCCCCCGGCGGTGATGTACGGGAGGCGAAAACCGAAGAGTCAGAGGGGCGATATGCCTTCAGGGACCTCCCCGCAGGCACGTATACCCTGCGCGTCCGCGTAAAAGGATTTGCTGAAATAGAAATGCCCGGCATTGTGATCGCCCGCGGCCGGCCTCAGGTTATAAATCTTCAACTGACTGTAGTGATGGAGCAGCAGGAGGTCACGGTAAAGGAAGAAGAAGCCCCCACTGTTAGCCTCAGCTCCGCGAACAATGCCAGTGCGGTGACCTTGCAGGGCGCCGACTTGGAGGCGCTGTCCGATGATCCTACGGACCTTGAGGCCGACTTGCAGGCGCTCGCCGGCCCCTCGGCGGGCCCCAGCGGCGGGGCCATGTTTGTCAACGGATTCAGCGGGGGAAATCTTCCGGCGAAAGAGTCCATTCGCGAAATTCGCATCAACCAGAATCCATTTTCGCCCGAGTATGACACCCTGGGCTATGGTCGCATCGAAATTTTCACAAAACCCGGCACGGAAAAATACCACGGCACGATCGACTACAGCTTTGGAAAGGACTTCTGGAATTCGCGGAACCCATATTCCTCCCAGAAGGCGCCATTCATGCTCAACGAAATTGAGGGCAACGCCGGCGGCCCGCTGGGTAAGCGCGCCTCTTTCGCCGTCGAATGGCAACGGAACATGGTCGACAATGGTTCCATCTCCAATGGTTTCATTCTCGACCCGCAGACGCTCGCCGCCATCCCTTTCAACTCCGTGCTCACGACGCCACAGCGCTTCACGCGTATCAATCCGCGCGTGGACTATCAGCTCAATTCCAACAATACTTTGGTGATTTCATACGATTTTACGCATTCGGATATCCGGGATGGCGGCATTGGCGGCTTCAATCTGATCTCTCAAGGTTATCACGTGGCCTACACCGATCAGACCGTGCAAATGACTGAAACCGCCGTGTTAGGCAGAAATATCAATGAAACGCGCTTTCAATATTTCCGTACCGCGAATCAGATGATGCCGAATAGTTTCAGCCCAGAGATCCAGGTGCTCGGTTCGTTTATAGGGGGCGGCTCGCAGAACGGGCAATCCTTCGATACGCAAAATTACTTCGAGCTGCAAAACTATACGTCGATGGTCCGCAACAGGCACACCTTCCGGTTCGGTGTCCGCTTGCGCGGGCAGATGGATAACAGCATCACGCGGCAGAATTTCAACGGCAGGTTCACTTTTGGAGGCGGCCTCGCCCCGGAGCTGGATTCCAATAACCAACCTGTTCTCGACGGGTCCCGAAATCCCGTACTCATTTCTATCAAGTCCATCGAACGGTACCGTCGTACTCAATTGTTTCAGCAGATGGGTGATCCTCCACCAAAGATACGAACCTTGGGCGGCGGAGCTACGCAGTTCAGCCTCGACACAGGCGTCCCTAACCTCTCGGAGAGCGCGGTGGACGTCGGCGTGTTCGCCGGCGACGAATGGCAGGTGCGTTCGAACGTAACCCTGGATCTGGGATTCAGATATGAGACCCAGAGCTTTATCCACGACTGGAGGGATTTCGCGCCTCGCGTGGCCATATCCTGGGCCCCCGGTGGAGGTACCGGCAACTCTCGCGCTAAGACCGTGTTGCGTGCCGGCTTTGGAATTTTCTACACCCGCTTCCCCCTCTCGGACATCACCACCGCGGAACGCTACAACGGAATTATTCAGCAACAGTTCGTGGTCGCCAATCCGGATTTTTACCCGACGATTCCCTCCACAGCCTCGCTTGCATTGCTGGGGTACCAGTCCAGCGAGACAGTGAGTTCCAGCCTGCGCGCCCCCTATTTTATGCAATCGGCTTTAACTCTGGAGCACCAGTTGTCGGCGAGCACCGCTTTCGCGGTCACTTACACCAATTCTCACGGCGTGCACTTGTACCGTTCCGAGGACATCAATGCCCCGCTTCCAGGGACTTACGATCCGAATGTGCCGAAAAGCGGTACTTTTCCGCTTGGGCATCCAGGCCCTGTGTTTCGGATGGAGTCGTCGGGCATTTATAACCAGAACCAGGTCGTCGCCAATGTCAATACGAGGCTGAAGCAGGGGGTGTCACTTTTCGCATTTTATGTGCTTAATCGCGCGATGAGCAGTACGGACGGCATCGACACCGTGCCGGCAAATCCGTATAGCCTGGCAGGCGAGTACGGTCCGGCGGCAACGGATGTGCGCCATCGAGTAACTTTTGGCGGCTCCGTCAGCATGAAGTGGAGCATACGCATCAGCCCATTTGTAGTTATTCAATCCGGCGCGCCCTTTGATGTTACCGCTGGAAGCGACCTTTACGGCACGACGTTGTTCAATGGACGTCCCGGCATTGCCACCGATCCCAGCAAACCCGGCTTGATCCAAACGCCCTACGGGCTGCTGGACCCTAACCCTTCCCCTGGTGAAACGATTCTGGGGCGAAATTACGGCCGCGGGCCAAGTCAGCTGCGGGTAAACCTTCGAGTTGGTAAGGCCATCGGATTCGGGCCAATGGCGGGAGGTGGGCGCGAGCAACGGCCAAGCGTTAGCGCAGGTGGCGCCACCGCGGCGCAGGCTTCCGGCAGGGGGTTAGGCGGAATTCTCGGGGCTCCGAAGACCGTCCACAGATATAACATGATCGTTTCGATGTCCATCCAAAACCTGCTGAACCACAACAATCCCGGACCAATCACCGGGGACATCACCTCGCCTCTGTTTGGCTTCTCCAACAAGATCGCCGGCGGGCCCAATGGCGAGGGATTTTTTGAAACCGCGAACAACCGCCGGTTGGAAGCGCAGCTTAGATTTACTTTTTAGTTATATATATAAAGCATCGAAACTGCACGACAATTTGAATCAACTTGCAATTCAAACAAGGAGAACGTCAATGCGATCGACCTGGTGGAAATTGAAAATTTGTACGGCTGCCGCTCTGGCTTTATGCGTGGCATTCGTTTCAAGCATATGGGCTCAGCAACAATCGAAGGAGTATGTCAATCGCCAGGCGGCCATGGTGCACATGTCAGGCCTTCTGAGGTTGGTGGAGACCATCCCCCTGCCGACCGAAGGTTACATGGATCACCTCAGCTATGACTTGAAAAATCAGCATCTGTTTCTTTCCGCGGAAAACAACAAAGAGATTGTTGTCGTAGACATGAAAGCCGGCAAGGTGATCCATGAGACCAAGGTTGGCGGAAATCCTCGCAAGCCATTCTTTGATCCATCGACGAACGAACTCTGGGTGGATCTTGGAGACAACACGGTTGTAGCCCTGAACGGAGCTACTTTTGAGGTCGTCAAGACGATCGAGCTGACGGGCGGCAAGAACGCTGCTGGAAGGGACCCCGATAACGCGGCCTTTGACGCCGCCAAGGGACTGTATTACGTCGCGGTAAGGACCAGGGATGAAGGAAGTAAGGAAGGCTCCATCGAGATTGTCGACACCAAGGCGGCCAAACTCATCGGCAGGATCAAGATGGAAGGCCAGGAACCCGCGGGCATCGTTCTGGACGCTCCGGCCAATCGGTTGTACGCGGGGATGGGAGATGTTGTAAACGGTGAGAGCGTCGTCAAGGTCGTCGATACGGAGAAGCGCGCGATAGTGGCTGAGTGGTCCACCGCGGGAGGCCCGCAGCCGCACGTCGCAGGTCTCGACGCGGCTCATCATCGCTTGTTTATGGGCAGCCGATTAGGAGGTGGACACAACGTCGATCCCGGGAAATTGGTAATCATAAATACGGACACAGGAAAGGTAGTTGAAACACTGGATGCCACCGGCGGCGGTGACGAAATCTTTTTTGACGCGCCGTCAAAACGGGTTTACTTTTCAGGTAGCACCGCTACACTCGCCGTATTTCACGAGGATGATCCGGACCATTTCCAGTTACTCGGAAAAGTGCCAACCGGGGCAATCGCTAAATCCGGGATCTGGATCCCGGAATTGAAACGATACTACGCGGCTGTCCCGAAGCACCTCGTCCAGTTGATCCCCACAACTCAATATGGCGTGCGCGACTGGATAACCGAAGAAGCCCATCTAATGGTTTTCGAAGAGATCCCCTGAGGCGTGAAAAACAGCGGGCCAGCCTTCGGCAGATTCGGGGCATTCTCCAAGAACTGTCAAGCAACAAGTATGTCCGACGAATAAAACAGTGGGAAATTATGGCGGAGAGGGTGGGATTCGACCCATTGAATGCGGAGCCTTGCACCGCCTTGCGTAGCCTTGTTCGGCCACAGGAAACAAAGCACTTATCTGAATTTCGGCTTTAGCCCGATTTAATCAATGTGTTCTGAAGGCTAATTCACACGGAGAATGTAGCACAGCAATGGAAAATGTAGCACGCGACTGTAGTTCCGTTACATCCCAATTTTCTTGCTGAGTTCAACGGTCATACCGCCCAATTTCTCGAACCGCTCAGCGATCCGCTTCATAATCTTCTGGTCCGCTGCGGTCTCTCCGGAAGGTAGGAAACGATACCATCGCGCTAATTGCTCCTTGTCGGCCTTTTCGACTTCTTCGACTGTGGGGAATCCCCTCATTAGAGAGCCGTTTTGCCTTCCACTCTACCACACTTTAAATATGCAAACGCCTACGATGCTCGGACGCGTTAGCCTCTCTTGAAAAATGACGAATGCCGAAATAAGCGCAGGAGAAAGGCCTGGCCGAATCGGCGTCTGCCATTAGCTGTATCAAAGGGTTCGCGCAGCAGCCTTGGCAAAACATAGAAAAGATTAGGTCGATCTGCAACGATTTCGCGTGTATCAAACCATTTCATTTGGTAAGGGTACCCTTGGATTCTCACATTCCGGTAAGAGGAATGTGGCCCGGGCCGCCCAAAAGCCACATATGGAGAACAGCTGTTACCGCCCGTGGCAAGACCAGTGTGATTTATAGCAGGCTCTTGGCGGACAGCCGATAAGAAAACCCCCAGTACGTCCGTACCGTTGTCAAATTCGGATTGATCGTGTAGTCTCGCCCCAGTATCAAGAGTGGGCGTGAATCTGACGCCCCAGCAGCCGAGCCACAAAAAAGGCCACGGTGCTAACCTTCGAGAGAAGGGATACGGCCTGTAGGGGGCAAAACCCACCTTAGTCCTTCCCCTTTACTTTCGAAGGCATCTTCTCCACTTGGAGGCATGATGTCTTCGCATGATTCGTTTGTATCTTCTGGCAATTCCCCAACTCAATCTAGAAAAATCCAGCCTGACTTTGTCGTGGAAAACCACGGCAGTATTTTCCTCCTCAAGCCGCTCACGCCTTCGGCAACCTCTTGGATCGAAGAGCACATCGGCCAAGACAACGGATACCAGCCTTATTTCCCCATAGTCGTAGTCGAGCACCGATACATCGCGGACATCGTCGCCGGTATTCAGAACGATGGATTGGCGGTGCAGCCATGAAAACCGCCAAGGTTCTGCAAGTCAAAACTGAAGCGGCAGCATATATCGTGATCCGAAACGGGGCTGGGCGGAAATTGTTTGAAGTCGACCTTCCTGGCGTCACGGTCGTGCTATCCGTTTCGTCAGATACGGCAATTAATATCGAGCCTGCGCCTATAGCCCGCGCTGGGAGGCACACATGAAAAAACTGAGCATCTTCGACCGAAAGTTTCTGGCGTCGTGCAATGTGCGCGTAGAAGGTCAGCGGCGTTGGAGCGATGCCATTTTTTGCAGTCCTGCGGAATCTCCACGACGCTCACCCCCGAGGAGTTCCAGAGCGCGAATAAACACCGCGATATATCACCGTGCAGAGGCTGCGGTGTGCTGACATTCGGGCAACAGACTAAGGATTGCCCACATCGTGCCCTGGACGGCACCGAACAACTGGACGGCACTCAGCAACTGCTGGTGGAGTGTGGACTCGACCTTTATAACCGGACTGATTATCTCCTGCTCGCATTTGCTGGAAATCCTCCCGCCGAACTTGACGGGGAAATCGAAGCGATGTTGCCGGAGGAATTTCAAACCGATTTTGACGAAGATGAAGACGAGGAAGATTGATGCGGACACTCTCCAAATCCGACCGACAATTTTGGAAAGATTATGGTATCGACCCTGGCGTTCCTTCAAGCAACGGAATGACAACTGAACAACTTGGCGAGGCTCTGTTGCAAACAGTGCAAGCCATGTCGCCCGATCAGAAAGCTATTCTCAGAGCACGGATGCTGCGCAGTGTCGGGTTAATCAAATCGAGTAAGGGAAAACCGTCCTGACCTTCAGGCAGGATAGCACCCGCCCGAGGAACCGCTAGACGGGGAGATCGAAGCTTAGTTGCCGAGAGAGCAACAAATGGATGATATCAATGACGCGCCTTCAGCCGGGCAATGCGATGAACCATCCTACACCACGCTCGCAGGTTTTCCAATTTGCTCGAAGTGCGGCAAATCGACGCGGAAAAAAAACGTCTTGGTTTGCGCGCCATGCAGAAATCGAACGCGCCTGGTGCTGACCGATGAAGACAAGAAATTCTTACGGGACGTCGGAATCTCGCGATGAATTCACAGAACCGTTGGCGCCGATCTAACGGAACACTGCGAGCGTGGTTTGCTACCAAAGCAAAGGCCATTGCTTTTGCAGAAAATCCGATGAATACGGCGTATCACGGCAATATCCCGGTGTTGTGTTTGAAACCGGGCTGTGACAGTTGGCGTCTCTCGCAGCCACACTGGCCCGACGCACGGGCAGCAGCGAAAGCGTGGGTTAACTGATGAAGGGAACACTGAAAGACATGGGGAATCAACTGGCGCAGTCGTTTCAAGAACTGAGCCCAGCGCAGCAGGAGCGAACTCGAAAGGCGATGTTCGAGTCGGTGACAAAAAAGCTGTTCCGAGAGAAGCCTTGGATGACGAACTCCAGAAATATTGGGACGACGCCCTAACGAAATGGAAGGCGGGCGGCGAACACCCACTGGCGCGGCACCCCCTTGCGGTTCGATGTGACATGCACAGCGGATGCTACACAGTCGCCCCGGTTCGGATATTTCCGAATTATTCGAAGCGATACTATTCTGCTCGTCTACTGGCGCCGTAGATGGACACAATTACCGGCGGCCTGCCGCCTGACCGCGGAGAATCATTGAAAACGGAAGCAATGCCCGCTTGGGTTCGGTCTTAGGAAATAGCAATACCAATCGAGGTACGCTTGAATCGAGCTGCCTCTTGTCGGGGCGTAGTGCAGCCTGATAACGCGCCTGCCTTGAGCGCGGACCGACCGACTCCAACAGCTCCATTCCCTATTTTGGTTTCTCTGTGTTTTCAGGAATTTGGAGAATCTGCTTTTCGCTCAAAGCAAAACCTAATGGCATCAAAACGTTTGATTCGCGCACAGTCCCTGCACGCCTACGCGGCGGAATGATTTGGCGTTCGTGGGTTCCACCACAGCTTCCCTTTGCTTTTCGAACGAGAGGTGACTCGTTCTCCCGTCCCAGTCGATAACAAGCACGTCGCCGAATTTCACTTGCTCCGTCGCACGCAGGCTCGCCAGTGGAAACACTATGAATTTCTCAATCGCCCTCTTCAGATGCCGCGCCCCGTACTTGATGTCCGTACCTTCCTGCAGCAGAAATCTCTTCGCCAATGGCGTCGCCCGGAACAAAAACTGCTGTCCTGCGGTAGCCAAGACTCGTTGCTGCACCATTCCTAACTCGATCTCCAAAATCTCCTCGAGCTGCTCCTGCCGCAGCGGATGAAAAACCACCACCTTATCCAGCCGGTTCATGAATTCCGGCGAAAACTTCTTCTTCGCTGCTTCTTGCGCTATCCTCTCTAATTTCGCTTCTAGCCGGTCCTGGTGTTTGTCTTTCGGTTGCACGAACCCCATCCCTCCGGTCATAAGCTCAGTGATTTCTCCTCCACCCAGGTTCGAGGTGAGAAAAATTATCGTGTGCGACAGGTCCACACGCCGGTTGTCGCCGAGCGTCAGCTTAGCCTTGTCCATGATTCCCAACATCAGTTGCCACAGCGAGTCCGACGCCTTCTCTATCTCATCGAACAGCAGAAAACTCAGCTTCAAATCTTCCTTGTGATACGTCGCCAACGCTTCCTGCGTGATCAGCGGATGCGTCTCCCGGTGTCCTAGGTATCCTGGCGGCGAGCCGATTAGCTTCGCGATTTCGTGCGAGTGCTGGAACTCAGCGCAGTCCAACTTGATTACCGCGCGCGGATCTCCAAACAAGATTTCCGCTGCCGCCTCCACAATCCGTGTCTTGCCTGAACCCGTCGGCCCAAGGAACAAATAGTTCCCAACCGGCCTTCCGGCGGCCCTCATCTCCGCGGAGAACACCTGGAGCACATCCACGAGCGTGCGGACCGCTTCCTCCTGGCCAACAACTTTATTCCTTAGTGCAAATTCAAACTCCAGCGACTCCTGGCTCCGAACACCGGGATCTAGTCGTGATGAGTTGTTGCTCATGGCCATCTCCAACGAGAACTTCGATCGGCCGACTCAACCTGCTCCTTGCATTATCCATTTCATATTGGATTGCGCCGAAGGCCGGACGATTTCATTTTTTTTCGCAATAGAAAGTATCGAAATTCTCTCTAGGGGGAAGGCACCTTTGAATGCTTTTCTTCTGGGCCAATCAGCTCATCGTGCTTTCCTCCCTGACGTTTCGTCTAGCGGTTTGTGATAGTGCATCTGACGTGCCAAAGTTGTTGGCTCGGAATCTCGGCGCACGGGGTTGCGACGATGGTTATTCCTACCCGGAATCCCTGATTTGTACTGTTGATGGAGCAAAACAGGTACTTGAGATCCGGGCGCACCACGTTCCGGCTATGCAGTAGAAGCAAAAATCCACCTACGCAAGCCGATTCGGCGGAGTCTCAACTTTCCGATTGACGAGCCCCACGAACTGGATCGGTCCCCGTGCGTGTCAACCGAGCGTCGAGATGACGGTGGGAAGACGCACGCGTCTCCGTGAGTTCCTTCAGGTCGGGACAGTTTTAGAGGTTAACCATTGCCTGTCGAGCCTTTCCGGCACCTGCAGCGAATTCAATGACTTTGGCAAGTTTGGTGCTTACCAGAATTGCGCGCGAAAGCTTATGGATCAGCAATGTCACGAGATCCAGGCAGGCCCCGGCTGTCGGGGACTCCGGGCAACTTTTGTGAAAGACGGAAGACCAAGGCGGCGAGGAAACAATTTCTTCGATTGCTTTAATGGAGGATTTTCTTATGGAAGTCGTCCTGATCCTGTATGGCGTCTTTATGGGCGCAGTTGTTATCTGGTGTTCGGTCCAGCGAGGAAGACCTTCCGTGAACTACGTCGCGATCTCTAGGGCGGTGCTGGACGATTTGATGCGCTGCCGTGATGACCTGGTTGTCGTTGAGTTGCGCAGGAGCGAAAAGGGCGTGATACCGGGCGCGCTGAACCTGCCTATCGATCAACTCCAAGGTCTCTTGCGCTGGATGCCGCCGCGAACCACGCTGGTCCTCTGCGGCACGAACGAAGTAACGCTCTGCCGCGACGAGATCGAAACGTCCTTGCTCAGATTAAGCATTGAGGTTGTGTATGTTCTGGATGACGGCAGAAGTTACTCGATAGCCTGGACTGCGCCGCGGGTGGCGACTCGTCTGCTGTAGACCTTCACATATGGTGGCAGGGATTTCCCAGCAGGTGATAGCCACCATGTAGATGTGAACGTCAGGGCCGTTCGATGTCTTGAAGTTCGTGAAGCGAAGAACGCGATTTCCGTCCCCCATACGGTAGACGGTTCCGGTACCTTCGGTAGGGTGCAAGACACTATGGAGCGTTCCGGAGGCCAGTGTCTGCGCGGACGGAGCGCCAACTGTCGACGGGAATTCTTCCTGCACGCGGTGATCGACATATAGCCCTTCTGGTCGAACGAAATACGTACCAGGCGCCGAACAATGCGACACAGAGTGCGGCAATTGCAAATTTCCATACCCTCATTTTCATATCTCCTCGAAACTAAAGATCATGGGCCCGTGCTGTTCGATATCTGTGGTGGAATATGCAGCGCTTGTTATTGGCGTGGTGCAGCTTTGCGCAGTAAGGAGCGGCGCCCCCTTGAGCTCGAAGAAAAATCTCCGCGGCGGCCAGCATGCCCAACGTTGGCGCAGCGAAATAGATCCAAAGCGCGTGCCAGTATGCGGCGTGGATGGCCGAACCAAAGGTTCGCGCTGGGTTCATGCTCATTCCGGAGAGCGGAGTTTCGAAGGTTATGAATGCCGCGTATAGCGCGCCGACAAAATAGGGCGTGTATCGCGCCAATGATTCGCGATTCGAGACCAGCAAAATGGTGATCATCAAGCAGAAGGAAATGCCCAGCTCCGCTAGGAACGCCGCTGCGTCGCCATAGGCGCCGGGCACCGTCACCGCATAGCGTATCGCCTCATTATTCAGCGCGCCTTTCAAAACGTAGACGGCTAGGGCCACACCGCCGGTTGCGCCGAAGAATTGTGCGGCCATGTAAAACAATGCGTCCCAGAACGTCACATTCCCCAACCGATAGAATGTGAACGTCATGGCCGGATTGAAATGGCCTCCAGACTGTTTCCCCCAGGGAGTCATGACAATCACGATTACCGTCGCACCGATGGCCAATCCCATAAATGCCCGGCGAAAGAGGCCGCTGACAATAAAGTGCCGGACCGGCGAAGCGGGGTGTTGGAATAAAGTTGCAAATGCGCAAGAAAAGAGCATATACGAACCTATTTCTCCCGCTTCCATCAGAAACTCTGGCCAGTGGAGGCGCAAACTGACAAGCGCGCCCCCTGCGTCGCCCCTGCGCTGCGTTGTTCGCTCGGGTACGGCGCCCACAATGCCGATCGCTTCATTCTTGGCTAATTCGGCCATGACGGATTCAGTCGGTCACTGCCTGGAATGTTCTGACCGCATCGCCTGTCGCGCCTGAAGAATCGACAGCAGCAGCCTCCGCATCTGAGCCGTGCATGACGATAACCAATTGTAGAAATCAATCCGGTCGGGGAAATCAGCCTAATTGTTCGGGTTAGCATCGCCACAGTTGACCAGTTGGGGTCTTGGGTTCGATTCGTGGTGTCATTATTTCAACACGGAGACGTCTGTTTGACGGGCCCAAAATTCTATGCTGATCGAGGCCACCCCCAGCTCAGGCCCCAACGGTGTTTGATTTCTTCGCGGCGGGTGGCAGGAGCTTTCGATCGATCAGGGACTGCATCGCGTTACGGAACGAGTCCTCGGTGTCAATCGTCCTTGTGAACCCAGCCTGGCGCAGCTTGATGGTGCTTACGAAGGCCCGAGGTCCTTCCGGGGCGCCGTAAGCGAACGCGAAGTCCGCGTGCTGGTCCCCTTGGCCAACCAGCTGCCGCAGGTTCCGCGAACGAAGATCGTACTTCGCGACGATCTGGTCCCAGACATCCGCGTTTTCTTTAAGGTAGGCTGCCACGCTCGTTGGCATGTCCTGCCCGAGTTCGACACCGAGAGTTTCGGCCAGGGCTGGCCACACATTGCGCCACTCGAATACATCGCCATTAGTGATGTTGAACGCCTCGTTCGCCGCTTGGGGCGACTGCGCGGCCCAGACCATCACGTCCGCGACGAGGCCTGCATCGGCGGCCTCCCAGACGAACGGCGGACCGCCAGGAAAACTGAACGGTTCACCCTTCTCGCGGCGGATTGCAGCGTAGACACCGATGGCAGGGAGTACGTTCAACGCGCCTGGGGTGGGCCCGGTGACGATCTGCGGACGCAGTGCCGTGTAGTTGAACCCGTGCCGGGCGCCCATTTTACCCACATAGTCTTGGTGGTCGAAGAAGAAGTTCACGTGGTCCTTACGGGCATCCCGTTCGCGGGCCGGAATGGGGATCGGGTGCAGGTGCACGCCGTAGATCTTCGTTCCCTGCAGGATACTGATGTGCTGGAAATTGGAAGCACTGTGCACGATCGGCTCCACGACGTTTCGGAGCATGGCGTAGTTGGTATCGACATGTTCCTTGCTCGACCAACCAGCGACCAGGTGGGGCTCCTCGTGCAGAGCCGTGTAGGCGATATGAGTGATGTCAGTCAGCGGCTTGAACGCGGCGCGGGCTGCTTCGTTGTCCCGCAGATCGACCGACAGAAACTCAATCTCCCGGCCGCTGGGCAGCTCGGGCTTGCGGCGTGAGACGCCGACCACATCCCAGCCCGCGGAAAGAAACTTCTCGATCGCGGCAACCCCCAGCAGGCCGCTTGCACCAGTGACCAGCACCTTGGCAGGGTCGGAAGTGCCTGCACGAACAGCAGTAACGTTGCTACGGATCTCAGCAGCGGTCTTGTCCATCCTTGATTGACGGCGTCCGGTTACGAATTCCTGCGCGCCTTCGGCAACAATGCGCTTGGCAGCACCCAGGCAGATACCCGCACTGCCTCCATCAACGACGGCAACTTTGTTCGTGAGTTTCTTTCCCATAAATTCCCCCTTCACCTAGGGTTTAAGTGTTCTTCGGTAGCTTGGAAACCTCGATCAGTTGTGCTGAAGCTGGGCGGCGACTACTGGAGAGGACTCTTTAGCAGAGAGCGACACTCTCAGAACATCCTGCCGCAGCAGATACACGGATACAGCCAAGAGAACTAGATCTTTCAAGAGGAAAGCGACGGTCTCGGTCATCGCCGGAAACCCGCCGGCAGAGACCGCCCAGCCGTTCTGTATAAATGGAATGATGGTGATGGTTGCAACGAACGCAAAGCATGAACCGAGGGCGCCGAGGATTCCCAGCTTTTTGTTCCAGAAGCCTAAGAACAAGAGCCCACCAAACAACCATTCGGCTACGCCTAGGAAGTAAGTGGCCCCTCGAATGCCAAAAACGGGGTACATCCAGGAGAGCAAAGGACCTTTGCTGATATAGGGAATAAGCGCTTGCGCCTCATACTCGAACCATTTCTGATATCCGAAAAACAAGAAGATGATGACCATCGAAGCGCGAACCAAATGGTAATCAAGGTCATTCTTAAGGATACCAAGCTTAATTAATATCCGTGTGACAAATCCCATTGGTTTAGCCTCTCGCTGCAGAAGAAAATATCGTGCCGTAAAAAGTTCCAGCCGCGTGCCGTGTGCCCCAGGCAAGATTATCTTGGCGACCCTGACGAGGCTACGAACACATGAGCAACTGATGTTCCATCGCGATTGCAATTGGATGATTGGGTTCTGCTTCGTTCTGCTGCCAAGGATTCAAGGGGATAGCCTCGTCGCGAACCTCCTGGGCTCGCAAGCCGCAGCTCGCGACGCCCCGCCGACTCGTTGTCAAAATCGCGACGCACAATGACGCAATCGCACTTCAGTGCCATCAATCTCTCTTGACTCAAGATTGCGGAAAGCCTCCGAAAACGCGACTTGCTCGAAGCACATGACGTTCGCGTGTTTGGCAATGCAAGTGCCCTACTCCCTGTCACTATGAAAAACAAACTCGTGCTTCGCAGTCTCAACCGTGCAGTCATTCACACAGCAATTCGCCGTTGCAACGACGCAATAGCTTTTCTTCAATGCTGCCGCAAGTTCTGGGCGCAACAACGAAACCTTCCTTTGTGCGTCATTCTTCTGCTGCTTTTGGGCGCGCCGGCGGAGGCACAGAACGCACTACCGTCGGATGCCAGTACCCTGTCTCCCGAATTGTCATCGCGACAGTATCTCTTCGGAGATTGGGGAGGCGAAAGAAACGCCTTGGCGGAAAAAGGTGTCACATTCGACTTTTTCTACATCACCGATATGCAGGCCAATCCCAGCGGCGGAATACAGCAGACGTATGCCGGATGGGAACGAATTCGAGGAACCGTCGACATCAATTTCGACAAGATCATCCAGTGGCAGGGACTTAGCTTTCACGCAACGGGGCTCTGGCAATCGGGAGGCAACCTCGGCGGCAAGATTGGGACTCTCGCCAACCCCAGCGATTTGGTAAGTCAACACACTACGCGCTTGGATTCCTTCTGGGTGCAGCAATACTTTCTCCATAACAAGTTGAGAATCCGAGCGGGACAGTTGGCCGGTTTGGATTTTTACGGCAATCAGGAATACGGCGGCACCTGGCTTATCGAGCCCCTCGGCTACGCGTTCGGCAATTTGTTCAGTTCCATCTACGAGTCGTTCAACCCCGCAGGCACGCCAGGAGCGGAGATTCTCGTTGCGCCAGCGAAACATATCTACTTCAAGAGCGCAGTCATGGCAGGCAACCGAAATCCCTATCAGCAGGATCCTACCGGCACCAACTTCGCGATTGAAGATAGTCCGAACTTCCTGTTCGAAGCCGGCTATCTGACGGGGAAAACTTATCCGGGTGAATACAAATTCGGCGGTGTCTACAACGGCGGCAAGTTTCCCAGCCCCGCCGGCCTCGAGAGCAGCGGCAACTATCTGATCTATGGGATGGCAAGTCAGGCTTTGTACCGCCCGGACGCCGGTTCGAACCGCGGACTGGATGCAACGATTGGTTTTGACTATAGCCCGGGCGATGCAAGCCGCGAAAACGTCCAGATCACGGCAGGGGCCCGCATCAATGCTCCGTTTGAAAGCCGCCCGAAGGACCGAATTGGCATTGGTTTCGTGTATAGCAAGATCAGCGATCCTTTCCGAAATTTCGGAGCGTTGCTGGGTGGTCCGCTGCTTGGTTCTGAAAAAGCGTTCGAGCTGAACTATTCGCTGCAGGTGACCCCGTACTTTTTGCTGCAACCCACATTTCAGTACTACGTCAGTGTAGGTGCAAATCCTAATTTGCCGAATGCACCTGTCTTGGGATTCAGGACCAAGGTCACATTTTGACTCAGGGGCGCTCATGAAAAGCAGAGTCGAAGAACTGAAAAACATTTCTGGCCAGCAGTTTGATCTGTGTGTGATTGGCGGGGGAGCTACCGGTTCGGCTTGTGCACTGGATGCGCAGTTGCGCGGGATTCGGACGGTGCTCCTCGAAGCAGGCGACTTTGCCGGTGCAACTTCCAGTGCGGCCACCAAGATCATCCACGGCGGAGTCCGCTACCTGGAAGAAGCGATCAAGGGAGCGGATCTTCAGGAGTACCACGTATTGGTGCGCGCTCTGCACGAACGCGTTCGGATGTTGGAAAACGCACCCCACCTCACTCGGAAACTGGAGTTCCTGGTGCCCAGCTACCACTGGATCGACGTGGCCTACCTGGATGTCGGTCTGAAAATCTACGACTGGCTTGCGGGACCAGGACGTATCTCTCCGAGCAAATATCTTTCGCAAGAAGAAACCTTGAAGCGCATGCCCGACTTGAACCAGCAGGGGTTGCTCGGTTCCGTCGCTTATGCCGATGGCCAATTCGATGACGCCCGCTACAACATCGCGCTGGTGCAAACCTTCACCGAAGGTGGCGGAAACACGCTGAACTACGCACGCGTTACGGATTTCAAGCGAGAAGCGGGCGGGAAGATCTCCGGCGTGGTAGTGAAGGACCAATTAACGGAAGAAATGTTCACGGTAAGCGCCAAAGTTATTGTCAATGCCACGGGCCCAGTGTCGGATTCCATTCGCCAATTGGCCACACCTACGGTGCACAAGCGCATGCGACCGAGCAAGGGCGCACACATCCTTTTGCCGCTGGATGTGTTTCCGACGGAAGACGGCCTGCTCATTCCAAAAACCGAGGATGGGCGCGTCCTGTTTGCTGTGCCTTGGGGAGGCAGATTGCTCGTTGGAACCACGGACGAGGAAGTAACGCCGGAAACCGAACTGGTGGTGACGAAGGGGGATGTTGAGTATCTGCTGCGCCACCTCAATCAGTATTTGGCGCGCCCAGTAACTCCCGACGACATTGTGAGCGGCTTTGCTGGTGCGCGGCCTCTGGTGGGCTCGGAAGATGGAGGCGATACAAAAAAGCTGGCCCGCGACGATGTGATTGAAGTGGATCCGGCCAGCGGGCTCATCAGCATCATGGGCGGTAAATGGACTACGCACCGTGCGATGGCCGAGGACACGATTCATCGCGTAGCGCAGGCTTTGGGAATGCCCGATGCAATTTCTCAGACCCGCAATTATGTCCTCTCCGGCGGCAAAGGGTTCACGGACGACTACTGGAATAAGCTCTGTCTCGAGCACCGACTTCCCGAGATGACAGCGCGTCATTTGGCCTCTAAATTCGGGACTGAAGCAGAAAAGGTTCTTGCACTCGCAAGTAAGAACGCCGCGCTGCTGGATCCAATTCTGGAGGGACGTCCCGCAATCAAGGCGGAGGTCGTTTATGCGGTTCGCCGTGAGATGGCGGCAACCATTGAGGACGTTCTTGCGCGCAGGATGGGAATGCAACTCTATTCGTGGCGCGATGCAATTCAAGCCGCCCCGGTCGTGAGTTCCCTGATGGCCGAAGAGCTACACTGGACCACTATGTTCACGGAAGTCGCGACTTCGCGCTACGTCGAAAAGATCAACCACTTGCTGGATTCGGCAGGCTTGTCGCCAAAACGTTCTCCAGCCTCGATGCCCCGTGAATCCGCAGCAGCTCAACGTTGAAAGAAGGAGGGACAAAGTGTCAGACCATATCGGTGCGATTGATCAGGGCACAACCAGTACGCGGTTTATCGTCTTTGATCGCTCGGGGCACGTGAAAGCAGTCGCTCAGAAAGAGCATGAGCAAATTTATCCCAAGCCAGGATGGGTTGAGCACAATGCGGAAGAGATCTGGGAGCACACGCGCGAGGTGATCGCGGAGGGGATGGCAAAAGGGGGCCTTCAGCCGCAGGACCTGTCCGCGATCGGAATCACCAACCAGCGCGAGACCACTGTCGTGTGGAACCGCAAGACGGGCGAACCTGTCGCGAACGCGCTCGTGTGGCAGGACACGCGTGTAGCGGACTACGTCAGCGAGATGGCAAAAGCCGGCGGCCAGGACCGGTTTCGCGGGAAGACCGGGCTGCCGCTGACTACTTATTTCAGCGGCCTGAAAATTCGCTGGATTCTCGAACACGTAAAAGGTGCGCGTGAACTGGCGGAGGCAGGCGAGGCGATCTTCGGCAACATTGACACCTTCCTGCTCTGGCATTTGACGGGCGGAAGCAAAGGCGGCGTTCACATCACAGATGTTACGAACGCCAGCCGCACGCAGCTGATGAATCTCGAGACCCTGTCTTGGGACAAGGAACTCCTCGATGCGTTTGGAATCCCCGAGGCGATGCTGCCGAAAATCCGCTCCAGCAGCGAGACGTATGGACTGGCCAAGGAACCATCGATAAAGAATGTAGCCATCGCGGGAATTCTGGGCGACCAGCAGGCC
>Ga0210384_10001156_pt1 | contig 36914 bp, 55 predicted proteins | sample IncBWH2MmetaG_FD_160574 | JGI IMG/M metagenome (GOLD analysis project Ga0210384, IMG submission 160574) | Forest soil microbial communities from Barre Woods Harvard Forest LTER site, Petersham, Massachusetts, United States - Inc-BW-H-2-M | ecosystem: Environmental > Terrestrial > Soil >...
GAGAATAATTTTTGCTTCATCCCGTCTCATTTTTCAAAGTTTCAATAGCTTCTGGAACAAGAGCTAATAATTCTTCATCTGGAAGATCTCTAAGCGGTCTTTCAATAGATCCCGAGTGCTCTAGCGCTTTAAGCTTAGGAGAAATATATTGGCAAAGTTCTTTCATCGCCGCAAATCGAAGATTATCATCTTGATGACTCTTCGCTATAAGAAGCATAGCTTCAAATGGATCAAATTCTGCGGCTGCACATAGATCCTCAATCGATCGTCGTTTATTGGGCGTTCCCTTTGCTCTACCGCCTGATTTTGGATAGCCGACTGGTCTTCCTGCCATATTTCTATTGTAATTCTAATTTAGAAAATTGTGTTTCACATGAAACATTTTCATCTATTTTTAAAACTGGATTAGAAAGAATTTCTTGCTGCTTTTTTATATGTTCTTCTTTTTCTTTAATATGAGCTCGAAATTGATTCATAATCTCTTTGACGCATTTAGGACACAATTGCTTTTTAAAGAATATTCCATCTTTAGAAGATCCATCAAAAGATTCTAATTTATCAGAATTCGTTGGTTTATTACATCCTGAACATTTAATTTTAAGATTCATTTTGATATTTTTTCCATAAATCTTCTGGAAAAAACTTTATAATTTTTCCATTTATTTCTATATAAAAAATACGCACAACAGCAGAAGTTTTTTCATTTACAATAAAATCAGTAGGCAAAGCATCGGGGCCTAAAAATCTAATGAGCTTATTATATTCAGGCCAAGATAAAAGAATTATTGTTTCTTCTTTCATAAATGTTCAAAACCTTTAACAGCTGCTTGAGGAATCGTATAAAAAGAACCATCTTCCCATTCAAGAGTAAGACCTCGTCCGTCAATCCAAGTCATTTTGATCTTAGGATATTTTACAGGATTAATAGAAATTTCAGCTCCAAGCTTTCCAGGCCAATGAGTTTCAGATTGAAGAGTCGCTTGTTTAACTTTGATAGGTGTTCCTAATTTTGGAATAGAAGAATAAACAACCTCTTCTATTTTTTTAGCCATTTGTTCCATTTTTTACCTCTTCTAATTTTGGAGATTCCGTTGCCTGTTTTTCTTTTGCAATATTAGCAGCCTTATTCACTATTTTTACTATTTGAGAACGAAGAGATTCTTCTTCTGTTTTTAATTGCATTTGCTGAGCAATACAATGACCAAGTCTTGCCACCAATTGATTATATTCAGCTTGATATTTTTGAAGAGGAGTTATTTCTTTATTTTGTTCTTCTGCTACTTCTGTCATTTTTTCTCCTTAGGTTATTAAAAAAGGATTAAATTTAAATCGAGCCGGCTTAAAACATTCTGTTTTATTTGTAAAATGAGTCACATGTTTAATTGAAAAACCTTTTAAAAGATCTCGTGCAATTCCAATTTTTCTCCACAAATGTTTAACATAAACCCAATGTAAAAAAGTTCCATATCCTACATCCGCTTCTAAAATAGCATAGCCTAAAATGACATCGGGATCTTCTAAAAGACAAGCTATTTTGATAATAGATTCTTTTTTATGAAGAAGATGCTCAATAATTTTTTGATAATTTGCTTTAAAAATATTTTTTTTCATTTTTCTAAAAAAATCATTGTCTTCATAAAGACCTCGAAGAAAAGTGGTAAAAATAAAGTTTTTATCCGTCGATTGATAATCTCTAATCATTATCAAGCTCTTCTTGGGAATTGTTTCTGTCATTGGATGACCAAAGTTGACTATGCATAATCTTTTTAAGACGAGCTACAATTATTTGTACAAGAGAATCGGATATTTTAATACCTTTAGAAATAAAATCAGCGGCTATTTCTCGTCGAGACATTCCCTGGCAATGAAGCCACCAAATCTGTTTTTCTCTTTGATTTTGAAAGTCAGCATAATTCCAATAAAAATGAAGAGACATATCAAAATAATCCATATTTTCTTGATATTCCTCTGGTGTATTTCTAATAAAAAAATATCGTGAGTGCCATTGTTTTAAGAATCTTTGTTCGGATTGAGTATCTTCAATATCCTGAAATCCCGTTTCTTTAAGTTTTTGATACCAGAAATTTTGAAGATTATTAAAATCCTCTTTATTCCCCAACTCATAACTCCCATGAATCAAAGTTTAGACTATAGATTTTTTAAATCTAAGATGACAATCTAAATTATAAAAGAATTTTTTAAAAAGATCTTTGGGGCGAAGCGTTAAGAATAAACACTCGAAGGATATTTTTTTTTGATAAAAAGCTGAAGACCCAGAGCAACCGCTTCATTGAGAGTAAGACCTTCTTCCATCGCTTTGATATGAGCTTTAAATTTAATGTCTTTAGGAATTCGAGTGAAGATTGGAACAATCTTTAGATTTTGTTTCATAGATTTCTTCTTTTTCACATTCACAGTCCCTATCCTCTACTTTAAAAAAATCCCCGCAATGATAACAATATTCATCGGTATAAAGGCATAGCTCAGCTTTGCAACGAGGACAAGTAAAGTTTTTTTCTTTTTCACCCGTCATTGCTTAGCAAGTCTTGAAAGATAAATATCAATTTGTTTTTGAGAGCCCAACTTACAACAAGCATAACAGCAAAAGCCATCTAAATCCATCCCATTACTTTCTGCATCTGGCCATTTATAAAAATAAGATTGACCATCTATTTTTGTTTCCCCGCATATCATACAAAAATATTGAGGTGGCTGCTCCAGTCTTTCATTGATTTCTTTTTCAGAAAGTTGATTTAAAATCTTTTGCTCTAAAGTCATCACTTTGGCTCTCAGGTTAAGAACATCGTCAACTAATTCTTTTTGAAGTTTGTGATAACCTTGTAAAGTTTGATTAAAAGAATCCAAAAGTTCTTTAATTATTTCTAATTCTTCTTCATTTTTCATGATAAAAATATCGACCCATCTTTTGAATTTGATGCCACATAAAAACGTTTATTTTCCACATTCCATAAACATAAAAAATTAGAAAAGCTGCCGCTAAACATCGAATCTCTCCTAAAAGAGGGGCTACTATTAAAAGTGCTAAAAGAAATAAAATTATAATTAAAAATTTATTTTTCATTATAATTTTTCCTGTTTAGAAATTCTTATTAGACGGAAACCAACATTGACGTAGCGGAGCTCCGGATAGAAGTAGCCGCGATTGGCAGAACGCAGAAACTGCGCAAAGTTATACCAAGAGCCGCCCCGTAGCACACGGAAGGAGCCAGCTTTAGGACCTTCGGGATCTTTCATGATTTCTAAAGATTTATTCTTCATACTTAAATGATATCAAAATATCAAAATATGTCAAGTGGCTTAAAAAGCTTTAGTTTACTGTATAGTACTGTTTAAATGGGATAGTAAGGGATCGAACCTTATTGACCTTGCGGCTTTAGATTTACAGTCTAATGACAACGCCATGTTGTCCACCTATCCCTCAATGATATAATTTTGGAAGTTAATATCAGCCCATCGTTTAACAGCCTCTGGCCAGGTGTGTTTACTTAAATTTATTTTAAGATCTTTTTTATTTCTTTTAGATCGTTTGATGGTTTTTTTAGAAAAATCACTGGGTTTATAAGTTTTCCAATCTGTAAGCCATTCTGCCATTTTTTTCCATCTTTTTTTTAAGCCGCGAGTGAGCCCGAAGGGTGAGCTCTAGCGAGCGGCTTTATTTGATCTTTTTTCCTATTTTTTTCATTTTTTGGAGTAAAAAATCTCGTTCATTTTCAGTGAGTGAAGTAATCAAATCGACTCGGGAAAAATCTTTTCTCCTCTTATCTAAATCTAGGCGCGGTGTCACCGCACTCTCACCGCACTCTATTTTTTCAATCCAGCCCATAGACTCAAATAAAGCCATATCTGGGAGGCGCTTCATTCCTAAGCGAGCACGCAGAATGCGGCAGTTTGTCGTCAGCTTGTTGCCAGTAGTGCAGCAGTAGTGCAGCAGCAAGAGCCAAGCAAGTCTGTTTCCTTCACTTAAATCCATAAATTCTGGGTCATTTAAAATGTTAGGATAGGCCTTAAACCAAATCATTGTTTTCTTATGATCTCGATGTTGATATTTTTCCCAATTTTTGATTCTAAAATATTCAATTTTTTTAGCCATTAAACCTCCAAAAATTTAAATTAAAATTTATCTTGCGATTTTAAGGTTTTTGAATGACCCTGAGATCGCATAAATCGCTTAAATCGCGTAATCAAAAAGGATCATGAAATGATTCTGCGGGCCTAGTCGAGAAAAAGCTTGAGGGTCCGCTTTCTTTTTTCTATGGTTTTTTCTTGATTGAATTTACAGGGTTTCCAATGCCTCCTACGGATAATAATCTGACGCGCTCAGATAAAAGAAATCATTGGCATAGCACTGCAGAATATAGAGCTTTTAAACATGAAGTAATGATTTGGGAGCTTTCTAATAGAGCTGCTATTCAATCGATCAAAGAAGAATTGAGGGCCCCTCTTAACGTTCATATGGACCTCTATTTTGAGAGATCTAAAATTTTATGTAAAAATGGTCGAACCAAGAAAATGGATGGCCCTAATCGAATCAAGGCTCTTCATGATGCTATTTCTAGAATCATTGGAATTGATGACTCAGAATTTTGGCAATGGAGTGGAGAAAAACATATTTCTCCCAATTCTCTTAATTATGTAACAATTAGAATATCTAATTTAGAAGAACATCATTATTAATTATTCAAAATCACTGGGAGGATCCATCCATTTAGGCAGTTTTCTTCCAAATCTTTTTTCAAAAAGTTTTCTTTTTTGATTCATTTTCCATTCATGAAGACACATTTCTGAGATAATTAAAAAGAAACTTATTCCTAAAATAATAAGAATTAAAAGAATCATTCTATTTCTTTAATCTCATTTTCATCATAAATAGATCCCAAAAAACAATCCGAAAATTCAGCTCTACACACTTCTGTAATGCATCGAGAACGAAGCATCGCTCTTGGATATTTTGTCCAATTATCCCCTCGAAGTCCTGCTCTTACAGCATCTTCTATTGTAAAACGATAGGGAGTAATAGCTAAAGATTTATCTCTTGCGACCTCAATTTCACATTCTTTCTCATTCGATGTTTTAATATGAAAAAGAGCATTCGGAAGCTTTTTATGAACAAAGGCCTTCATCAATGTAGCTGACATGGAAGGTTTACCCTTAACGACATAAACCTCCTTTAAAGCGATGATCGGCTCTATCCCCAAGGCTTTGCCATAGCTTGCAATTGTAAAGGCCTGGGCAGGCGTTTTAATCATTTCTGGAAGGAGTCCTGATTCAAGAAATATCTTACATTGCTTCCAAAGTGTGTTGAGTTGATCAGACTCAGTAGAAATTGGGGGAAAAGAATTAGTTGTATGAATAGCCTGAATATTAGCTCCAGGCAATTTAGGTGATTCTGGCGGAAGAATATGTCCTACCGTTGATGTAGGCATTACTGGAGTCTCTATCATATCAAAAGTGCTTTCTTTGATATTTAATCGTTCTTCAACTTCTTTAGGAGCTTTAAATTCATTTTTGAGAGTCATTTTCTAATTCCTTTCGTGCTTTTGTAATTCCATCCCTAAAATCGCAGAGATGGCGACAAAGTTGATTCCATTTTCTTGTTTGATACTTAAGACTTGATTCAATTTCTGCATACGCTTCTATGGCTATCGAAATTCGATCTAAAAAGAAATCAAGCTCTTTTTCTGTTGTTGATTTTCTGGAAACCCCCACCATTAAATCTTGATAGATTTTAAAAAAATCAGAAAAAGTCATGAAAATGCTTATAGAGGGCTATTGACAAAAGTCAAATATTAAAATATCAAGCTTGCAAATAAGGAGATCATGAAATGGAAGTAAAGGAATACGATGGATATAAATTGTTAATTAAATGTATATTTTGGACTTCTACTATCTTAACTTTATTTATTGCTTCTTGTTGTTATATTGTTCCCCAATATGGAGTTTATGAGCAGCGGCTTAAAGGACAAGCAAGACTTCAAGAGGCAGAATCTTCAAGACAAATAGCAGTTGTGGAAGCAGAAGCAAAAAAGATCGCAGCTACTCAATTAGCTTTAGCTGAAATTGAAAGGGCAAAAGGTGTAGCTCAAGCCAATACTATTATTGCTGATTCTTTAAAAAATAATGAGTCTTATCTTCGATATCTTTGGATTCAAGGATTAGAAAATGGAAAAAGTGAAGTAATTTATATACCAACTGAAGCCGGGCTTCCAATTCTAGAAGCTCAGCGATTAAAAAAATAAAGGAATTCTTATGGAAAAAATGACAATTACAGAAGGTCTTGCTGAAATTAAATTGATAGAAAAAAAGATGGAAAAAAAGAAAACGATGATTGTTTCAAATCTTACTCGATTTAAACAAGTAAAAGATCCTTTTGAAAAGGAGGGTGGATCTCAAACAACTATTCGGCAAGAAATGCAAAGTGTTTCTGATCTTCAAAAACGATTAGAAAATATTCGATCCGCAATTGCAAAAGCCAATCTTTTTGAGTCTGTAACAGTCGGAGCCCAAACAAAATCAATTTATTCATGGCTTATTTGGAAGCGAGAAATTTTAGAAAATGATGAAAAGTTTAAGCAGAGCATTGTCAATCAAATTAAATCTCAAATTGATCGTCAATCTGTTAATCCTCAAGTTTGGAAAACAGAAGCTGGTGGGGTAGAACTTTGTGAACTTATTTTAAATGCTGATTATGGAGAACAATTAAAAGCACTTGAAAATTTAGGAGATATTAAAGAAAAATTAGATGGTCAGCTTTCTTTAAAAAATGCGACTGTTGTTATAGAATTTTAAAAAAGAATTTCTTTCAGAGGTGAAGTGAATAAATAAAGTGAAAAAAATTTCTTGTAGCTCATTTGGTTAGAGCAATTGATTTAAAGATCAATGGGTAGGAGGTTCAAGTCCTCTCAAGAGCAATAAAGCTTGCAAAGGCTTACCAAAATAAAAGCTCAAAACTCAAATCCAAAAGCTTAAAGATATTTAAAATGAAATCTTAAATGGAAAAAATAAAAGTTAAGTTGCAATCTAGCGAAAATCTGGTGATCTCAGCAATGAGATTAAAGAGCTGCACTTTAGCTCTGATTCAGGATGCTAGCTACTTTTTGGAAGAATAATTTATGAAGATGCCAAAAGGATTTAATAGATTTAAAGAATGGGCCTATAATTTTGATTCAATGAGGCGATTTGAAGGAGATATTCCAAATACTTTATCAAATGCTGCAAATCTTATGCAAGAAATGGCAGAGAGTTTAGAAGATTGTTTACAATCTCAAATAGATAAAGTCGATTGGATTAAAGCAAATAAAATATTAAAAAAATTTCAAGAATGGAAATAATTTTTGAAAAAAATTCTTATAGTTAAAGACCCTACAGGTCCTACAGGTCCTAAAGCTGGCTCCTACCGTGTGTTACGGGGCGGCTCTTGGTACATCAGTGCGCGGCTTCTGCGTTCTGCCTTTCGCAACTACGGCAATCCGGAGTACCGCGGCGGCAATGTTGGTTTTCGCCTCGTGAGGACTTCTAAGGAAAAAAATGAAAAAGAAGAAAATTAAATGGGCTAAAACTATACATCATATTTTTCATTATAATTCTGAATGTCCCCCATTTGATGTAAATAATAATTATTCACCCTTTAAATGGAGTGGAAATTATAGAAGAATTAATTGTAAAAAATGTATTGAGGCTTATAAAAAAACAGGAATTTATAAAGGAGATCCATGTCTTCCATAAATACGATTGATGCTAAAGAAGATTTATTAAAACTTTTTAAATTCGTTTCTATTCAACCAGGTAAATTTATAATGGGATCGCCTAAAGATGAAGAAGGAAGATATAGTGATGAAGATCAAAAAGAAGTTGAAATCACAAAATCATTTGAAATGCTTGAAACACCTGTTACTCAGCTTCAATATTATTCTATAATGGATATAAATCCTTCTTGTTATGAAGGCTTACAAAAACCCGTTCATAATGTTTCATGGAATGATGCCATTGAATTTTGTAAAAAACTTAATGGATTAGATCCAGATCATTATTATAGACTTCCAACAGAAGCAGAATGGGAATATTGCTGTCGGGCTGGAACTACTACTTCTTATTCATTTGGAAATGATATAAAAAATTTAGATCAATTTGCTCATTTTAATTCAAATTATGGTCCTATAAATGTAAAATTTTTACTTCCAAATCCATGGGGACTTTATGATATGCATGGAAATATTTGGGAATGGGTTTTGGATTATTATAGTGCAAGCAGAGAATAAATATAAAAGAATGTCCGAGATTGTGAAACATAAGAGCCCGGCATACAAATCCTGGTATTTTATGAACCGAAGATGTTCTTCGATCAAAGCTAAAGACTATAAATTCTATGGAAGTCGTGGAATATCAGTTTGTCAGCGATGGACCATATTTGATAATTTTTATTCTGATATGAAGGACTCATATTTAAAAGGAATGACGATTGAGAGAATCGATTCAAATAAGAATTATTCACCAGAAAATTGCAAATGGGCCACGATGTCTGATCAATTTAATAATCGAAGAAATTCGATAAGAATTAAACATCCTAAAACAGGCGAAATAAAAGGCCTCGCTCAGTGGGCTAAGCTGTTTGGAATCTCAAGATGGACTGCTTTTTATCGGTTCAAAAATATATCAAAAAAGTTTGAAGAGATTTTTAAATGAAAACAGTTAAAAACCCTACAGGTCCTAAGAATGGCTCCTACCGTGTGGTACGGGGCGGCTCTTGGGCCGGCCATGCGCGGACTCTGCGTTCTGCTGCTCGCGCCGGCAATCCGGGGTACCGCGCCGCCCATGTTGGTTTTCGCCTCGTGAGGATTCCTATGTCTATTCACTCTTTTACACTTGATCCCTCTTCTATCGAGGCTCGCGAAGCGATAGCCGAGATTAATGTACTTGATCAATGGGATAAAGATGCTGAAGCTTTTTTATTAAATAATAATCTTTATACAGATAAAGAAGATCAAAAAAGAATTCGTGCTTTAATAAATATTATAAGAAAAAAAGATGATAAAATTAGATATGCTTTAGGCCCTACAAGAGATGTTAAAACGCCACATTTACAAGAAGCTCTTGCATTAACAAAAGAATTAAAATGAAACTTCAGGAAGCTATAGAAAAATCAATTCAAACTGATAAATGGTTTAAACATTCTGGATCAGATCTTTGGCTTAAAATTAGTTTAGTTAATAATGAATGGATTACTAAAAATGGGCTAAAAACATTTCATGAATTTTCTCCAAGCGCTATTTTAGATGACTATTATCATATGGAAGAAGAAAAAATAGAGATTACTAAATCTCAACTTTTAAAATCTTTTTCAGGTGGTATGAAAAAATTATTTGAAGAAAAAAAACTTCAATATTATCCCAATATTATTGAAGATCAAATTTTTGATACTTTAAAATATGTTATTAAAGATCTTGGATTTAAAGAATGATCTGGAACTTTTTAGAAGAACCCGGAAGATTTGTGTTAATGCCAGGGGGATCTACTTGTAGAAACATAAGAGATCCAGATGATTTTGTGACTATTGAAGGCCCAGGTTATTATTTATATGATACGATCAAAAAAGTAATTTTTCCTTTTCCTCAAAATGCTTTGTATGACGTAACATATCATCCATAAAAAACATTTGTTATCTTCGCTCCACATCCACATTTATCTCCTAATTCTGGATTGTGCATTTTGAAATCACAAAAAGGACACTTAAAATAATATCGATGTTTTTTTAAATAAACTCTCTTGGGAGATAATTTAATAATTGTCCAGTGGGGTTTAATTTTAAGAATAAGCTTTCTTTCAAATTCTAACAATTCAGGTTTTATTTTAGACACGAGCTCAGTATGGTCTTCTTCAGAAGGAGTGAAAATGACAGATATAAATCCTATTTCAATCGATTCAATGGGTTCTATTCAATATCATGTTTACGGTTGGAGGGCCTGGGCTTCCTACTCAGAACAATATCCTAGATGCCTTCATCCAAAATTTATTTCTCAAGGCTGGACAGCTACTCTTAATGATAAAACATTTTATACCAATGGAATGTCTTTAATTGAACAGGATAAGCAATTTAAACCAGAAGGCATTATTGTTCATCTTCCTTTTGGCCATAAGCCTTATTCAGACTTTGATTTTTTTGGTCTAACCTCTTGTAGAAAAGATCCAAGACTTGTGAAGGTTTGTGATATTCAAGATTTTATTAATGCATGGCTTCAATATTCTCAAATGACGGGCATTAAAAAGATTTTATTCTATTATGGTTATATCGGGGCCGATTCTGCTTATGCAGGATTAACAGATGATAGGCTTTATGAGCTTGTTATTGAAAATGTTTCTCCTGTTTTATCTTTGAAAAGATGCGGACTAGAAACAGGTATTATTATTGATACGGCCTCCATCAAGGCGGTTCCAGACAAAAACTGGACTCTTGCTCTTCCTTATTTAAAATCAATGGGTCTTCATTATGGACAAGAAGCATGGCCCCCTAAATCAAATGCCATGATTTCTGATCCTCAATGTATTTTTGTCGCAACAGATAATAATCTTTGGTGGATGGATCCATCGAATGATCCAACAAATACATGGGCAGCAACGAATGCGGAAATTAAAGGTCCTATGATTCCCATCTTAATTTCAGCCTCTGGAGGCGATTTAAATGCCATTGCACAGTCTGGAAAAGATCTTTTAAAGAAATATAATTATTTGGCTTATCCTAATTGGATAGGAACACCTTTAACAGCCAGAGATTTATTTCCGGTTGTTATAACACCACCCTAAAATTCCATGATAAACTAAGGAGGGGTGCGAGGATTTCTATTAATAACGGCGTTTCTAGGTGGATGCGCCATAATTAAACCCGAACCATTTTTTCCTTGCACCTCGCCTTTAGTTTGTAAAAACTTTCCCAAAGAAAGACATTATTTTTTATGGTTGCCAAAAGGAAAATGGTGGAGAATTTAAATTAAGATTCTATTTCTTCTGGAACTAATCCATTTTTTTCATAGAACTTTTTTTCTAATCCCGGCTTTTGAGATAAATGAAAATCAATAGATTGTTCTAATTTTCCGATGTTTTGAAATAAATCTTCAATTTGATCATAAGAAGGCATTTTTCTAAATCGAATGGGTTTTTCTTTTTTTGAATAAATTTTTTCATAATATTTTTTACAAATTTCCCATTTATCTTGAATACTTAAGTGGTCTCCAAATTGATGAATAATGGCCATTATTTTCCTTGGCACTTAGTTAAATCAGACTCTAATTGGGCGACATAGGTTTGAACAATTTGCGCATCTCTTGGCGATTGGCAGACATACTTGCGAGCGTCTCGAAGTGACACCTGTGTTTGCTTTCCATCAGGGGATACACAATCAAAAACTTCTAATTGATCATCAAAAATACACCAAGTAACTGGCGGTGCTTTATCTCCACAACTTAAAAATAAACTACTTATTCCAAGAAGCAGAAATAGCAGCTGCAGCTTTTTTGATATCATCCGATGTCTCCGCAGAATTTAATTGAGCAAATGCATCCATTATAGCCTGTTGTTTTTTTTCAATAGAATTCAAACGGGCATCAAATTCCAATTTCTTTAAGATATCTTGAATGATTGGAGTAATGATGCCCGTTAAAAATGAAATAAGCCAGATTGGCATATTATGCCGGTGGTACGTTTGATCCAAGCATTGATTTCAATGCATTAAGGATAAGTTGTCCGATAGAATTACTTTTAAGTGCGGATGCTGCAATTGCTTCATAAACAATAATAAGCATTCCTACTTGATGAGCTAATAGCCAATTAATAATCGATTGAATAACCATGATTTTCCCCTTCCGATTAAGTTTGTATTTATTTTCAATTTGCTTCAAGGCAAAAAGAACCTTTTTTTCGATGCGGGTGCCGCATTTTGTAAATGTGTCCAATTAGGAGTACATGAAAAATCTTCACAATAAAGTCCTAAATCTTCCAAAACGATAAGCCCTTTTTCAGAAAGCAAAAACTCTTGAAGTGTTTTATGAGGATCATAAATATCTGCCGCATTGCCCAAAAGATGTTGAGAATGAACAGGAATTTTTGTAGGATCAGTTATGCCTCTTTCCGCATAAATTCTAAATTGATCTTCCATCGATCGAAGCCCTGATGTGATCTTAAAAAGAGATCCAAATATATTTTCTAATTTAGAAAGTTTTTCTGCCAGAATATATAAATTAGATTTTTGATTAGATGTTTCTGGAAAATTTTTGGGATTTAAATCTTCTGGAGCTATCATGATTCTCTTCTTGGTTTAATAACAGGAAAAGATTGAAGACCCTTCACAATAGCCGCTGAATCAAAAGATTTAGATTTTTCTTCAGAAACAATTCTATCGTGAAGATTAATTCGATCATGAGCCAATTGATTATCTTCAATTAACTTTTTGGCTAAATCTTTAAAGATAGAAAGATTGTATCCCAAAAGAGAAACAACGGCGGCATCGGCTATAATATGTATCCATGCTTCATTCATTATTTAGGATCCGGAATATCAATGGTTCCAAGCTGTTTATAAATAGCCCTGTCTTGATCGGGCATTAATTTCCAATCTAAAATTTCTAAAGGCAAAATATAAATATTAAAATCGTCTCTAAATATGGGGACTACGGCTGCCGAAGGCTGCATTTTAGCATCTTTAGTCACATTATTATTATCCCAAGCATATTGTTTTTCAGTGCCTGGATCCATTTTTAAAACTTTCATACTTGTCTACCCCCCGCAATGACATTGGTTTGATAAGTCTGAAGAAGCCCATAAAAAGTAGACATTTCTGTTGTGGTAAAACTTGTTGAAAAGCTGCAATAACATTCTTGCATATTGCAAAAATTGCTGGCTGTTGCATTATTATTGTTAGCACCAATGAACATATTGACGCTTGCAAGAAAATTGGCGTTTGCAGTTGTCGCCGTTGATCCAATTTGAGATCCATTTTGAAAAACTCTATTATCAATATTGCTTACTCGAGAGCCAGCAATAAGCCCTGAATAACTAGCCGCTGTTCCAGTGGCAATAGCGCCAGCCGTTGAAGAAGTATATCGATGGGTCACAGATAAATTTGTTATTCGAAGACTGGTTGGATTGCTTCCAACGGAATTATTAGCCCCTGTTAAAATTTGTAAAGTAGCTCCTGTTCCAGAACGAACATAGACCATTAAACAACCATTATTATTTGTTATTTGAGAACTGGTAGATATGGCATATCCAGAATTAATATAATTTGTTGTTCCATTATATTGAAATCCTTGATTACTCCAGCTAGGGGCATTTACAACAGTGCTAGAAGTTAATGATATAAAATCAATTAATGAAGCCGCTTGAGAAGTTGGAGATCTGAGCCAAAGACGATCAAATCTTGTATAAAAATTATTCGATTTAAGAGCTAAAATAAAAGTATTAACGGCATTTTTTTCAGTCGTATCTGTAATGCCGGCAGCCGTGAAATAGGCTACAGCATTTGGATCATAAGAAGTTGCTTTTTTTATGGGCGCTGTTATCCATCTCCTGCGAGGTGTCTTCATTTTAATCCATATAAAAACTAAATTGAAATTGAAGATCTGTAGTTGTGGTATAGGTCGGAGTTCCTCGAGCAATAGCTATTGCAAAAATAGAAGTAGGAGTTGCGGAAGAGCCCGCTATCTGAAGAGGCAGGCCCAAATTTTTTCCATCGGTTGAAGTAGAATTTAAAGCTCCATCTGAATAAGTAGTTCCAATTGAAATAGCTCCAATACATTGAGCTGCCTGATTTGCATCTGACATAGAAAAAGCGGCGTTATCAGAGCTAGTTACTGTTGGAGAAACATTGAAAAACCAAATATCTATGGCTGAATCTTGTTTTCCACCGTCTAAAATGGTGACTGATTTTAATTCAGAAACACCATAGGCCATTTGAGGATCCTGTCTGATGACATCTGTTAATGTCATAATTCCACCTATTTGATCCCCCGCCGTATAAGCAGGAGATGTAGAAATAGTCGGTGTTGCTGTTACGATTCTTGTAATATTGATTCTAGGAACCCAAGGTAATAAAGCTGTCATTATCGAACCCTTCTAGCATTTAGACTTCCATAAACAGTTAAAGTAGAAACACTAAATGTTGCATTCGCCACTAAAAATATATTAGTCGTTCCTGATAAAGAAATTCTACAAGTTGGCATCACTAAACTATTATCACCTGTTGCAATATTTGCAGCTGTAGAAATTTGACCAGATACTTCTCCAGAGGTCGGGACTCCTATGGTATCCGTTGCTGGCAAGGTGGCAGATGTTTTTGAAATAGCCGCCTTTAAGAGCGTAACACTTGTCGTGGCTGCTGCTAAAAACACAACACATCCAGAAACGTCCCAATCTCCTGCAGTTAAAGAAAGAGCAGAAGCCGTAACATTTAAAGTTGTGGTTGATGTTGCCCCTGTTGCAGCAGATTTCACTCGGGAAGCTTGAATATATTCTCCGATTACTCCAGCTGCCGCACTATCATTAGTGGCGGTTCCAGTAATAATAGCTTGAGTACTAAAAGTTTTAATTCCAGCAATAGAGCTATTGCCCGCATTCATTACAAATGAAGCAGCTCCCCCAGCATCTGGAAGTGTATAAATAACATCCGCAGCAGGCGCTGCTCCAGTAAGAGTAATTTTATGGGCTCCTGGATTGAAAACAAGTTGATTAGATGCGGCTGTTAAACTTAATGCTGAGCTTAAAGTTAAAGCCCCGGCTATTGTATAAGCTCCTTGATCTAAAACAACATTCGCAGTCGCTTGCCCAGGATCTGGAATGGTTAAAACTACATCTGCTGCAGGCGCTGCTACTGTGAAAGTAAACTTATGAGCTCCTGGATTAAGAACTAATTGATTAGAAGTTCCAGTTAATTGAAGAGGGCCCGCAAAAAGAGATGGATTGGTTGTGGCAAGATTTAATCCATAATTACCAGTAAAAGATAAATTATCTGTAAGAATAGCATTTCCAGTGCCTCCACCTGTTGGCATATCTAAATAAGCACCAGAAACTCTCGTGGCTGTCGAAGCCGCACCAATTGTAGGATTTTTTCCTCTAAAAGAAGTAACTTCTGCACAAGTATAAGCAGCGGCTAATGTCGAAAGAGCTGATCGATATCCATGAATAGAAGTAGTAGCTCCAGAAGTATTATAAATTTGATCTACATTATAAGCAGATTGTCCCACTCCAGAAAGTGCTGTGGAAGGAGCTCCTGTAACACTCACAACATTAGCTCCATTATTGGTTCCATTTCCAATATTTAAGCTACCCGGAATTTGCCAAACTTGAGCCGAACTAATATTTCCAGCTGTTATTCCATTTGTAGAAAATAAAAGTTTATGACTTGCTCCAATAAAATAAACACCGGTGGTTGGATCTGATAGAGGCGCAAGAGAAGGAAGGGCTGCTGTTCCATCAGCAAAATCAGCTGTTATTTCAGCCGAAATTCCAGAAGGACTAAAATTAGCAATTTCAACTCCTCCACAAGAAACTCCAATCGTACTATCTGATTTTAAAAAAAATCCAGAAGTGGAAGAATTAAGAAACATAATATCTGGACTCGCTGCTGAGCCCCCTTGTGTATAAATAATGTTTCCGGTTGGATTTTGTTGTATGACAGCCATATTATTTTTCCTTCTAGTGCCAGAATGGGATGTAAGAGGTCGTCCCATTCACGGTAATTTGCAGCCATCCATTTGGATTTCCAGATGTTGCGGCCGCTGGTAAATTCGTCATTGTTGCTGTTTGAGCTCCATTAGTTGCAAGAAGTGTTTGTAATGTGTGTTGTGTGGAGGTACCCGCTCCAATTGTCCATGCTTGTGTTGCACTAATTTGACCTGCTGTAGTTCCAGCGGTTTGAAATTGAATAATATCAGCCAATGTTGCATGACTATGGCCAAATAAATTTATTCTTCCATGAGTACTAGAACTTGCTCCTCCAGATAATCTTAAATTTCCATCATTTACTTGATTACAAATAAGAGGGGCTTCCGTACTAATATTTCTTCCAAAAAAGAAATTGTCAGATAATAATTGCATATTAGTTGAATTAGCCGATCCCATATTTACATCTTGAACACTGCTCATGGTAAGGCCGGCTGTTCCATTTGAAGCAAGACCTACTTGATTTGCTCCAGGAGAATACATTCCAGAGCCAGCTGATCCACTAAAACTATAAGAAGTGGCGGCGGCTGTTCCTGCATTTTGAATAAAAGGACAGGGAGATGCGACAACCGTTAAAGCCGTTGTTCCTGCTCTTAAAATTTCAGCTCCAGCTGCCATGAGGCTGGCACTATTTCCAGCCGCATGAGTTAATCCGCTATTATCTGCATTGAATCTAAAATTGCCGCCGGTTGAAACGTCATTATTAAAAGTTTTGGGACCTGCGAATGTTTGATTCGTTGTATTAACAAGCCCCGGAACTGTGGCAGAAGCTGATTGGAAAATAAGACTATTCCCACTAATGACTCCTCCATTGGCACTTGCTGTTACACTATCAATTGTTCCAATAGTCGTAACCGTAGTAGAACTAGTTCCTGTAGCAGGATAACGAATGTAGAGAGTTGACATTACTGAAGACCCTTACCAACAATAAGAGCGTCAAAAGTTCCAGTCCCAGATGTTTTAGTCCAAAGAATACGAATGTATTGCGATGAATGCTGATTAATATCGAAATAAACATTCGCTGGAGATCCAGAAGTAATGGCTGCCTGATAAGGCGTTCCTAATGAAATCCATGTTCCAGCTGTCATAATTTGATTATTAACTTCCACATGATCAGCTGAAACCTGAACATCAAACGTTCCAGTGGCCGTTCCAGTCAAAATATTAACTTGGATGCCTACATTATCAATCATTTGGATATTTTGGGCGCCAGAAGCAACAGTGGCTTGAGACATATCACCCGCAGAAACAATCTTATAACTTTGATGAAATGTTTTAGCGGCCATAGATCCTCCTGTTTGGGGCTCGCGCTGTTTAGACGCTAGTCATAACTGTGAGGCTGGTTAATTTATCTAGATTGAAGTCGCTGAGAAGGTGTTTGTTCTATTTCTGAGAGTCTTTTAAAAGAATTTAAAGCTACTTTTCCCTGTTTTTGAGAAGGATTCATTATAGGATTTTGAAATACCATTTGAGAAGCCTGAATAGCTTCAGGAGTCATGGTAGAATCTAAGGGTTCTCCTAAAAATCGACTAAGGCCCAATCTCATTTTATAAGAAATTTTTTCTCCTTTATTAATTACTTCCATCATTTCATGAGTAATTCCTTGATTCAGCTTTTGATAAAGACCTGGATACATTGTTTGTAAATGCATCACATCATTAAGAGCTAAAGTTCCTTCTTTTAATTTTTGTAAAATACTTAAGGGCTGCTCCGCTATATCTAAAGCCTTATTATATTCAGCCATTTGGGCTTTTGAAGGCTTCATTTCTTCATCTAAAGGACTTTGTTTAACAGTTTGTGGCCGAATACTATTTAAATATTGAATTGTATTCGCTGCGGATTGAACAAGAGTTGTTTGATGCTCCGGCATATAATGTCCAAGATTTCCACCTATTTTAAAAAAGGCCTCTTGATCTGTTTGATATTTTTGAATTTTCTTATCAAATTTTTCTCTCTCTTTTTCTGATTCAAATGATTGTGGTGCCACACTCACTCCGGTCTTAAAGACATTTTTTACAGAATTAGAAAATAGGTTTTCGCCACGCTTCGTGGCTTGAATCCAATCAAACATAGTTTTAAAAGCGCTCGGATTTATTGGCGCACTCGACCCCATAAATTTTAAAAGTGCTAACTTCGCCGCATCCGGCGCTTCGCGTCCCAATACGCGACTAATTTGACCAAATAGCCATCCGGTAGCAGGATTTTTATTGGTTAACCATGAAATAAAAGCCCCAAAGTTAGCGGGCATATTGCTCCATAGATTGTCCAGCACTTTTGCGGTCCCAGAAAAATTTTCTTTAGATGGTATTTTTTGTGTCAGCGCCTCTAAAGCAGATATGCGTCCTTGATTTTCATGGCTAATCAAAAAATCTTTTAGCTCTGGAGACATATTTTTAATATTTGAAAAAGCGCGTTTCAAATTTATAGCGGAGTCTTCTTGTCCAGCGATCTTATGGAGTGAATCTTTTAACATCTCATTAATTTTAAATTCTTTAAGTGCAGCGGCTGTTTTGACGAATCCGCTTTGAGAAAATGCCCGTAATAATTCAGCATCATTGTCTTTTGATAATCTATTCAATAATATTTCGGGTTGAATATCTGATAATTTATTTACAAATCCATTTATGTCTTCAAATTTGCCTAGACGCAGTCGCTTATTTAAAAACTGCAAAAATTCAAAGGCATTCACATAGTTGGAAGAAGGCGGCGCTCCCAACTGTGATTTGATATTTTCTATAGCAGAAGCGGCGCCCTCTGGGAGCAAATATGCTTTCATTTCTGGGCCCAACTTATTAATCTCAGAATATAACGCATTCGGCTCTATGCTTTGAAGACCTGCAGCCCGGAATGAGGCTCGGTTTATCACATTATTTAGATTATAATCTTTTAAAATCTTTGAACTTTTCGGAAGATTAGTTTTTAAATGTTCAATAAGCGCAGCATCATTCGATGGATTTAATCTGGCCAAATATTTTTCTGGATGTTCGATAGCGGCATCTTTTAAAGCATTCGCAAACGTCCCAGGACCATTATATTTTCCAATATGCAATCGGTCGTTTAAAAACTCTGTATTATTCATTAAATTATGATATGCATTTTGAACGCCTTGAAACTTGCCAACCAATTCCGGAGCCTCTGATGATATTTGCCGAGACATTTCTTCATTTAACTGATTAAAAAGAGTGCTTCTAATTTCTTTCGATAATTGCCATAAACCAGCGCTTCCGGCCTGTTCTGAATAATTGCTGCTTAAATTACGAAGACCCTCCATCGTTTTAATATTAGGCACATCATCTAAAAGATTTTTTAACATCTTATATTGTGGTGAATTAGGACTTTCTTCATATTTTTGAAGTACATTTGATACTTTGCCCATTAGGCCGAAAGGGTCGGATAAAGGGACTTTTTTATATCTAGCCTGTAATTCTTGATAAGTGTCTGAAATGGGCTTCGCGGATTCTTCATATTCTTTGGCAATTTGATTGAGTACATTTTTGCCTGTCTCATAATCCGAAGTGTTTTTAAAAGCGGCGACATCTTCTGGTGTTTTACCAAGCGCCTTTAACATCAATTGATCGGCACTATCATTAACAACCTCTTTCGCCCGCTCTTCCTCAAGAGCCGGATTTAAATTAGATCTAATTTCATCTCCTAAAGAATTTTTTATATCGTCTCCAGCGGCAGCATGAGAAAGAGATTGGATTTGATTTAAATCATCACCGGTTTTACCAAAATAATTTAAAAGTGAATCGGATGCATCTGAATGAAAATTATCTATGGCGGCTTGGTATTGTTGAGCAGAACTTGTTGACGAATCCTGCAATTCCGTCGCAATCCTTTGCAATTTTGGATCAGCCATTATAGAGGACTTTATTTCTGGCGATAATTCAACGTCGGCAGCTTTAATCAAATTATCTACAGCATTTAAATTTACATTTTCTACTCCGCCAACTTTGTTGACTATTGATTGCAATATTTGACTTGTCTTAGTCTTGGCGGTAGCTTCCCATAATGGGCTAATAGCTCCAAATCCGCCGCTGATCCCAGCGCCAAGCAATCCAGAAAATTTTAAATTAGCGATAACTGTATCAATGTTTTGTGCTGGATCTCCCGCTAAAGATTTAGATGTTTCATCAACAGCCTGGGCTAAAACATTTGTAATATAGCCTTTAGCAACAGCGTCCCCAATTTTAGCGATATATTTTGGAACATAAGGAGCAATAGCTTCTATCGCGGGATTAACAAGTGGTTTTGCCGCTTCTTCAATAAGATGAAGAGGACCTCCAAGCAAACCTGTTGGACTTAAAAGACCAATTCCTTTTGCTATTCCACTTGTCCAGGGATTAGCAGCCTCTTCTTTAGCAATAGTTTCTGGATTATATTCCTGTCCTGCTAAAGCAGCCCCAGCTCTTTCTGCTAATGGAAATGTTCCAAGAGTAGGATATTCCATAAGTCCACGAACAGCCGTTCTAAATTGAGAACCTTCTCCACCATAATCTCTTTGAAGTTTGGCTTGTTCAATATCTTCAGGTTTTGGCATGGAATAGCCATTATTAAGAAGATCCATGCTTTGAAGTTGGCTTTGCGGAACACTTACAAGTTTTCCAGTGGGATTAATAACATTAACTGACTGATCTTGTGCTATAGGCATTTCAGCGCCCTGAGTAGCATCAGCTATTGGAATTGCTGGAGGTGAAGATGGTTCAGCAGATTGTTTTAAATATTCATCTAGAACCGGCGTATTGCTCATAGATTATTGTGGCAAAACAGGTGCCCCTTCATTTACTTTATTGTTTCCAGCCATTGTATTTACATTTTTAAAACTTTTATTAATTCCCAAAGAATCAAGCATTGGAAAACTCATTTTTTGACGAATCATATTATCAAGCTGTTGTCTTGCAATTCGATCTGTTTCTTCATTATTTCCAACTTTATGAAATAAAGGGCGAATAGTTGCAATATCTGTTGGTGTAACCCGACCTTCTGTTTCTTTAGTTAAAGATCCAAGTAAAGGTTCAATATAAGCATCAACCGATCTTTTTGTCTGAAGAGGTGCGGTTGCCCAATTTCCCAAAGTATTTGTCTCTTTAACTCGATCGAAAGCATTCAACAGATTCTGTCTTTGCTTTTCCATATTTTCTGCAGATTGTAATTCTTTTTGAGCCTGTTCTGTTTGAGATGGATTTAAATATCCAATTTGTCCAAATAATCTAATCTTCGTAGCTGGATCTGTTTGTTGAGCAGCCGATCCTGGATTCATTTGATTTTGATTATTTTGTCCACCTTGTAATGTTTGACGAACGGCCATTTGACTAAAAAGCTGATTATTTTGCAATTCTAATTGGCCAATGGCCTGTTTTGCTCTTGCTTGAATAATAGGATTTCCTGTTTTAAGAGCGGCTTCTTCAATTTTATTGGCCACAATATTTCTCTGTGTAGCCTCTGTCATCATCATAGCCTGATTTTCATTTTCAAATTGTCTCATGTAAGCAGTTAATAAATTAGTTTTTTTACCCAATTCTTGTCGTTGAGATTCAACATCATTTGCAATTTGTTTATTTAAAAATTCTAAAGCTGGATTTCCTTGATGAGTTAATCCTCCACCAATTCCTCCCAAAATAAGGCCAATTCCAGTCGCAATTTTTTGACCTGTTCCCATGCTATTTAAATAATGACTTGGATCAATATGATAATTATTAGCATCATCAGCTGCTTTTTTTGATTCCTCTCTGAAAAAATTTAGTCTTTTTTGAGAATCTATTAATTGGGCTTGCTGCTGAACTGCTCCAGCTTGTCTTTCAGCTGCAATTGTTTCATTTTGTTTTCCTTGAGCAGTGGCTGTTTCATTAATTCCTTGAATTTGATTTTGAATGCCTTCTTTAGAAATATCAGAATAAGCCTTTGATCCATAAGGATCATTTTGAGGATTATAATTTCCAGTTATTAAAGTATCAGGCCCTTGAACATTTGTGGAAGGCGCATTCCCCGATTGATTTGTTTGATCTGGAATAGGCGCCTGAGCAACTTGTGTCTGAGGTGTTACTTGCGGAGGTGGAGATTGAACAGACGCCTGATTTTGAGATGGAGGAGTATTATTAATTACGACTGTTGGCTGTTGAGGAGTTGTTGGTTGTTGAGAAGATATTTGAGAAGAATCTTGATTTTGTAAACTTGGATCATAGCTAGCATTTGGCTCTTGATTTTGATCAGTTGATTGAATTGTATTATTAGGAGTTCCTTTTTCTAAATGAAGAGGAAGTTTGTTTAATTCTTTATGCAAATTGGGAGAAAGAACGCTTTTTGCAATGATAATTTTATGTCCAGCAGGATGCATCAAAGTTGCTGATTTTTCATTTTCAGAAAGTTTTTTAAATTTCCCAAGATTTAAATTCATTTTCTCCCCATCCCTTTTTTAGCCATAATTGCTTGTACAAATTTGGCGGCATTCCCAACTGGATCATTAGATTTCATTACATGACGAGGAATCACAACTTCTCCAGGACTTAAAACAGCTGGCACGGTATCATTTTTAAGACTGTCTCCTTTTACAGAAGCCTTTCCTGGAACTGGTTTTGAAGAGCCCGCAGTATAATTTTTTGGCATTCCACCTTGAAAATCAAAAGAGGGAGAAATTAAATTTCCTTTTAAAAATTTCCCTACATAAGATTGAGGTTCTTCTACATTTCCGCCTTCTTCATAAGAAGAAATTTCTCCTCCATAGGCTTTTTTTCCAGCATAAGCCGAACCAGCTGCTCCAAGTCCTCCTAAAAGTCCTCCAATAATACCAGCCTGACTTCCCGCTTTTTGTTCAGCAATTCCGGCATTGGCAGCATTCATTGCATTTTGTTGAGCAACATTTGCATTATTATATTGTCCTAAAGCTCCTAAAAGATTGCCTTGTTCATTTTGTGCAGCTTGATTATAAAATTGATTGGCTCCAGCTAATTCTCCAACTTGTTGTCCTGCAAGTCCTTGCATTTGTCCTAAAGCTGCTAATTGTTGTTGGGCTTGAAGGGCTGCTCCTTGGCCCACAGCTTGTTGTTGAAGAGCCCCGCCTTGTTGAGCCGCTTGTCTTGCCAAAAGTCCGACATTCGCAGATGACCCTCTTTGACCAGCCATAAGAGCTGCTTGATTCGCGACATTTTGTCCGGTCGTATTTTGTAATTGTTGAAGAGCGGGATTTGGCCCTGTTCCATTAGCCACTCCTTGAAGTTGATTATAAACATTAGATTGATTAGCTATTCCATTTTGACCCTGAAGAGCTTGTAAAAAATCCATTTGTTGAGCTAAGCCTTGCTGTGTTTGATTATATGCCTGTCCCGTTTGACCTATATTAACGCCCTGTTCGATATGAGTTGGAGTTGCTCTAAAATTTAAACCACTATTAGCTCTATTTCCAAATATTCCTCCAATGAATCCCATTTTATTCTCCCAATTCCATTCCGATCATCAAATGATTAATTTCTTTAAATCCATGCTTTAATGATCGATGAAAAATTCCTCTATGGTTTGTCCAACCAATTAATTTTTTAAGTTTAAGTTCTTTTGCTCTATCAATTATTTTTATTGTTAAAAGATCAACAGCTCGTGAACGATCATTAAATGATTGTTTTGGATTTGTTATCATTCCACATATGATTCCATAAGTTTCAGCAATATCTAAGCCAGCAGCTCCTACAAATTCTTTTCCTAAAATGGCTATGTAAGAATTTTTAGGTAATTCTTTGGCTAATTCTTCTGAAATATTTCTATCAGAAAGCCAAAGCTTTATATGATTGAAATGTATTTCAGGAATATAAGAACAAATGTCCATTAACCCACCTGATTTCCTACTTTAAGACGAGGATACGTACTCTTTGCTCCATAAACTACATTTACTCCAGAAAGAGTAAGTCCAGCCCCGGCTGGCGCTCCCATAGAAGCATCATAACTTTCTTGAACAGTAATTTGAACGGCCTCACATTTTTGTTGTTCTAAATCAATTCTCCATTGTTCCACATTCGATTGACCTCCATAAAACTCTGCATCTCCATAAAGTGGGTCATTTCCATAATTTCCAGAAAAATTATCTGGAGTAATCGTACTTATTTGAGAAGGCGATGAATTATAATCATAAGCGGTTGAAACTGTTAAAATATGGGGTGTTAAATATTGTCCCAATAAATTATATCGATAAGCTCTTTGAAAACCTTGAAGTCCAGACATATTAAGCCAGCCTGTCGTAAAGGACATTGTAACTGGGCTTGAACCATCTAAATAATTTCCAGGAGATTCTTGAAATACTTTTCCAAAATTATTCATAAAAGTATGAAGATCTTGATAAAGAGTACTTGAAATAGCCGGCACTCCCACAAAAGTTCCCCATTGCCCATAAAAATAATCATAAACAAGAGTGATTCCTGAATCTAATGTAAATCGAACTTGATTAGTTTCTGGAATAGCAAGAGCTGATTGAACGATCGCATTTTGAGTAAATAATTCAACAGGAGCTCCAATATACTGCGTAGATAAATCTCTTCCTAAAAGCCAAATTCCTTTATCCGATTGAAACATAAGTCCTTGGGGTTGAAAAACTATGGAAGCTTGATTCGCACATCCAACGGTTGAGGTAATAAAAACAGGCTCGGAAAAATCATTATTAGCACCCGTATTATCAGGACCATCTCCTGTTAAATAATAAAAAGCATTTTTCTTTCCAATGATTAATTTATCATCCATGGCTGAAAGAGATGTAATAGGTCCTGTATTTCCTTGAGCTGAAATAGTGGGGGCTACAAAAACAGTAAATAAATCTGACATTTCAACAGGCGTTGATTCAATTAATTTTTTAGAATACCAAAGCAAATTAGGATCCTCTGAATCTACTAAAAATAATCTGGATTTAAAAAGAGTTGTAGAAGAAGCAGATGGTGCTCCAATATTTTCCACAACTCCTCCGGTTGTATAAAGAATAGAATTTCCTAAAATAGTGGCATCTGAAAAAGTATCTGTAATAGTGACATTATCTACTGTTAAATCATTTGTCGTAGGAGCTGTTAAGGAAGTTACTTGATAATAAACTTGTTGCAATAAACTCCATCGATAAAGAACAATTTTTACGGGATTAGCTGTTTTTGCAGTTAGTCTTAAGGTCGGAACTTTAATTGTATTTGTACTTGAAGCGGTGGTGGTTACTTGAGAGATTGGAATCGAGGGGGCTGATCTAAAAAGATTACCCTGATTATCAGACCATTCATAAGTGGCAATATAAAAATAAGTGCTAGCCGCGATAGATCCAGCTCCAGTGGCTGTTGTGGATATCACATTATCTGGCCAAAGATGAAATCCTTGTTCTGTGATGGAATAGCCATCATAAGATCTTAAAAATCCTCCTGATAAATTTAAATTAGCACCTATCTCAGAAGCATTCAGTCCGATAGATGTAAAATTAAATTGAGCAAGATTAATTCCTGTTTGAGCATAAATTCCAGCTGTTTGAGTTCCGGCAGGAAGATTAGTTCCTTTATTAACAGGTGTAATAGAATCTTTAATTAAATAAGGAATATTAAAAGTTGTATTGATAAAAGTTACGGAGGGAAGTCCTAAGGTTAAATAACCTCCTCCATTTGAATAAGCTATTTTTGCTAAAAGATTTCCAGAAATATCTGCTAAAAAATAGATGGGCTGATAAGGAGAACTATAAGTACATAAAAAACAAATAGAATGAATAGGAACAAGAGCATCTCCAGGAGAAATCGCTGAGTTTCCAGTTGTGGCAATACTTAATCCGATTGTATTTCCTGAAATGGAAGTAATTCTTGTGCCTGGAGCTATATTTGCAGGTGTATCACTATCTGATAAAATTTGGCCCACGATTAAACCAGAATTATTATTCACTACAATAGAAGTGGCTCCTGAAGAAAAAACACTTCTAAATACATTTCCAGAAACATCATTTGGGACGGGTGGAATATAAAAAAAAGATTTAGAAGCTAATCCTACTGATCGAAGAACGGTGGTAGCCGAACTTACGGATCCTGCTTGGGTTATATATTTTGCATTTGTAATATTAGTGGCCAATCCAGCGCCATATCCATAAACCGTAGAAACTTCATATAAAACATGGCAAATCATATTTTCTGCGCTGGATGTAATATTTAAAACTGTGCCAGCAGCTATGATAGAAGTGGCTACCAAAATAGAAGAGAGAACTTGATTAACAGCCAATGAATAACCCACTGTTCCAGTCGTTGTATAAAATGAAACCCAAATAATAGGCGTTGGATTTGTTGTGTCCGCACAAACACTCATGATAGTAGCAGATTTTGCATTTGCTACATTCGTTCCAGAAAGAGCTGTTCCTCTTGTAAAAGTGGAATCATAATAAGTCATTCGAATGGCACCACCGCCATCATTTCCATTCCATGCGAGATAAAGAGTGTTATTTACAACGATTCCATCAAAAGCGACGGTAGAAACTCCTGTATAAGAGGTAGTTACATCATTAGCTGTTTCAATTGCTGCTGTTGGATTAGAAATATTAATACGAATATATTGAAGATGATTTGTAGATGTTGAATAAACGATTACAAAATATCCGGCCAATATAAAAACTCTTAAACCATTACTCACAGTCCCACTAGTAGGAATAATCGCTGTAGGGGAAATGATATTTTGTCCTGTCACAGAATCAGCGACAGCGTATCGATAAAGAGTAGCCGCTGTTGTGACATCAGTATAAACCGTGCAAATTAATCCATTCGAAGCAATAACTGAATCTACTTGAGTTTGATTCGTACTATTTCGAATTAAAGAAAGAGTATTTACAACTAATGGCTGAAAAGCTCCCCGATTAATCCATTGGGTAGGTCCTGAAGCATAAGCATTTAAGGAAGTAGAGATAGAAGTTAAATTTCCATTAAAAGTTGTAACATAAGTAGAAGTAGAATCTGGAAGTGATGTTAATTCTTTATATCCATTTCTTTTTTGAAGAAGGCCGTTTTTAGTAAAAATAGAATTTTCTAAAGAGAAAAATTTTCCAATAGGAATTTGAAAAGGATCTGATTTGGTATCGAGCCCAGAGCTAAAATTAAAATTAACTGGTTGTTTTTGTAATCCTGTCATTAAAGCTCGTAAACTATTAAACTAGTAAAATTAACTTCTAATGTTTGAGAAGCGTGCTGATTTTTAACCTGAATTTTATATGTATAAGTTCCCGCTCCTACAACATCGATGAAAAAAATACTTGAAGAAGGTATTTGTAATAAAGAACCTGAGGCGCCTGATCCTGATAATTGAGATATTTCTGAAAGAGAAATAGAAGACGCTCCACGAAGTATTTTTAAAACCATGTCGGCTGTTGTAGTACTGTTTAAAATTAATATATTTGAACCGACAGCTGTTCCATCATCCATTAATCCAACAAAAACAGGTCTTCCAGAAGTTGTAATCGTCACACTTAAATTGGTAACATCTGTAAAAGAAGTGGCGGCTGTAAGAAAAGCCCCGCTACTTGCACTAATAGCAACTCCCCCAGCAGCCACAGTTGTGCCTGTAGCTCTTGTTCTTACGGTTGCTATAGAATTAGCTCCAGTGGAAGTCATCGCTTGGCCAATAGCATCATAAGAAATAGTTCCCATTGCTCCACTTGATGCCATATTCATTGCTTGCGTAGATCCAGGAATGGCAGGAAATGTCATCGCAATATCAGCACCCATCGCTGCGGGTGGAGAAAGTGTAAGTCCTTTAGAACTTGCAGAAGAATTTCTTAAAATAAAAGATTGGCCATCAATAATCGCCGCCGTATTAGTAGCCGATTGAAATACAAAGGTGCCCGATCCACCCTGATAAGAAGCAGAAGCCGTTCCCGAAGGAAGACCTGTAATCGTTCCTGTAGCTCCTGAAACAGAACCACTTGCCGTTAATCTAATATGATTTGAGGATCCATCATTAAAATAAAGATCTACTCCTTTATAATAAAGACAGCCAAGAGTTGCTGGATCAACCGTTTGTAAAAACATTCCAAGAAATTGAGCATTGGTTAATGCGTGATTTGAAAAAGTAAGAGATGAATTAATATTAAGAGCATTAGGAGTTATCTGTAATCCACCACCTCCTGGTGTATGATCATGAACATCTAAAATATTAAAACAATTATTAAGATCTGTGGCCCATTGTGATCCTGCCTCATTTCCTACATTTGGAATGGGCATATTCATATTGGTTGAAGGTGTTGTAGACATAGATCTCCTAAAAAACTTCTAAATCAATTAAGACATCAGCACTTGTTTGCAAATAAAGAGTTAGTTGTGGGGAAGAATTCGTATCTTGTGAATCATAAATAGAAGCCGCGGCTCTTTGACGAACTATTTTCCATCCCTGAAGTGGTTGTTGAAGTAAATGATTAATAATATTTGGATTAGAAGCTGCAAATAATTGAATTTTTTTTAATATAATACTTTGATTCTGTGATCTTGTAACAATAGGATTTAAAATAGATCCCCAACGATTTTGCATGAGCTGAAAGTTTTGATCAGAAGATTGAAATTGTGGCAATTGAGGCATTACCAGCCTCCCCAGCTGCCATTCGGATATCCTAAATAATTACTCGTTCTATTTCGAGTATCTGAAACAGTGTCTGGAGATCCAATATCTCGATCCATCGCTGATTCTTCAATTCTTTTTATCAACGCCATTTTTTCTGCCATTAAAACAGAAACATCCGATTCTTCTTTTTGAAGAGCTTTCATGGCTGCATCGCAAATAATATATTCAGTCCATCCAGAAACTCCAACACAAATATCCGTATCTTGAAGAAGTTGTGTTAATTTTGGCACATACCAAACTTGAATAAATTGTCCGGATGTTGGAATGGGAATAAAAAATAAAGTATTGCCCATTAATCGATAACGAAAATTTCCTAATCCAAGCAATGTGGAATTAATTTGAGGATAAAGATATTGATTACGATCAATGAAATCAAATTTTGGAAGTGTAATCCATTGTTGATTGCTCATCGATAAACCAGCATCAACCCCTATTAATTTATAAAAATCTGATGGAAGAGTATATTGAGAAGCGGATGTTGTTTGAAATTGAAAGGGAGTTTTTAAAAACCAATCTTCATATTCAGTAATTAATAAATCATAAAGCTCAAAATAACTTTGATTAATATAAGAATTAAATTCTGAATCTGAGACAAACTTGGATTTAACCATATCCGCTCGTTGTCTGCATCTTAATCGAAGTTCTCCCAAAGAAAGATCGCCTGTATTCGTTGGAACTATTGATTGAGGAGAACAATAACCAGAAGTTCCAGAAGAATTGGTAGAAGCAACTTGATAATAATAATTCGTTCCAATAGTAACTGTGGAATCTAAAAATGAATTTACAACAGGCGAATTAATGATGGAATAAGTAACGCCATCTATCGATCGTTGAACTTGATAAGAAGTTGCTCCTGCAATGATATTCCATGAAAGGAAGGTAGTGCCATTTCCTTGCTGAAGCGAAAATCCCGTTGGAATTGCAGGGATAGCCATTTGAGCCCTCCAAAAAAATGGGGCTCTAGTTAAATAACTAGGCCCCTAAAAATTATTCTCCAGCAACCGTAACACTAGAATTGCTCAAATACATGCTAATGCTAATAACCGTATTATCTGCAGGAGCCGACACCACATGTTCTTTAAAGCATTGAAACATAATTTGAGGAAAACCAACGGTGCTAGGAGTTGCATAAGCTGCTGAAAGATTAATCGTTGTATTTGGATCTCCAAAAACTTCTAAATGATCTAAACCACCACCCGCAGTTGCAACAACTTGAACGGCTCCCGTTCCACCAATCGCTTGCGAAGCTGTTGCCGTAAAGGCTGCTCCAACAGCAGGTGGGACTCCTTTTGGAAGTCCGACTGCTTGCCATTGAGCCAATGTAGTCGTTCCAACAGTTGTAATAGCATAAGAAGTATTGGTAACAGTCGTGGTTACATCAGAGCCTGAGAAAGGCGATTTAATCGTCTCATAAGAAGCGAAAAATTTTGTATAATTATCATAAAGCTGAACAATAATTATTCCGTTCGCAGGATTTGGATTTCCGGTCGCAGGAGTTGCGCTTGTATGCATAAAAACATTTCGAACGCCTGTTCCTTTAAGTCCCGTAATACCAAAACCAGCCGCATCTCCAACAACGACTTTAAAATTACAATCGATAAGAACAGGTGACGGATGAGGTGTTTGAAAAAATTGAGTAAATCGGCGATTAGCCATAATAATATCCCTTTTTTTAACTTTTTCGCCTGAGTAACCAGGGGGGCAGGATGCATTTACATGCTACTTTCTCGCCCCCGAGTTTCACATGGAAAGATCTCAATGATCTATCAATTCTGTCTAAGCGGTTAAAAAAAGGGCCTAGTATTGCTACTAAGCCCTTTCGCTTTTCTTTTTGGAATGAGTGAGTTTACGAGAAAATTATTGGGACAAAAGTGCGCGACCATTCCACCCGGGAGCACTACATATAATATTTCCATAAAGAGCCAATCTAATTTCTAATCCATCATCTGTCGAAATTCGAAGAGCTTCTAGTCCCTCAGGTCCATATGTCAAAATATGAGGCGCTTTACCTAATGAACGTAGTTTCCAAACATCCATTTGAAGTAAATAGACTGTTTTAGCTGGAACCGATCGATCTGGAATAACCGGAATCGCCCCATAAGGAGTCTGCAAATGAATCGCTTTAAAGCTAATATCTGCATTATCATGTTCCACTTGTACATATTGAACTTTAGATCCAAGGCTCTTTAAAAGAGCGGCATAAGAAGAAAAGTTAATAAAGCACATGTCTGGCTCACCACCATTAAGATTAACGGCAGTTGCAAGATCTATAATACCTTCTTCAATCGATTCAGCTGAAACATCCAGATAAACTCCAGAAAGTCTCGTATCCACTGATCGATCTACGCCCCAGAAAGAATCTCCTGTTGTAGGAGCTGTCGAAGGCAGCCATCCACCAAATCCAACCATCTTTTGAGCCAAACCATTTCCAATACCAAGACCGCCCGAAGCGAAGTTTACATCGCCTTGAACAGCTAGATTTGGAAAAGAAGTAGACCAGTTTGTTGGAGTTCCAGCGGATCCACCTTGAGTTGCTGAAACAGTAATCGTAGGAGCCGTAAAGCTTCGATTCACTGCAATGACATATCCAAGATTTCCACCCGTAGAAATAGTGGCTGTTAAGCTAGACACACTATAAGAAACCAAAACCATTCCCACTTCAAATTGAGTTACTTGAGAAGGATCGGTTAGGACAATAACACCCGACGTAATCGAAGAAATGGCGCCTCTTGAGCCCGTACCATCACTAAAAAGATCGTGAGCCATATCAGAAGCTAGGTTTCTGAATGACTTATCCATCGCTAGTTTTACGCCATCAACAAAAGCTCCCGCTTTACTTTTAGTTTGTTCAATAAATAAGTTTTGTAGAGAACAAAGTTGATAGTTTTTAGCCACATAAACAAAAAAGCTTACATCGGCAACAGCTGTTTGATTCGATTGCGCATTCGCAAAAGAAGCTGATCGACCCATTGGATCGCCATAAACCGTAGGAACTGGAATGTATTTACCGGCAAATCCATCGGGGCTTTCGTCTTTAGGTAGTAAGGCTAGCCCAGGATTTTTCCGATAGACTAGATCCTTTAAAAACGCTCCATCTTCGGGATAGAGTTCTTTCAGTACGGCCAGCTGGTTCGTACTGTTCATGAATGTAGCTGACATTTTTTAATCCTTTTAAAGTTTCCCTTCAAAAGCAAGAATGGCTCTTTCTCTTGCACTCATAGGCCTTTGAGCCGATGAAACTTGAGAGTGCACTAATGTTTTTGTTGGGGCTTGCTTAGGAGCTTCCGCTACCTTCATTTGATTTTGAGGTGCAAAAAGTTCCTGTAATTTTTGTTTAATTTTTGGAATCTGAGCATATTCTAAGATTCCACTAAATAATTTATCTTCTATGGCTTTTGCCGCTTGAGGAATTGTTGGAATAATCCCATTTTTTTTATGTTCATCTAAGATGTATTGAACAACATCTTCTTCCGATCCGGTGGTCTTTATCACTTCAAAGACAGGATCTTCTGTGATGAATTCTTTTACATCAAATCGAACTTGATTAACGGCAGTCTCAAATGCTTGCTGATCGCGTTTATCGAGAAGACCTTTGGTCTCATCGATGCCACCAGTCAAAGCTGCGATTTTAGCTTCAAGTTCTTGAATCTTTAAGTCTTGAGGACTTGGTTGATTCAAAAGCGCTTGAGTAAGAGTATCACCCGATAAACCTAATTCTCTAAGAGCTTGTTGAGAGTCCTTTTGAAATAGTTCAGGAATCTTACTTTTCTGAATATAATTTGCACCATATTCAGATTCTTTAGCTTTGATAGCTTCTTCGCGCTGTCTTAAAGCTTCTTCGCGAGCTTGAACCTTACTGCGGAACAATTTCTCTTTTTTTGCCCAATCGGCATATTTTTGAGAAATTTGTTCACCTTCAACCTTTGGTTCCTCCTTAACTGCGGATGGAGCTGGTTTAAGTGGTTCATTAGTGTTTGACTGGTTAGTCGCTGTCTGTGGACTATTCGTTCCAGTATAAACACCAATAGATTCTGGTATCTCAGGAACACTTGTTACTCTCATTAAGATCTCTCCTTACTTGGTTTGATTTAAGAATTTGGAAGCATTGGATTTTGAGGAAGTGGTTGAGGAACAGCCTGTGGAGAATTGGCTATTTGAGCTGCCATAGGATTAGAAGGCTGGCCGGCTAATGGTTGGGCCATCGGTCCGGCTTGTGGTGCTTGGGCTTGCTTGATCAAATCTTCAATTTGAATTTTAAAATCTAAAAGTTGCTGAGTTTTTGCTTCAGAAAGTTTGGCAGGAACATAAAGATTATAATATTGAACAACAAGTTTTAAGGCTAATTGAAGATCCATTTGAGGATCAGGTTCATTATATTTTCCATCTTCTACAATCTGATCCAAATATTTAAGAATTCGCTCTTCTGCGGCTGTTTCTAGCTTATCCACTTGTTCTGTATCTGCAAATCCAAGCAATCTTCTTCCCTCTTGAGGAGAATAAATACCCGCTTGCATCATTTCAACGATATATTCTTTTCTTCCGGCAGGATCCTTAGGAAGAGAAGAAGTGTCATAGCAACGAATTACAAATGGATCTTCGAGCATTTTAGCTGCCGGAAGATCAATTTCTCTGGCCCCATCTTTATCTGGATAAATGGTTTGATATTTTCCATCACGAATAGCGATTTCTTTGGCTTGTTCAATCATTAAATGGGCAAGATCAACATAATAATCATCATATCGTTGTTGAAGAGCTGCAAATCTATCTGATTGAATATTATCAAATTCTCTTAATGAAGCGCCTGAATTAAGACCCGCCGGTTTTTCACCTTGAGAAGAAAGCATAGAAATTCCTGATTGCTGATAAGCATATTCCACAAGTCTTTGAAGCTGAGCATAAACTTCAGGAGCCATACATTGAGCCACCTCAAAAATGGGTTTTGTTCCACGAAATGGTATGATAGCTCCAATTTCATTATTGAAATGAGCTTTAGAAACTTTAGACCCATCTTCTAAAAAGATTCTCGGAACCCCTAAAAGATTAATGGATCTAGATATGGTCATGAGAAGCTTATTAATCTCAATTTGAGTTCCCATAAGCTGTTCAGCCAGAGATTGAGACCAGAAACCCAAAAGAGCGGGCGTATAACGCATGAAAGCAAAAGGGAATCTATTTCGCTTATAGGAATCATCCGCAAGTATTCCAGAAGAACACACAATTGTTTTAAGACCATCTTTTGCTTCTTTTCCTGAAGGTAAATGCCAAGCTTCTACAAGCATTATCTGATCAGAAATAGTTGTTTGGGCCGTCGCTGATGGGTCTGGATAAGCTTTTTCAGCTAAAATAACTAATTTTTCTTTTTCTGGAAAAGATTCTAAAGCAACCGATCTATCAACGAGTTTGAATCGAAGGAGTTGTCTGGGATTGCCAAACATAGCATCGTTTTGATCCACATAAAGTTCAGTTGAAAGGCAGCGATCAAGAGCGACTTTTTTCTCTGTGGGATCTTCGTAAACTTGAACACATCCATCTCCTATAACGCCCGAATCAATGAAGTTCTTGGCTCCAATTTGATAAGCTTTCGTTTGATAGAATTCTCCGAGAATAAATTGATTAAGCTGCTTTGAAAGCGATCGCATTTTGTAATCGCCATTATCTGTAAGAAATATGGGGCGAGGCTTATTTTGAGTAAGTCGAGAAGCAAGAGTATCTACGCAGCTTTGAACGACATTCATTGTCGGTCGATCAATCTGATATTGAAGAGCTCCAGGACTTAATTTGGTATGATTTGTTCCAATAGCATTCCATAAAGGCACATTGCCGTATAACTTCATGAAAAGAATGGATTGTCTGATTCGATAATCTTGATTTTGTTTTAAATAAGCAGCATTGGCTAAAACTTGATTAGCAAGATCTTCTTTAGAAGAAGCATTCCACCAATCTCGTCGCTCCATGACGGGCTGAGATTTTGTTGTTTTGGCTTTAATGACTTCTTTATCAACATGAGGCTTAATCTTCATGAGGGAATCTCTGGAGCAGAGGCAGGAGCAACTGACCACATAAGAGCTCGTTCAGCTTCTAAAATAGAATTGGCATGGGATTGCTTTAAAGCATCTTCTGTTTCTTTTTCTTCTTTTTTCTTTTGATAAGCAGATTTTGGAAAAAGAGCATCAGGATGAAGCTCAACAGATATATCGCCTATAGAAAGAGTTTTAATGCCTAATTTACGAGAAACTTCAATCAGGTCTTTAAATTCAGAAAGATCTTTGATTTCCATTCATTGATGTGAAAATGGTTATCCTCGATGAATTTTCATCACTCCATTAAGGATTTTAGATAAAATCAGACGTTTTTTAGAAGAATCGAAATCTTCTTCATTTTCTAAATTAGATCCCATTTCAACATTGGCACCTTTAGAAGGATCATCTTCATACATTTCATCTTGTTCATCATCAAGATCGCCCCGTTCATCAACTCTACTCATTTCTTCAGCAGGATAATTATCGTCAGGAATAAAGCCACCTTCAGCATATCGTTCCATTTTGACTTCACCGCCTTCTTCATAACAGCCCATATTACACATCGCAGGGCCTCCATGAGCGCATTTCTGTGATTCGATAAGCTTGGGGTTCACCTGACCACCTCTCGCATATCTACGGGCCATATAAGCAGGCGCAAAGTTTTTCATCATTTCTCCTCCAGAAGCTTTATGCTCTGCTTCTCGTTTTTTAGCATAAGCAATCGCCACCGCTTGTTTTTGAGGCTTGCCTGCTTTCATTTCAGCTTGAATGTTATGACTAAAAGATTTAGGTGATTTACCGATAATTAAAGGCATTCTTATTCACCTTCTGGCTCTGACATATCTTCATAAGATTCACAAATCTCAAAAGCTGCCTTTAAAGCATTCGCAACTTGAGATGGATTCTTATTTTCAATAGCCATTAAAAGATCAGAGGCCGCTGATTTTAAGCCTTCTTCATTTTCAGACATGGGATTTAAAGAGCCATGTTCATCTTGAGTAATGGTCATAGACCCACCACTTGCCATTTTTCGTTTTAACCAAGGTAATGTCATCATTCTTGTGAGATTGGTTAGAAAAAGAGCCCTGAAGGTCCTTCATTTGATTCATTTTGAGATTTCATTAATTCAGCTTCAAACATTTCATCTTCTTGTTCTTTAAACCATTCCACAGATCCCTGTTTATAAAGAAGTTGTGGAGCTTGATAAGAAAAAGCAGGAGATTCTTTAAAAGCATAAAGAACAGCATCCACAATATCTGAATGAAATGAATCTTTGATTTTGATCTTATCAGGAGTTGTTTTATCTCGATCTATTTCAATCAAATAAGAATCTTGAGCAAATCTAGAATAAGACTTCGCTTTAAATCTTCCTGATCGTAAGGCATCATTAAGGAATGCATAATTCTCCATTTTACGAGTTTTATCTGCTGGGGATACGGGAATATGATGGCGCCGGCGGATTTCTTCTGCGATCTTTTTGCCAAGACCACCTTCATCTATCACCATTTTTGAAATGGGATAGCGAGCTGCAAGAGATTCAATGGATTGCACTAACTCAGTTATCCCTTGTCTCGGAACTACAATCTCCTCAATTAGAAAAGTGGAAGCATCCGATTCGCTCCATGCGAGCACTGCAAGAGCATCTGCATCGACAAACCCCAAATCAATCCCCATAATATAATTCCAATGCTTTTGTGGAAGGTTTTCATAATGATTTATCTGGGGATTATATTTCAAAAGAAGTGATTCAGTATCTAGCACCCATTTTCCAAACCATTCTCTTTGAATAGAAGGATCATCAACTGAAACTCCCCGTCTTCCAAGTTCTCGATCAAGAAGTTGCCGATGAGACATGCCCGATTTAATGGGAATGTGAGGATTATCAAAGAATGTCCAAGAATGTTTAGACCAGGCTTTAGAGTCTGTAGAACACTTATGAAAATAGCCTATAGGGACAGCCCCAGGAGTGCCAATAAGACAAAGAGTCCCAGCATAATCCATAAGAGCTGGTGTAATGATATCGTCAATGAGTTGCTCGATATAAGATCGAAAGGACTGACATTCATCCAAGTAACAGAGCTTAATTGCAAGACCTCTAAATTTTTCAATCTCGGCTTGATCATTGGCACCACTAACGTAAATGATCGAGTTATTTTCAAATTTAATTGAAAGTTCAGTAAGATCTGATTTAGCAACAATGCGATTAGAAATGAGAATTTCTTGCAATGTAGGCCAAATAATCTTTTTTGCATTATTACGTGAAATGGTAATGTAGAGAGAGCTTGTGTCCGGATTTTGAAGAGCTGTTGCGACAAGATGCGCTGCACATGCAAATGTCTTTCCAGACCGCCTGGAGCAGACTGCAGTTTTAAATGGGGATAAGTCATTTACAAACTCAAGTTGCTTATCAAATAGAAAGTTTTTAAGTTTAAAAGATTGATATCGAAAAACTCTTTCTTCGAGAATAATTTTTGCTTCATCCCGTCTCATTTTTCAAAGTTTCAATAGCTTCTGGAACAAGAGCTAATAATTCTTCATCTGGAAGATCTCTAAGCGGTCTTTCAATAGATCCCGAGTGCTCTAGCGC
>Ga0210384_10001157_pt1 | contig 36910 bp, 41 predicted proteins | sample IncBWH2MmetaG_FD_160574 | JGI IMG/M metagenome (GOLD analysis project Ga0210384, IMG submission 160574) | Forest soil microbial communities from Barre Woods Harvard Forest LTER site, Petersham, Massachusetts, United States - Inc-BW-H-2-M | ecosystem: Environmental > Terrestrial > Soil >...
CTGGCGCAGCAGGTAGGTGAGATCGGTCCAGGCGTAGTGGGGCGGCTTCCCGATGTGGTGGTAATCGGGCGGGTAGCCGGGGGTTTCCAATTGATTGACGCAGGTCGCCGGGTTGTCGCTCGTGCAGCGCGCGGACCACTCCGAAACCATGAACAGGTGCTCGGGCAGGCTCCACGACGCGTTGGGCTCGAACATGTGGTCCTGCAACACGTAGTGCCGCGCGTAGGCCCAGTAGTTGGGGATCTCGCGCTGGTCGTGGTACCCCATCACGTCGGTCGAGGAGCCGCCACAGGCCGGATCGAGCGGGTTCCTGCAACCCTTGCGGGCGTGCTCCGCCTGGGCGATGAAGCCGTCCATTCTGCCGCCGTCGATGGCGGCGACCGCCGCCCTGGCGCCGTGCGGGCCGCCGTGGTTGAGGTCGGCGGCGTCATGGAACGGCTCGACGCACCTGCCGGAAGCCGGGTCGGGCACGCAGACCGCGGGCTGTCCGCCGCGCATCGGGATGCCGTCGGCGCCGGGATAGGTGCCGAAGTAGGAATCGAACGAGCGGTTCTCCTGCATGATGATGACGATGTGCTGGAGCTTCTGGATGCCCCGCGGCGACGAGGCGCGACGTGGCCACGGGCCGGCATGCCCTCCGGCGGCTGCCGCCGCGAGCAGCGCGGCCCCGAGGAGGAGGACGAGAAGAATCAGGGCACGGGCGGGCGGGGTGGCGGGCCCTGGCGCAATCGACGCGGTAGTCCTGGCAGGTCCTCCTGGAGGGTCGGCGGGCGTGGCGGGCGGTGGGTCGAAGCGCGGGTCGCGCTGGTGCATCGTTCTTCTCCTCCCTCCATCGGGCCGAGGTTGCAAGATGCGGTCCCTCTTCGAGAAACCCTCGGCGAGGTGGAAACCGGCGCAGGCGTCCGGCGATCTGTGGGAGAATACCTTGTTTGTCGAGGGATGTGAACGATGGCGAAGCTGAGCGCCGGCCTTCTCGTCTACCGCCTTGGCGCGGAGGGGTACGAGGTCTTCCTGGTCCATCCCGGCGGCCCCTTCTGGCGAACCAGGGACGTCGGCGCCTGGTCGATTCCGAAGGGTGAGGTGACCGCCGGAGAGGACCCGCTGGCCGCCGCCCGGCGCGAGCTCGCCGAAGAGACTGGTTTCGCGGCCGCGCCGCCGTGGCTCCCCCTCAAGGCTGTCCGGCAGCTCGGCGGCAAGACGGTCATGGCTTGGGCTGCCGCGGGTGATTTCGACGCCGCGGCCATCGCCAGCAACACCTTCGCCATGGAATGGCCACCGCGCTCGGGCCGCATGCAGAGCTTCCCGGAGGTCGACCGCGCCGCCTGGTTCTCCCTGACCGAGGCGCGGCGGAAGATCCTCGCCGGGCAGGTTCCCCTCGTCGAGCAGCTGGAGAAGCTCCTCGGCCCGGGCGGCGGTGGCTGAGCTCGCGCCGGGCAGCATCCTGGCCGACAACCAGTCCACATGACCGGTGCAGTTGATCGTGAACGTGAACGGCTACTTCCAGTAGAGCATGCTAATATGTCGGCTAATGCAGTGCCCCTTCCCCCCCTGGGTCGGCCACGCGGCTGGACGATGGGTGCTCGTCGCCGCCACGGCGACGCTGTTCCCTTTTCCGGCCGGCGGGCAGCCCGCTCCTCCTGTCTGCGCCGCCACCCAGAAGAGCTTCAGTGCGATCGGAGCCGTCCAGCAGTGGGCCGTCCCTGGCGGCGTCACCCAGCTGACGATCGATGCTGCCGGCGGTCAAGGCGGTGCGGGCGGCGGTACCGGCGGCAACGGCGGCAACGGTGCGCGGCTGGTTGCAACCTTCCCGGTCACCCCCGGCGAGATGCTCAACGTCGTGGTGGGCGGGGCAGGTGGAAGTGACTTTTTCGTCGGCGGCGGGGGCGGCGGCTCGTTTGTCTACCGCGCGGCGACCGCAGCGGGCTTGCTCCTCGCCGCGGCAGGGGGTGGAGGTGGCTCGTTCAGCCCGACCACCGGCAGCGGTATTGCGGGTAGCGCAACTACTACCGCCGCCAACGGAGCAGGGTCCGCCGGCGGCACCGGCGGTACCGCGGGCACCGGAGGCAATGGCGGCGGCGGTGGCACTAGCGGGCCGGCTACGGGTGCTGGCGGTGGCGGGTTGCTCACGAACGGGGGCAACGGTACGTCGACTGCGACCGGAGGACAGGCGCTTGCCAATGGCGCCGCGGGAGGAGGCGGCGGGGCTGCCAGTGGCGGCTTCGGCGGAGGCGGGGCTGGCGACTTGGACTTTACCGAGGTGAGCGGCGGCGGCGGCGGCGGCGGGTACAACGGCGGCGGGGGTGGCGCGACCGGCGCGAGCACCACGCCGGCAGGCGGTGGTGGCGGCGGCTCCTTTGTCAATGCCTCCGGCACCACCCTCTTTGCGCAGGGAGGGATCCAGACCGGCGACGGCCAGGTGAGCTTCTGCTACCAGGCACCGCCGATCCCCACTCTATCGCTCCCGGGGCTCGTGGTCCTGGGCCTCGGACTTGCCGCCCTCGTCATCCGGCGCTTGGAGCGGGCCAGGCGGTGAGCAAGCGCGAGGAGTGGCGTGTGCGCAATCGGCGCGGCTTTTCGGGTCAATACGACGACCGCCGCCACGCTGGCCTTTCCGGCCGAGACGGGCTGGCGCCGACCGCGAGGATGCGCAGGCCGCTGCCAGGTCAACCTGGAGGGCGCGCTGGGCGGCGATCGGCTCAGAGGAGGTCGGCCACGAGGTACGAGAAGCCGGGAAGGATTTCGTCGCCGGAGAGCGTGTCCTCCGGCCCCAGAATGTGCACGTCGGTGGGCGAGCGCAGCACGTAGACGTTGCGGCTGCGCGGATAGACCAGCCATACCCGCCGCGCGCCGCCGGCGAACCAGTTCCGCACTTTCTCGCGGATCTGCTTGGTCCGCTCGCTCGGCGAGATCACCTCGACGGCGAGGTCCGGCGCGAACGGCAAGAACGCCTCGGGCAGGGCCTGCCCTCCCAGCCGCTCGAATGACACGAAGGACACGTCGGGGCCACGCACGGTGTCCGGGTCGCGGGCCGTGATGCAGCCAGTCTCGGCGAAGACGTAGCCGAGCCCGTGGGCCTCCACGAAGCTCAGGAGCCGGGCTGCGATCCGCACCGCGATGACTCCATGCCGCATCCCGGGAAAGCTCATCCGGATCACCCCTACCGCGCACCAGCTCGGCCTTGCCGTCCGGGATGTCCAGCTCGAAGAACTCTTCCGCGGTCATCAGCCGCGAGGGAGCTCTCTGTCGGGTAGGGGGCCTGGCCATGAGAAACGCCTCCTGAAGCTCGCAGTCTAACGCGGTGGGCTGCCATCGGGTTGGGTCCCTGTCTCCCGACTTCAACAGGGAGCGGGGGCGCCGGCCAGGCTATGGGCCGTGCGGTTCGTAGGGGCGATGAGGTGGCGCGGGATAAAGATAAAACGGCGGCGCGTAGGCCGCGTAGAAATAGTAGCCGCCACCGCCATCGCCAGCGCCACCTCCGCCCTCGTCGGTACCGCCGTTGTCATCGCCCGGCCCGGAAGGGTTTGAGTCGCCCGGCGGGGGCGCATCCGGGCCGGAGGTGTCGGCTACCGGGTCCGGCCACCAGTCCGGAATCTGTGGCACCGCGAAGGCGCAGATCTCGCCGCCTTCAGTGGAAGGATCGACCGGCTCCGCGCACATGTCATAGCCGCTGGACTGCTGGTGGTTGTAGGCGCACTCGTAGCAGCCGTCGCCGCCGGAGGCGCAGTCGGGTATACCGTCGGTGTTCGTGGAGGGGGTGCCGAGGGAGAACTCTCGGCTACAGCCCGAGGCACCCGCGCGGGCGTCACGCCCGGTCGCGAGACTGGCAAGGAGGACGAAGGCGAGGAGGAGACGGCTCTGCCGGGCGATCACTGGGCACCTCCTTTGCCGGCATCTTGCGGCAGCTCGGCCACTACGATCCGAGTCGTGCGGTAGGGGGGCGAGAGCTTGTCGAACCACTGGGCGGCGCGCAGCAGGACGATGCGGTCGCCGCGCACATCGCCACGCAGGCGGTCGTAGGGCAGCTCGCCCGCGACCGGCACGTCGTAGCTCAAGACCCGCTCGCCGGATTGCAAGACCTTGAGGTCCCAGGCGACCTTGCCGTCCTTGACCGAGCGGATGAGGAGGCCGGGTCCCTCCTTCAAGGGCAGGATCGCGTCCACGACCCGGTGCTGGTTCAGGAAGTCAAAGCGCGCCCGTGGCGTGCGGCTAAAACGGAGGTGGTCTGCGGCGCTCAAGTGCGCGCAGTCCAGGGCGTCGAGGCCGAGGGCCGCCGTGTCCCAGGTGCTCAGGAGCCGGCCGGTGGCGCTGAAGAGGTGGGCGCCGGGCTGGAAGCCCGGCACGACGAGGAACGAGCCGTCCGGCAGGAACCGCGCGCCTCCGGTGGGAATCTCCTCGCAGTTGATGAGAGCCGGCGACTTCGGCCCGGCCGCGTCATAGAGCGGCAGGGGCGTGAGATCCTTCGCGGGGTGCCCGGTGACCGGGCCGACCCAGGCCACGGAGGGTGCGGGCGAGAGGCTCCACTGCGGGTTGCCGAGGAGGAGGAGCCGGCCGTCCGCGACATCGAGAGCCTGGACGATGCTGATGGGGCTCTTCGTGATTGTGACCGTGCCGCCTGGCTGGCCGGTCGTCGGCCGGGAGACCAAGGTGTGGAAGCGCGCGGAGGCGACCACGAACTCCTTGGAGGTCCCGAGCATCTCGAAGTCCCGCATGAAGTGCATAGGGTCGGCGATCACGGAGCGCAGTCGCGTGAACTTGCCGTCCAAGGCGGTCTCGGTCACGCCCTCCTTGACCCAGGCGAGATACACCGACTGGTCGCTCGCCCAGCGGATATCCATCGCCGGGCCGCTCGGATAGGGCGGGAGACCCTCCTCCCATACGACGCGCAGCGTGCCATTGGTGGGCGCGCTCTCTGCGGCGGCGAGGGAGAGGAGGGCAAGCGCCCCGGCCAGGACCAGGGAAAGTCGGTTCTTGAGATGTGGGTCTTTCCACAGACGGGTGAGTGCCATACGGAGGTTTACGAATGAGCGTGACAAGGCCGTACCATGTTCCGGGAACACGTCGGCCCCGAGCTTCGTCCGGCCGTGCCGGGCGGTTCAGTCGTCTGCCTTAACGCCAGCGACTCGGCTCGGTCGGGGCGGAGCGCGCCGCCTACGGGACCGAGAACTCCGCGCTCGGGACGTACCAGGAGCGGCGGTAGTACCGGCGCACGTTGTCAAAGAGCGGGGCGAGCGCCGCAGGCTTCTGGTCGCGGCGCTCTTCGAGTGCCTGCTGGAACGCGAGCCAGGCAGAGAGGGCGTTCCGGTGGAGATTCCAGCCCGCGAGGATCGGCGTCGTCTCCTCAAGGAAGGAGAGCGCCGTCGCCGTCTCGCGCGCGGCGACGTGGGCTTCCGCCAGGTCGATCGAGATCATGAGAAAGTCCCGCTGCTGGTCCCGCGGGAATAACTCCTCCCGCACCTGCCACAGGATGGCCGCCGCCTCTCTCGACTGCCGGAGTGCATGGGCCACCCGGCCTTGGAGCCAGCGGAAGCGGAGCTGCGCCCACTCATCCGGGAACTGCTGGTAGAGGGGACGCACGCGATCGAGGACGCCGAGGGCATCCTGCGGCCGGCCGGCGGCGGTGAGGAACTCCGCGAGGGCGTGCTGCGCGCAGAGTTCGAGGCGGGGCTCGCGCACCGGGCTGATGAGTTCCAAGGCGCGCCCGATGTAGCCGAGGGCCTTCTCCGGGTTTAGGTAGCCCACCGTCCGCGCCATCTGGATGAGCGTCTTGCCTTCGAGGTGGGCATCGCCTAGCGCCCGGTAGAGGGCGAGCGCCTTCTCGAGGATCGACTCCGCGGTCTCGAACTCACCCACCGTCGCGGCGTAAGAGGCGTCGACGCGGAAGATCTCTGCCTTGTCCAGCGGATCGCCCGCCCCCTCCTCGTTCCACTTCCACGCCTCGGCGATGGCCGCGCGGGCGCCATCGAGATCCGAGGCTCTCCGGCGGCAGTCCGCGAGGAGCGCGAGCGCCTTGGAGCGCATGTCCTTCGCTGCCGCCTCGCCGCCGATCTTCTTCGGGTCCAAAAGGCCCACGGTGTCGAGCGCGAGCTGCGCGATGTCCACCGCCTCCTGCGGGTCGCGCGAGCGATACCAGCGGGCGGCATCAAGGAGCGCCCGGAAGAGCCCCCAATGGTGCCAGTCCTTGTGTTCCATGACGGCCGGGAGCCGCTCCTGCGGCAGGAGCGGGTCGAGCGCCGCCCAGTGGCCCAACCCGCGCAGGTGCTCGAAGGCGATGCGGCGGGACTCGCGATCCACGAAGGCAGTGGCGGCCTCGAAGGAGGCGGCGAAGCGATCACCCTCGGCCAGGCCAGCCGCGACATCCGGCCCGAACCAATAGCCGCCCTCGGCGACGATGCGGCCGACAAGCCCGAGGCACTCCGGGCATTGGCTCACGAGATGGCGGACGACCATCCGCCGCTCGGGCTGCGAGACCTGATGATCCAGGAATCGCCGGAAGAGTTCCGCCGAGAGATGCCGGGGCTCCGCCATGTCCGGGTCGGCGGGGAGCGGTTCGCTCATCCGGCGCGGCGCACCGTGACGTCGGCCGGCGCCACCTCGGCGAGGTAAGTCGGTCGGTCGAGACCGTAGAGGAGCATCTGTCTGCCGAAGTGATCGATGCGCCCTTCGAGGCGTTCGCCGATCCGCTCGGCCACCCGGATCGAGGGCAGGTTCTTGGGGTTGATGAGGCTGATGACGTGAGCCCGCCGCCAGACCATGAAGGCGTGAGCGAGGGCGGCCTTGCCGGCTTCGGTCGCGTAGCCCTTGCCCCAATGGCGGCGCGCGAGGTGGTAGGCCAACTCGAAGCCGGGCCAGGCGGCCGGCTCCCAAAAGCCGATCACGCCGAGGAACGCCCCGCTCGCTTTCTCTTCCGCCACCCATGGGCCGAATCCTTCGAGATGCCAGTGCCCGACCGCGAAGGCCATGTGCCGCCAGGAGCGGCCGCGGTCCCAGGTCTCGCCGCTGCTGATGAGGCGGGTCACCTCCGGGTCGGCGTACAGCGCGGCGTAGTCCTCGAAGTCGCTGCCGCGGATGCCGCGCAGGCGTAGGCGCTCGGTCTCCAAGATCGGGATATCGGGTGCGTCCATTCTGCTCGACCCTCCATTCTCAGCCGTCGCTAAGCAAAGCAGTGGCTTGTCCTCCGGCTCCGAGAAGCGGAGACTTTAGGCAGAGGGACACCCATTACGCGGGCAACGGCGCTCGCGCGGTCACCTGTCCCTGAAGGGAGAAGCCATGCTTCGGCTGGTCCTGCTCTTGCTGTCTTTCTTCGGTTCCTCTCCTGGCTCCCTAACCCCGGATACTGCGGGTGGCAACGACCCCGACGGCTAGGCCATCTGTTGTTGTTCGAGAGGGGGAGGCACCCCTCGTGGGGACCTCCCCCGCCCTTCTCGTCTTCCGCCACAATGTATAGATGCTCGTATTCTGCGTTAGACTAAACAGCCGTGACTACCGTCGAGCTATAGAGATTGCCTAAATGGCGCATCTCACGAGGGAGGAGATCCTTCGCGCCTGCGAGGGGGGCTGGGCCGAGGTCGACTGGCTCACTGCGCACCTCGCGGTTTGCCCCGCTTGCCGGGCGCGCGCTGCCGGCCTGCTCAGGGACCGCGCCGCAATCCAGAAGCGTGCGCCACTCCTCAAGACTGTGCTCGATCTCGCCGGCTTCGAGAAGGCACAGGCCCGCGACCGCCTCCTTGCGAAGGCGGAGATGGCCGAGCTACGGCGCCTGACGTGGGGAGCGCAGAAAGAGCGGGTCATCCTCTCGCGGTTCTGCCACTCCCCGGCTTTCCTCGACGCCCTCCTCGACTTCCTGCGTTCGCCGCGGTCGAGAGAAGAGTCCGAGTCTCTCGCGAATCTGGCGCTGCTCGCTGCGCAAGGGATAGACCCGGCCGAGGGCCGCGAGCCCTTCAAGAACGATCTCTTGGCGATGATCTGGATCGAAAGCGCGAACGCCCGCCGGGTAAGGGGTGAGTGGCAGCACGCGCGTACCGCGCTCCTGCGCGCCGAGGAACACGGTGCGGCCGGCACTAGCGATCCGAGCATAAGAGCTCGATGGCTCTCCATCGCTGGCTCGCTCCAGTGCGACCAAGGGAGACGAGAGGAAGCCAAGGTCTCCCTTGAGGAGTGCCGGAAAACCTATTCTGATTGTGGCGACTGGTCGCAGGTCGGCCGGACGCTTGTCAAAATGGCCCACTGCATCGCAGACGATGAACCGGACCGAGCGCTCACTTTATTGGATCGGGCAAATGTCTACATCACTTCGGAAGATGCGGGTCTCCGGTCGCTTGCGGCGCGAATCCGCACCGACTGTCTTCTAACCGTCGGCCGCGTGGACGACGCCCTCAGCGCCTTTGCGGAGGCAGAGCGCTTGCGGCCGCTCCACGACCGACCGAGCGCGGCACTCCGCTCCACCTTCCTCGCGGGTCTACTCCTTGAAGCGCTCGGCCATATTGAGGCGGCGGAGGCGCTTTTCGACGCGGTCGTCGCCGAGGAGCTGGACCGAGGGCATTTCAAAGACGCAGCGCTTGACCTTGTGTACATCTTCGAGTTTCACCTGCGCCTCGGTTCCTCCGATCGGGCGGCGGATTTGGGCGTGCGCACCCTCGGCGAACTCGACCGCCGCGGTGCTGCGGCGAATGAGCGATGCCGATTGGTCTTGGCGAGGCTCATCGATGCGGCGCGCGGGCAGTCTTTGGACGAAGGGATGCTCAGGTCTGCGCGCGAGTACCTCCGAGTTGAGTGGACTCGTGGTCGACCCGCCGGGCCGAAGCCGAACGGCGGGGAGCCAGTGCCCGCTGCTCAAAGCCGCACCGCAGTCACGCCAGATCGGACGCTCGTAGAGCCGCTCCTCGCGAAAGCGCTCTGGTCCCGTCTGCGATGGGAGACGAGACGGGAGCAGCACGCGCGCGTTGCTCGCTCTCCCGAGTACCAGACCTCCGCTTTCGTGGAGCTGCTCCTTGCAGCCGTTCGCCAGGCGTCGTCCCGGGACGACGCCGAGTTCACGGCAAGCCTGGCACTTCAGGCGATTGGGCCGATGGATGCGCCCTCACCCCTGAAGCATGACCTGCAAGCGCAGATCTGGACGGAGGTCGCAAACGCCCGCCGCGTTGCCTCCGAGTGGAAGAAGGCCGGCGCCGCGCTTCTCCAAGCCGGGAAGCATTTGGCGGAGGGCTCCGGCGACCCCCTCCTCAAGGCACGGGCGCAATCGATCTTTGCATCCCTTTCGGCCGATCAAGGTCGCCGCACCGAGGCCCTTGCGGCACTCGAAGAGTGCATTGAGCTTTACGGGCGTAAGGGAGCGTGGCCGCTCGTCGCCCGGACCATGGTGAAAATGGCGCATACGCTCGTGGACACCGAGCCGGCGCGTGCCCTGACGGTCGCGGAGCAGGCGCTCCCCATTATCCCTTCGGCGGATACCTCCCTGCGGTGCCTTGTCGAGAACATCCGCACCGACTGCATGATCGAACTTGGCGAAGTCGATCTGGCGCTCCAGACATTCGATCACGCGGAGCCGCTCCGTAGGACCGCTACGTCGCCGGCCGCCACGCGGCGAAGCGATTTCTTCGCGGGCAGGCTCCTGGAACACCTCGGCCACTACAGGGAGGCGGTGCAGCTCTTCGAGGCAGTGATCGCAGACGCCTTCGATAAGGAGGCGTACCGCGAGGCGTTCCTCGATCTCCTCTATGTCTTCAGCATCCACATCCGGCAGGGTGCGACGGAAAAGGCAGTGGCGCTCTGTCACCTTGCGATCGAGCGGCTCGACTTTTTCGGCCTGGGCCACGAGCAGATGCGTACCGTCTGGAAAGAACTCATGGATGCGGCGATGCGGCAGGCGATCTCTCTTGAGGCCCTCGCCGAGGTGCGGCAGTTCCTCAAGGTCCACTGGAAGACCCCGGCGGCCAAGGCGCCCCGGTTCAGGGCACCGAAGCCGCGTCCTAATCCCAGGGATCGGTTCCGCTCGTCGTCTGGAACATAGACGGTCTCCTCATGAGCTTCGCCGGGATCCGTCCCGGATCGCCACGCGTTTGGCGAGGCACGGTGTCCGGTGCCGCGCGGCAGCAACGTTGAGCGGTGTAGCACTGGCCACCTCAGCGATTTTCCTTGAGCTCCACCGAGGGTTCCGGTCCGTCGTCCAGGAAGTACGAGAGCGACTTCCGATAGAGCTTGGCGAAGATCCTGAGCTCCGTGGGGTCAATCCGGCGCTCTCCGGATTCGCACTTGGACACGAATGACTGGGCCCGCTCGAAATATGCGGCGACTTCGGTCTGGGTGAGCCCAGCCTGTTCCCTGGCCTCACGGAGGCCAGCGAGCATGCGGCGATACTCAGGAGCGTGGATAGGCTTGGTCTTGGAAGGCACAAATCGTCACTGCCTCAAGGAACTTAGTTACCGAATACAGTCAAGATTCTCGACTCGAGTACCGAGATATCCCATGTTGGAATGCCGTCGCCGCATCATCCCGACAGCCGCCGGTCGAGCGCCCGGTACTGGATGGCTTCCGCCACATGTGCCTGCCGCAGGCTCGGGGCGCCCTCGAGATCGGCCAGGGTGCGGCCGACCTTGAGGATGCGATCGAGGGCGCGGGCGGAGAGGCCGAGCTTCTCGAAGGCGTCGTCGAGGAGGCGCTGCCCGGGGTTGTCGAGACGGCAGTGGCGGCGGAGGTCCTCGTGCGCCATCGCCGCGTTGACCGGGGTCGGGCAGGCCGGGCCGAAGCGGGCGAGCTGCACCGCCCGGGCGGCCGCGATGCGCGGGCCGACGACGGAGGAGGGCTCGCCCGGGGCGGCGCGCAGCTCGCGAAGAGAGAGGGCAGGCATCTCGACGTGCAGGTCGATGCGGTCGAGCAGCGGGCCGGAGATGCGGCCTCGGTAGCGCTCGATCAGCGGCGACAGGCAGGTGCAGGCGTGGCGGGGGTCGCCGAGATGGCCGCAAGGGCAGGGGTTCATGGATAAGTTGCCATGTCACCCTCCGAGGACAGAAAAGCAGACCGGGATTTCCCGTAGACCCCTGGACCCTGGGCGACCACCTCCGGCGGGTGCGTCTCGACCGGGGCCTGTGGCAGAAGCACGTCGCCCGCGAGATCGGCTGCTCCAAGGCATCTCTTCTGAATTGGGAGAAGGGCCGCGCCGAGCCGGAGCTGCGCTTCCTGCCCGCGATCCTCCGCTTCCTGGGCTACGACCCCCGGCCGGAGCCGGCGAGCCTTGGCGGGCGCATCAGGGCCGCGAGAGAAGGCGAGGGACTCTCCGAGTGGGAGCTTGCCCGGCGGCTCGGGCTTGACCCTGGCACGCTGGCCGCCTGGGAGCGGGATGAGGTCCGCCGTCCCTACCCGCGCATGAGGGCGATCTTCGAGGGGTGGCTCTCTTCAGTTGGGCTAGCGGCCGGCTCAGTCGCCGTGTCTAACCGCGGACGAGCGTTACGACGCCAGAAGAGGGACCAGACTTCTTGAGGGCGCCTGCGGCGAAGATTTTCTCATGGATCTTCTTCCCGTCCGGCCAGGAACACAGAACCTCGTCTTTCTCGATCCTCTCCACGGTCATTGATGGTCCACCACCCTTCAACTGCACTGCATCTCCTACTTCAAAGGCGTCAGCCATGGTCTACCTCCTCTGGACTCCGTTTCAGTCTAGCATCAGGTTCGTGAAGACCGGGATGGCTCAGCCGCCGAGAACTCAGGCGAGAGACGTCCTACTTTGGCGTTTCGCTCCGTCTAGAAGACCGGAGAGAGAGGCTCATGCTTCTTGAGGGTTCCTGCGGCGAAGATGTGACTATGAACCTTCTTCCCCTCGAACCACACGCAGGTGACGCGGTCGCCCTCGATTTTCTCTACGGTCATGGGTGGTCCGCCCGAGTTCAATTCCACAACCTCGTTAACCGCGAAAGCATTAGCCATTGTCTCGCTCCTATCGGAAAGCATTTCAGTCTCGCATCAGGTTCGCTATTCAGGCCGGCTCAGTCGCCGAGGAAGAAGGTCACCGCCTTCCCGTATAGCTTGGCGAACTTCTCAAGCTCGGTCGGGTCGATCCGGCGCTCGCCGGTCTCCACCTTGGAGACGAAGGACTGCGGTTTGCCGAGGTGCTCCGCGACCTTCTCCTGGGTCATACCCGCCGCTTCCCTGGCTTCCCGGAGCCGCTCGCGCATGCGCTTGTATTCGGGCGTGTGGATGGGCTTCATGGTAGCCGGGGCCTTTGGCTTCTCACCCTGCACCTGAAGATTCTTCATCCCATCCCCGGATAACCCAGGTTCGGATAGTCTCGCCTCGGACAAACCATCCCAAGATGGGATGAAGGAGGCATATGCCCGAGCCCGAGACCCCCGAACGCTGGCCCATCGCCCGCTGCCGCGAAACCCTGTGGGAGGCGGCCTGCCAAATCCTCCTCGTGCGGGAGGAACTCTCCTCTCTCAGAGCTGCGCTGCCGTTGCCCGACGATCTGGACGAGCGGCTCGAACACCTGAAGCCCTATGACATCCCGACCGACATGCTCGCGGCGGTCGAGACCGTCTGCCGAACCCTCCTCGCGCCCGCCCAAGCCGCCTTGGAGAAGACGGCGACGGCGACCGAGGAGCGCCTCACCCTTGAGTTCGAGGCGGAGGAGCGGCAATGGGCACGCTGAGCCTCAAGATCACCCGATCCGAACTTGCCCGCACCCTGGCCCTCCTGCGGGTCGCCCGCGGCTGGTCGCAGCAGGAGGTGGCCGGAGCCGCGGGCCTCTCCGCCGCGCTCGTCTCGACCGCGGAGAACCCCCAGGCCCTCCCGCCCTCCGTCCACTCCCTCGAAGTCATGGTCGAAGCCATGGGCTTCCCGCTCTCCGTTCTCGCCGGCGCCCGCGACTTCCTGCGGGAGCTGGACGCCGAGGTCCGCCGGCAGGACGCCCGCCGCGAGAGCCCGGAGTGGACGCGGGAGGTGCCGACCCTTTTTGTGGAACCGGGACGGATGGCGGCCGAGCGCCGCTCCTTTCCGGGACCGCACACAACGAACTGGACAAGCGCGCGCTTCGCGCGGCGCTGAAGGAGAAGACATGAACAACCATACGCGAGTGCAAACCGGCGTCCGCATGGAGAAGCGTTTGGTGAAGGTCTTGAAGGCCCTCGCCGAGCTCCGCGATCTCTCCTTGGGCGATCTCCTCGAATACATCGTCCGCGCCGGCTTCGCGGGCGAGGAGCCTTTCTCCAAGGCGGAGGTGGAGCAGATCGGCGAACTGACCCGCATCTACGGCCTCGATCTCGGCGCCTGGCGCCCGGAACGGGTGGGACGGGAGGCGGCCCCTGAAAGCCAAGCGAGCGAGTAACCGGAAGGCCAAAGGAGCCGAGGTGCTCTCGGATGCGGAACTCCTCGCGGCCCTGATCGCCGAGGATGCCGAGAACCCGCTGTCCTTGGCAGAAGACCTCCTCCTCAAGTGGGGCGATCTTTTCACCTTGCCGGGTACGACCCGCGAGATGCTCCGGCATGAAGGGGTGGACGATCGGCAGGCCACCCGCCTCCTCGCCGCCGCGGAACTCGGCCGGCGCCTGGCCCAAGGCGAGGTCCGGGAGCGGAAGCCCCTCGACCGGCCCCATGAGGTCGCGCGTTACCTCATGCTCCGCTACGGGCTGCGCGATCAGGAGGTCATGGGTTCGCTCTTCCTTGATGTGCGCCACCGGCTCATCTCCGATGCCGAGGCATACCGCGGCACGCTGCACCGGGCGGCGGTGGAGCCCCGCGAGATCCTCAAGGAATGCCTTCTGCGCGGCGCTGCCGGCGTCATCATCTTCCACACCCACCCGAGCGGCGACCCGACCCCGAGCAGCGAGGACATGAACTTCAGTCAGCGCCTGGCGATAGCGGCGAACTTCGTCGGCGTCGAACTCGTGGATCACCTGGTCTTGGGGAAGGCGGGCCGCTACGTGTCCCTGAAGCGGAGGGGTGCATGGTGAAACCCACGGTGACCCTCGACCGCAGGATCTTCGAGCTGACGCGGGCCGTCGCCATCGCCCATGAGGTGCCGCTCCGGGATCTGATCGAAGAGACCCTCCTCGCCGCCTTCATGGGCGAGGAAGCCTTCCACCCGGACGAGCAGGATGCGATCGACATGCTCTCCAAGATCTATCTGCCGGAACTCGACAAGATCGCCGCCCGGCGCCTGAAGGGCGGCATCTTGACCCGCGAGCGGCAACCGAAGCGCCGGAGGCGGCGCGCGAAAAAGAACTCCGCGTAAGGCGCGGAGCTGAACGGTGGAAGGGCGAAACGAGACGACGGGCGAGGGCGCGAGCCCGATCCGCGATGGCAAGGCGGAGGCTGCGCGCGTCCGGCAGGCGCTCCGCAGCATCATCGACGTGGCGGACATGAGCCACCGGGAGATCGAGCGCACCCTCGTGAGCCAGGGTCACGGCTTGGACGTGAACCGCATGCTTGCGGGCAGGTTCGATCTGAAGCTCCACCAGCTCCTCGATGTCCTCGGCGTCCTCGAGATTCATCCGGTGGAGTTCTTCCGCCTGGTCTTCAGGGAGCCCACGCAGCAGAGCGCGATCCTTCAGCGGATGCGGGAGATCTTCGGCGCCGTGCGCCCGGCCGCCGCCGTGGCCTCTGCCCCGAGCGCCCCGCGGCCGGAGCCGACCATCGAAGCCCTCCGCCGCCGCGTGGAGGAACTTGCCCGCCAACTCGATCAGCTCGCAAGGGCGGGGAAGGTAGGTAGGCGGCGCGAAAAAGAACCCCACGTGAGACGTGGGGTTGATGGGATGGGAACCGGCGGGGATCACTCCCGCTCGGCGTAGGCGAGGAGACCGCTTACCCGGTACTCGAAGGAGAGTCGCTCGTCGGTGTGCGGGATGGAGCGGGCAAGGGCGGTGCCGCCCTGGACGAGTTGCCAGAGGGTGCGGGCGCCGCCCTCCTCGATGGGGGCCATCTCGATCACAGCTTCGGCCTCCTTCGTTCGTGAAGTGGTGGAGGCGGAGCCAGTCCAAGACCTCCCCGTCGGTCTTCGTGACCTGAATCCTGGCAGCTCTCGCGAGCTTGGTCTCGGTACCCCATCCCGCGCAACCTCTAGGGTCTTACGCCTCCTTCCGCCCCATCATCTTGTGGTATACTTCCAACTCTGTCTTAAGCTTTAACGGTGTCTATGTATACACAGGCGAGGTAAAGAAGGAGGACCAAGCGATGAACTGGCAGCCGATCACAAGAGGAAAGCCACAAGTTCGTGGCGTGCATCCCACCTACCGGGGGCTGCTTGAGGTTGTGGTCGAACTTGATCGTCGCCCACCTGATGGATGGGCGCAGTGTTTCGATCACCCGGAAGGAGTAGGCATGTCGCTGTCGATGCATCCACCTCGGCTATCAGGTGGAACCATCTACCTGATGCCGCCGGATGGCGAGGTCGAGCAATACATGGCGCACATTGATGAGCGCATTAGGGCGGCGAACACTTCATACGAGCAGCGCATTCTGCCGCAAGTGCGGGCCGCCGAAGTCGTGAAGCAACAGGCGGCAGATGAGGAGCAACGCCGGCTGACGGAGGCTCGCCGAAAGCTTGAAGGTCTCTAATCTAAGACCGGCAGACGAGGCTGCACCTTCCACTCACTAACCCAGTTCCGAAGGAATAACAAGCATGGGCTTCAAGGGTCTCTTTGTCGGCATTGATCGCTACGCCTCGCCACTCATCTCGAATCTCTCATGTGCAGTCCGAGACGCACAGGCACTCTACGGTCTGTTCTCTGACTCCCTCGGCACATCAAGCTCAACCCTGCTCGTCAATGAGCAAGCCACGAAGGCCGGAGTGATTCGAGCCGTTCAGGACTTGCACGCACAACCCGATGATGTTGTCGTTCTCGCGTTCTCCGGTCATGGCTCCGACTCGCACCATCTCGTAACCCACGACGCCGATCCGCTCACGCTTGATGCGACCGCGATTCATCTGGAAGACTTAACGGATCTTTTCGCTCAGATCCAAGCCTCCAATGTGTTGCTTATCCTCGACTGCTGTTTTGCTGGTGGTGCAGGCGCCAAGGTCTTTCATGCCCCCGTGACCGGGAGAAGCCTCGCGTCCGCAGACGCTCTCTTGCAGAAGGTAAGTGGCAAGGGCCGTCTGATCTTTACTGCCGCGACAGCGGAGCAGGAGGCCCTAGAGGACCGTAGGCGCGGCCATGGTATTTTCACTTTCTACTTGCTCGAAGCGCTTCGAGGCGCGCCGGAGATTGTGAAAGCTGATCGCATTCCTATGCTCTCGCTCGTCGAGTTTGTGACTCGTTCAGTGGTCGCGGCGGCAAAACAGATTCGGCACGAGCAGGAGCCCACCCTGCGCGGTAGCGTCGAAGGCTCTCTTCTCTTTCCTATCCTTGCGCGTGGTCCTGTTTTCAGCAGCTTCTTCCCCGAGCACAGCGCGAACGTTGTCACGGAGGCAATCGACAGCCTCGCTGTCTTTGGATTTCCACCGCCACTTCTGGACGCATGGCGCGGCGCGATCCCGACGTTGAACCAACTTCAACAGGATGCGATCAACACGACAGGATTGTTCGAGAGCCAACATCTTGTGGTGTCGGCGCCGACATCCTCCGGGAAGACGCTTATCGGCGAGCTTGCCGCAGTATACCGCTACACCAAGAGAGATCGGACTTACATGCTCTTCCCGCTCCGAGCATTGGTGAACGACAAGTTCGCTGACTTCAGCGGCAAGTACGGCGCCTTCGGTCTTCGCGTCATTCGATCAACGGGCGAGATTTCCGACGACAACGACGCATTGCTCCGCGGGAAGTTCGACATCGCTCTTCTAACTTATGAACGCTTCGCGGCACTCGCCGTGACAGTTCCACATATCTTGCGGCAGGTGGGGCTTGTGGTCATTGATGAGGTGCAGATGATTACGGACAAGACCCGCGGGGCGAACTTGGAGTTCATTCTCACGCTGCTCAAAGCGCAGCGCCTGCTTGGCGTTGAACCGCAGCTCATTGCACTCTCCGCGGTGATCGGCGACACCAATGGTTTCGATTCGTGGCTAAGCGCCCGCCTCTTGGCGAGCGACAAGCGGCCCGTTCCGTTGGACGAAGGCATGCTCGACATGACGGGGCGGTTCCGCTATATCTCGGCAGAAGGGACGGAGCAGCAGATCGAGCGGTACGTTGCCCCGCAGTTTCGCAAGGGCAGCTCCCAAGACGTTATCATCCCTCTTGTACAGCGGCTCGTGGCCGAGGGCGAGAAAATCATCGTCTTCCGAGAGACAAAACCAATCGTTCGGGCGACGGCGGAATATCTCAAAAACAGCCTTGGCTTACCAAGAGCCGCCGAGACGTTGGACCTTTTGCCGACCGGCGATCCATCGGCAGCATCGGCGCAGCTCAGAGAATGTTTAGAGCATGGCATCGCCTTCCACAACGCGGACCTAGATATCGGAGAGCGTCAGGCGATCGAAACAACCTTTAGGGACCCCGCAAGTTCCCTTAAGGTGTTAGTTGCGACCACCACGCTCGCGATGGGCGTTAACACCCCCGCCTGGTCAGTAGTAATTGCGGGCTTGGAGCATCCCGGCTCGTCGCCGTATAGCGTCGCTGAGTACAAGAATATGGCTGGCCGCGCCGGGCGGCTCGGGTTCACTCCCAAAGGCAAGTCATTCCTCATAGCGCCTACGTCGGCAGACGAATACCAACTTTGGAATCAGTACGTGCTAGGGAAGCCCGAGGCTCTCGTCTCACGCTTCGCTGACCAGGAGCCTCTTTCGCTAGTGTGCCGAGTCCTTGCGACGGCAAGCGCGTCAAAGGTTGGTGGTCTCTCCGCTCAAGAACTGACTGACTTTATCCAATCCACCTTTGGGGCACATCAGCAAGGCGTGTCGATGACCCGGGCGGAGATCGGCGCAGTGTTGCAACGCTTGCTTGAGGCCGGGCTTGTCGAGCAAGTGGAGGAGCGCTTTCGCTTGACTGGCCTGGGCAAGGTGGCTGGCGAACTTGGCATCCAAGTCGAAAGTGTTGTACGGGTCGGTAGAGCGCTCCGCGGTCTGCCAGGCTCCCTTATGACTGGCGGCGTCATGCTCGCCGGCGCACATATGACCGTGGAGTTGGATGAGGTCATCTTCCCAATTCACAGGAAATCAGTCCAGGAGCGTGAGCGATGGCAGGGCGCTATCGCGAGCCAGGGCCTACCGCCTGGTGTTCTCCAAGAGCTACGCGCCACCGACGATGCGCGCTACACGGCTCGATGCAAGAGACTCGTGGCGGTACAGATGTGGCTCGAAGGCATGGAACTCAGTCGCATTGAAGCTTCCATCCTTCGCCACCTGCCAGGCGATAACGCTGCCGGTCCAATCCGCGCTTCTGCCGAGCGGAGCCGGGATCTCATCGGAGTAGTTGCCCGCATCGGCTCGCTTGTTTCCAGTGACGGTGCTGAGGTGGCCGGAAATGTGGACGATATCAATGTTCGTTTGGAGTTGGGCATCCCCAATGACATGCTGTGGCTGGCGAGACAGGCGAAGAGAGGGTTAGAACGGGGAGATTACCTTGCCTTAAAGCGAGAGGGATTGGTTTCACCAGAGGCTATCGAAACTGGCGACGCCGCTGCCCTCACGCGGGCAGTGAGAAGCGAAGCGAAGAGAACGCTTATACGCGCGGCTATCGCGAGTCTTGCTACCGCCGAGGTAACAAGAGAGGGCGACGCTATGCCGGCACGAGCAGGAGACCTTTAGGTGGCGCCAGCAGCGCTTGAAATAGAGGGATACGGGTATGGACGATAACAAGGACTTCTTCTTCGTTCACATCATAGAATCTCCGAGCAACCGTGACCTTCTCGATGGTCGTCCGCGATGAGTATGTAGCCTATATTGGACAGCATCGAATCGAGCAGTTTCAGAGGGCGCTCTCTCACGTCCGAAGGCCGTGGCAGTTAACCAGGCGATATAGGAGCGCTTCACGCGCGTCATAGCTTCTGTTGCTGTTCCTCGTAAAAGACTCGTTATGCCCCAACAGCTCGTTAAGAACCTGGGCGTCACGCCTGCCGAACGCTATCTTCAGCGCCTCTGCGAGAAGACGTTTCTGTCTTTATGGAGCTACGCTGGTCTTTACAGGGATCAGCGAAGCCGTCCGCAAGGTGAAGGGAAAGAACTCTGCGACTTACTGGTCGTGTTCGAGAACACCGTCCTGATTTTTTCTGATAAGCACTGCTGCTTCCCTCGAACAGGCAACATCCGGCAGGACTGGCAGCGCTGGTTTAGAAGGGCCATCCTTAAGTCTGCGGAACAGGCATGGGGTGCAGAGCGTTGGATTCGGGAGCATCCCGCCAGAGTCTTCCTGAATTCTGCCTGCACAAAGCGGTTCCCTTTTTCGTTGCCGACGAATCCCGAGGTGCATCTCTTGGCGGTGGCTCATGACGTGGCGCCTCGCTGTCGAGAGCAGCTTGGAGGAAGCGGCAGCCTCATGTTTCGCTCTGATCTTCAGGGCATCCCCGCGCATCTCGCAACCGATGCGCCGATCTTTACCGTTGGCGACCTCGATTGCAATCGCACCTTTGTTCACGTCCTGGACGACACGTCTCTCGACATCCTTATGCGAACTGTCGATACGATCGCCGACTTCGTAGCTTATCTTTCCAAGAAGATTAGGTTCTTGCGCTCGCGGCCGGTATTTGCCGCCGGAGAAGAGGAATTGTTGGCCTTCTACCTGAAGCGCATGAATGCCGACGATCAGCATGATTTTGTGACAGAGGGAGGACTAGATGGCGTCTGGTTTCTCGAAGGACTGTGGGAGGCGTTTGAGAGCAATCCTCAACGATTGGCACAGATAGAAGCCGATCGGCCTAGCTATTCGTGGGACCGCCTTATCGAGACATTTAGCAGGAATGCCATGGCGGGGACGCATCATTTCCCGCTGCCCGATGGGCTACAAGCGACTGAACGGATCATGCGGTTCATGGCTCGCGAGTCCAGAACTCGGCGGCGCGTGTTGGCGCGGAGTCTCCTTGAAATGATAGCGACAACACCCGATCAAGCGAGGCGTACTCGGGTAGGTAGCCCATCGCTTCCAGGAGATCCGTTTTATGTCTTCTTGCTCATCCCGCGTGGCAGCGAGTCCTATGACGACTATCGTAGGGTGCGGCTAGAGTGGCTTTATGCGGCTTGTCAGATCACGAAGCTAAAGTGTCCCGAGGCGCTCGATATCGTGGGTATCGCTACGGAGACAGGTAGCGGACTTCAGACAAGATCAGAGGACGCCGTTTATTTTGATGCGCGTGCTTGGTCCGAAGCGAACGCGGAGGAGGCGCGGGAACTTAGAGAGAAGCTAGAGCTGCTGACGAACACCAAAGAGTTTCACTGGACTGAGAAGGAATATCCAGATATTGTGACCGATGACGCCTTCAAGGTTTCAGGCGAGGGTAGAAACAAGCCATGCCCCTGCGGAAGTGGTAAGAAGTGGAAGAAGTGCCACGGCAAGCCCTGAGTAGTCGCGTGCGACTGCTTTCGGCGTCTTTGAAGACCTTGTTATTGCGTTATCCTGATTGGCATTGACAGGTAATCTTTAGTCTGGCTAAACTAAAGCTATGAAACATTCATCATTTGAGGGGGGTGGGCAGCCGACAGGTGAAGCGGGAGAGGGTCAGGGTGTTGAAGTTGCAGAGGGCAGTGGTTTGGAGCAAAGGCTTGCTGCGGCCAAAGGGGGTAGACTGCGCGTCGTCAAGGAGAACCCGGGTCCGGGGCAATTAACTCCCGAGGAGCTAGGATCTTTTGACCCGCAGCGGGGCGAGGGCGATTACGCCTCGGCTGCGGTCATCACTGCCATGATCTATGAGGGTCAGCACACCCCGGATGCTTTTGTGAAAGAGCTAACGGAGGGCAGGAAGAGCAGTCTCCCAAGATGCCAGGCCACCTTTGACAACATGGTGAAGGCAGGACTCTTGCAAGTTCGCGACGGTAAGGTGTATCTGAACACTGACTTGCGCTAAGGCGTCTGACCGCGAAAGGAGTTATACGGGCGTTCGTGTCGGATAGTGACGAGCTTCTTTAAGATACGTTCCCAAGTTCGAGATCTGCTTCGTGATGGCGCCACTGGCAACGGCCGGCGAGCGAGCCGCCGTCATTCCAGAAGTAGGGCCGAGCCGGTTGGCCGTTTGTTTTCTCCATAATACTCCAAGGGTATATGAGCCTCGCCGTCGTCGCGGCTGTGGGAGCTGCGCGTAATCCTCGGTGGGCGGCGGGAGAGCGGAAGAGGATTTCCGAGGGGTGTGGGAAGGTCCGGGGGCGCGCGGGCGGGAGGACCGGAGCTTTCCATGCCCCGCCAGCTTCCATAGCCGGGGCGGGAGGGGAAGTTCTTAGCTGTGCAGCAAAGAAAAACCCCACGGCGCGAGCCGCAGGGCAAGGGAATCAGGACTGCATCCGGGAGGAGTGCGCGGGCGACCTGACGCGGGGAGCCGGCGCGCCGATGCCTCTGCCTGGCGGGTACGCGAGCCAGGAGAGGGTTGCGTAGCGCGCGAGCCGGGCGACAGCGTTGTCCGCGAAGCCCTCACCCACGAGCACGAGTCCCTCATGGCGGTCCAGCTCGCAGAGGATCGCCTCTTCCTGGGCTTCGGAGAGCGAGCCGTCGAAGAGGCCGAGTGCGGAGAGGTGGCCCGACTCCACGAGCCGCAAGACGCCCTCGATCTCGGCTGCCAGGTAGAGCGGTCCCTCGGGTTCCGTGATCGCGAGGAGGCGATCCCGGTTGAAGACTTCGAGCGCCGGATGGAACTTCGGCGGGAAGAGGTAGCGCGGCGAGGTCTCGTCCAGGGTCGCGAGGCCGGCGTAGGCCACGAGCTCGCCCGCCGCGTTGTGGATCGGGATCGCGAGCCGGCCCTTGAGGAGTCCCTTGGCGCAGTACCCCGCGCCGAAGTGCTCTATGGTCTCCGCTTCGATGCCGAGCACCCCGAGACTCGGGTGCTCCTGATCGAGAGTCTTCAGGGTGAAGGTGAGGGGCGGGTTCGCGGCGGGCAAGAGCATCTCCGGCATCGGGGGCGGGACAGGCCGGGCAGTCTTCGGCGCTGCGGCCGGTGCTGCGGCGGGCGAACTCTTCTCCGGCAGCTCGGCGAGCCCGAGGCCGAACCACTGATCGAGCTTCAATGCGGCGGTGCGCACGCCTACCCGCTCCCGCTTCGCTACGAAGTCGAGGACGTTCCCGCCCTGCTTGCAGCCGAAGCAGTACCAGGCATTCTTCTCCGGGTTCACCTGGAACTGGCGCTTCGACTTCCCATCGCAGAAGGGGCAGGCGCCCACGAGGTTCTGGCCCTTCGCGGTGAGAGTGGAGAAGAGATCGTAATGATCGAGAAGCGCCACGATCGTAACCGCGCGCTTCACTTCCGCAAACGAGACGAAGCTCTGTGACATCGCATCCTCCTTTCGTGAGGACAAAGGTCTGCTCAGAGCGTAGGGGCGGAGGATGAAACGCAAAAGGCGGCTGAGGGGAGCCGCCTTGCGTGCGAGGAACGTCTATCGCGTCACTTGCCGGCGAAGGTCACGGCCAAGGAGAGGGCATCGAAGACCGCGATGCGCTCATCTTCGCTCTGGTAGATCTTGCGTTTCCGTGGCACCTTCTCTGCGAGTTGCGGGTAGTCCACCGAAAGCGTCTTCGCGATCGAGTGCTTGGTGGCCGTCTCGTCCTTCGAGAAATGCGCGATGACCGCGAGGCGGGAAACGGTCTGCACCGGGATACCACGTTCGCGGGCGATCTTCCCGAGCGTCTCCAAGAGTTCGCGTACCCGCGGGTAGCGGCGCGAGCCTTTGGCCGTCGTGTCTTCGAGCACGACGGCATCCGGACGAAACTGATCGAGGAGCGCCTGGAAGCGGAAGATGGCGCCGGTCCGCTTCTCGCCTTTCACATGGGCCATGCCCCAGGCGACAAGATCACGTGGCAGATCGAGGATGACGTAGCCGAAGCCCTTGGTCGTGGGATCAATAGCGAGGATGCGGGTCGGGCGGGTAGGAGTCTCTGACATAGGGGTTTTGAAGTTGGGTTAGTGATGATGCAGGCAACTTTCAAAACCCCGGCGGGGCCGGCGCGGATATCTCCGAGACGTATGGCGTAGCGCGACCTGATGCAGATCTTCGGCATGAGTGCGCATCAGGCTATCCGCGCTCATGACCGCGCAAAAGACGGCAAAACTTGCCGCCTTGGCTAAGTTTTCAAAAGTATGGGAGGAAAGCGAAGCACGCTCCCGCAGGCGTCTTTTGTCCGCCGCGGAGAGGCACTACCCTCATCCGCATGACCGAAACCACCCCCGCGCCTGCGCGGCTACAGACACTTTTCCCTGATCTCACAGAGGCCGAGTACGCGGCGCTCGACGCTTGGTATGCGGGCTATGCGGCCCTCATCCTGCGTATGTATGAACGGATCACGAATGACCCGGCGGCCTATGACCGCTTCCTTGCTTTGACGAGTCATCTTCCCCGTCCTACCATGACGGGAAAGGTCGATTCCCCAAGGCAAAGCAAACACACATGAATCAATCGTTTTACGGCTACATCCGGGTCTCTACGACCCGGCAGGGCGAGGGTGTCTCCCTCCAAGAGCAGCGCGCCTCCATTGAGCGCTTCGCTGCGCAGCGCGGGATAACCATCGCCCGATGGTTTGAGGAGCGCGAGACGGCGGCCAAGACCGGCCGGCCGGTCTGGACGGAGATGCTTCGCCTCATGAAGAAGGGCGCCGCTGCCGGTGTCGTGATCCACAAGATCGACCGCGGCGTCCGCAACGGGCGCGATTGGGTAAACCTTCAGGAACTCGTGGAGCAGGGCGTGATCCAGCTCTACTTCGCGAACGAAGGGCTGGATCTCACGACGCGCGGGGGCCGGCTCTCCGCCGACATTCAGGCGGTCGTGGCCGCCGACTACATCCGCAATCTCCGCGAGGAAACCCTAAAAGGCATCAATGGGCGGCTGAAGCAAGGCATCCTGCCTTTGCCAGCGCCCTTCGGCTATCTGGACTGCGGGGCCGGCAAGCCCAAGACCATCGATCCGGTGAAGGGGCCGCTCGTGCGCCGCGCCTTCGAGCTGTATGCTACCGGCCGGTACAACCTGCACACCCTCCAAGCGGAGATGCAAAGAGCGGGACTCAAGAACCGGCGGGGCGCCGAGGTCTCGATCAATAGCCTTGCGACCATGCTTCGCAATCCCTTCTACATCGGGCTCATCCGGGTCAAGCGGCGCAAGGAGATCTACGAAGGCGCGCATGATCCCTTGGTCAAAAAATCAGTCTTCGATCGGGTGCAGGCGGTCCTCGACGGCAAACTCTCCGCACGGCCGGAGAAACATGACTTCCTCCTGCGGCGCACGGTGCGCTGTACCGCCTGCGGCTACGCCCTGATCGGCGAGACGCAGAAGGGCCACATCTACTACCGCTGCCACACGCGGAGCTGCCCCCTGACCACCATGAGGGAGGACGCTGCCGAACAGAAGGTGAGCCCGGTCTACCTGGCCTGCCAGCTCGATCCCGAAGAGCGCGCCTACATCCGCGAGAGGATCGCGGGCATGAAAGCGAATTGGAAGGATGAGGCGGCAGAGCGCCGCAAGGCGCTCGAACTGAACCTCGGCCAAGTTGCCACGCGACGGGCGCGTCTCACGGACGCCTTGATCGACGGCCTTATCGACCGTGAACTCTTCGAGGAACGCCAAGCGGCACTGCTGGCCGAGAAGCGGACGCTTGAGGAGAGACTCGCGAATCTGAACGGCTCCGGAATGACAGGAGCCGAGAGACTGTCTGATTTCCTCGAACGGCTGGATTCCGCGTATACCCTATACGAATCGGGCACGACCGAGGAAAAGCGAGAATTGCTCGCAGAGTTCACCTCGAACTGGCGGGCGACCGGCAAAGAGATAGATTTCACGGTGCGTCCCGAGGTGCTCCTCGTCGCAAATCGCCCAAAAAGTGTTTACGGTGCCCCACACATGAATCGAACGGCTCCCCTCTTGTATGGTGGAGCATACAGGAGTCGAACTCTTCCCCTTTCATACGGTCGAGTCTCCGGGGGTCGAACCGAAGGCGCCAGTTCCTTCCGCCTTTTCAGACGCACCCTCGCCGACTACGGTATCGGTCATGCAACTGACCGAAGCGGACATCCGCGAGTTTCAGGATCTCTGGCAGAAGGAGTTCGCCGAATCCTTGTTGGACGACGAGGCGCGCTATCACGCCTCGCAGCTTTTGGAACTCTACGCGCTCCTCGCGCGGCCTTTGCCGCGCCCAGCCTCCAACTCCCATGAGGTACTTCCTGTATTGCCGCAAATCAACGGAGTCGGAGGATCGCCAGGTACTCTCGATCGAATCTCAGCGGAAGGAAATGGAGAAGCTCGTGGCGGGCTGGCCCGAGGTCACGATCGCACAAGTCTTTGAGGAATCGCGCAGTGCGAAGACGCCGGGCCGTCCGGTCTTCGAGGACATGCTCCGGCGCGTCGAGAGGGGCGAGGCGGAAGGCGTGATCGCCTGGCACCCGGATCGGCTGGCTAGGAACTCCGTGGACGGCGGCCGGATCATCTATGCGCTCGATACCGGGCGTCTCAAAGACCTGCGCTTCGCCACCTTCTCTTTCGAGAACAACTCGCAGGGAAAGTTCATGCTTTCGATCATCTTCGGGTACTCCAAGTATTACGTGGACTCGCTTTCGGAGAACGTGAAGCGCGGCAACCGTACCAAGGTGGAGAAGGGCTGGCTGCCCTCCTTCGCTCCTACCGGCTACCTGAACGACCGGGAGACAAAGACGATCGTACGCGACCCGGAGCGCTTTGAACTCATCCAGCGGATGTATCGCTTGGTCCTCACGGGCGCGCATAGCACAAGGCAGGTATGGGAGATCGTGACAAAGGAATGGAACCTCACGACAAGGCAGCGCAAGCGCCGGGGCGGATTGCCGCTTGCCCTCTCCGGGGTCTACCGCATCCTCACGAATCCCTTCTATGCGGGCGTGATCCCCTGGGAAGGCAAGACCTATCCTGGCAAGCACCCGGCGATGGTCTCCCTCGACGAGTTCGATAGGGTGCAGGAGCTTCTCGGCCGGCCGGGCAGACCGAGGAGGAAGGCGCACGAGTTCGCCTTCACCGGCAAGATCCGCTGCGGGGAATGCGGCTTCATGGTAACCGCGGAGCACAAGACCAATCGCTACGGCTACCCCTATACCTACTACCACTGCTCTTGGCGCCGTCCCGACTATCGCTGCCATCAGCCCTCGGTCCAGGAAGGAAAACTTGAAGGGTATCTCGGAGAGTTCCTCTACGAGATCGCGCCACCGGATTCCTTGCATGAGTGGACCCTCGCGCGGCTGGATCTCATGAGCAAGGACAAGTCGGCGGTAAAGAAGGCCAAGCGTCACTCCACAGAACAGGCGCTCCAAGCGGTGCGCCAGCAGCGGGAGAACCTCACGACGCTGCGTATCCGGGACCTCCTCTCCGATGAGGAGTTCGTGCGGCAGCGTAGTGTCCTCGAACGGGAGGAGTTGAAGCTCGTCCAGCAGCAAGAGGCCGGGATCGTGGAGGATTGGTTCGAACCCGCGCAGCTCGCGCTTTCCTTCAACAAAACAGCGGCTGCCTGGTTTGCGGCCGGCGATCCGCAGACCAAGCGCACTATCATCGAAATGACCGGTTCGAACCTCGTCCTCAAAGACCGGGAACTCAGGATTGACGCGCGCAAACCGTTCCGCAGGTGGAGCGGACGGCCGACATATTCTCAGATGTGCGGGTATCTAAGGGATGTTCGAACTTTTGTGAGCAATCCGAGCAACGATGAAGCGCTCCGTATGATCAAAGCACTGGCACGGCATTTCCAGGAACCACCGCCATAATGCTACTAACTTAACCTGCTCAAATTTTTCGTAAGAGGAAGGATAATGTCTTTGGGTCCATAGATATATAAGGCTCGGTACGATATCTCTTCCCCTTTATGCAGAGACAGATTGCGGGCATATTCTTCATAATCCGCAGGGGCGGCGTCTTCAGTGTAATCAATGATCTTTACGTCCTTCTCTACCATGAACTTTGCGCGAAGTTCCCTCATTTTGTTTTGGCTCGCCTTTCTCACAAAGTGGCCTATTTTAGTGAGGTATTTATGCGTGGAACCGTCCCCATCCACCACGTCGCGATCAAAGGTACTTTCAGGCAGCTCCCGCCCGGCAGTTAACCCCAAGACAAAACCCGCATTGGTGAGGATGCCTTTATCCTCAACTGACTGATCCACGATGAGAACGCTGATATATTCTTCCATTAGTTTGACTATCGATGAGGCTGACTATGTTGTCAAGAAAGGTACTCAAACGACTCCCCTCCTTTTTATATTCGTGGTTGATCTCCTCCTTTGTCTGGTTTAAATAAACCTGCGGTTAGTATTGAATGAAAAGGCGGTCAGAAATGCCGTCTTGACAGTGCGCGTATCTAAGGGATGTTCGAACCTTTTTGAGTGGCCCGGAGGGGGCGCAGTTCACCGCCGTACTCCGGGAATTGTCCTCTCATTGTAGCTCCCCTCGACCGCAGGAGCTACCGCCTGCAAGCGCTTCTTAGCCTCCCGTTCCTTTCTGCGGTAGTGGCGGATGATCTCTTTGGCGATCACCGAGAGCGTGTTATCGATCCCCGTAAACATCTGGCCGAGATCGTCCCTCAGCATGTCCATCTCGGAGACAATCACGGCGTTTAGCGCCTTGAAGAGCCGCTCCTCGGCGGCGGTCATCGTGCCACGCTTGATTGAAGATTTGTGTAATCGGCGCGCGTCCATGGCCCCTATGATAAGACCGGGTAACGGCAATGCAAGGCGGTGACCCTTAGCCGCCTTGGCAGAGTTGCCTCCTGGGGTACACTTCGGGGATGCAATACAAAGACGAGAGTGAGGAGGTTGATTTCAGCGGTCTCTTTCCTGAATTGACCGGGGAGGACAAGGAAGAGGCCAATATGAATATGGGGAACTACATTAAGACGGTTACCCGCATCATGAATGCGGCGTTTAGCGATCCCTCCCGGAGGGCAACGCTCGCCGCTATCTATCTTGACCTGCCGCGCTCGGATGAAAAGAAGATCCAGGAACTTCACGCCAAGCGGGCGGCGAGAGCGGCAGATGCTCCCGTGCCGCTCGATGAACTCATGGCGGAGACAAAGGCCAGGAAGCCCGACCTGTTACTCGAACTCGTTGCCAATCCTGCGCTTGCCTACAAACTGGCAGTCGGCCCGGAGAAACGTGAGCTGCTCTTGATCCTTATTGAAAAGGGACTCGCCACAGGGAAGGAGGTGGAGTTTTTCCTGCGCAAGCCTTTTGATGTGATTGCGAAGAGGCACCTTGAGCGCAGGCGAGAAACTACTACAAGCTAGTTCTATTAATGTCAGCTATCCAGCTTAGTGGTATACGCCTGGCGCTTTCGGACCCCATTTTACTTATGAGATATGGTTCCTGATCATCGTTATGGATTTCCAGAATCGTGCCTCGCACCTCACGCTGCCCGCCCTGGCCGGCAACCATTTCCATGCGCACAACGGGACCATCGGGACCTGCTGTTATGCTTGCCTCTCCAAGTAAGCGGGCTACTTTAGCCGCCGGCGTTTCTTCTGAGCTGGGAAATTTCTCTGGCATTGTCGGTTTATATAGTTTATTTTACCTGCCCTCGACCTTAATAAAGGCAGCCTAACATGATGTTCCATCTTGTCAATACAAGTCGAGCCTTTTTGGCTAAGTGGCATTCTGTGAAGACCTACTTGCGACCAGAATGCCAATATCGCTCCCTTCGGTGCACCGTATCGAAACAGCCCTCGAACCGCCTCCGCGAGGCGCCTTGATGGCGGCGGGAAACGTGATGTAGTTAAGATGTGGGAGAAGCTGCTCACGGAACTCGTCAAGTCGGATATGACAAAGTGAGGGTGTCATGGACGGTGCCCTATCTCAGGACGCTAAGGCGGCATAGCCAGGCGGCGTGGCTCACGACCGGCCCCAAAACCCCTTGTTGACCGTCACCAAGCGCAGCCGAGTGGCTCCAATCCAGCTGAGGAATATCGATGGCTGCTTCCAGGCGGTCGCAAAGCGGCCCGTCTCAAGAAGGCTGCACTTTTTCTTGGCCCGCGTGAGAGCTACCAACAGCAGGCACACTTCTCGATCGGTGATCGAAGCTGCGTTGCGAGGTAGTTCGCCCTCATGCAGCCCTACTACGTACACGTGCTGGGCGGATAGGCCCTTTGCTCCCTCGAACGTTACTAGCTTTACGTACAGCCCTTCCGGTTCAGTCGCCTGGGCCGGTTGAGCCGCTACATCCGGCAATGCTTGAGCCTCCGCCAGGACTGCCTCGCGGAACTCCGGTTCTAAAAGGGCTGCCAACGGCACCCTCTCTTCGATACTTCGCCTGATTACTGCGCCGGCACTCGCAGCGTATTGCGGGGCGAGAACAATCCGCCACCCCAGGTTGGAATCTGGATCTCCGCGGAGAAGGCGCAGGCCGATTTCGCGGGTCAGCGGAGTCTTTTCAGACCGAGCACGCTCTACCGCCAGGCCGGCGCCTCTGAGGTGCGCCTCGATCTGATCCAGATACTGGCTTTGGCCTATGACCAGAGCCGGGGCGTTGTGTGCCTCAAGAGCGGCAGTGACCTCTTCGGGCGGAATGCGGCGCACCTCTTGCTCAATGTACCTGCCAAAATAGTTGACACTCCGACGCTGAACAGAGCAGTGGACATGGTCGATGTAAGGATAGGCGGTGCTGTCAGCCTGCTTCTGTGGCGGGTAGTGCTCGTAGCGCTTCGCGATGCGTCCCGAGAGTTTTCCTAACCCGGTGGCGGTAGCAATTATGTCGCTGACCGCGCCAACTATGACCTCGGTGCACCGCATACAAAATGGAAGCTCGAAGACCTCGTAATCGCCGCGACCGTGTAGCTCGCGAATATAGTCCCACGTCGCGCGGCGCAGTTGGCCGTAGAGTGCCTGATCGTCGTCGCCCGCAATCACGATCGGGCTCTTTTCGGCGAGCTGTTCGATGACCTTGGCTTCAAGAGGATTGAAGTCTTGAAACTCGTCAACTAGGAGGAGATCTTTAGAAGGCACAAGTTCTGGACTGGCAGCCCAAGCCTTATGAACCCGGTAGACCACATCATCGAAGCCAACCGCGTTGTAGTAGTCAGAACGGTCTAGGAAGAAAGATTGGTCCGCGCCTGGGTCTAACGAGCGCATCGCATCGATGAAGGTGGGTGCGGTCGTGCCGCGGCCTGCGTATCGCCAGTCGTCCTTGATGATCTCGGCGAGTTGCGGAAGCACAATGAAGTCATCTCGTAGTCCAGGCCGGAGCAGCTGGCTTTGCTTTAGGGCACCGAAGCAGAAACCGTGGAACGTCCTCACGGTCGCAAGGCTGGAAAGGTCTCTCTGCAAATCAGCCGTCAGGCTGTTGATGAAGGTCAGCACCAGTCTGGATTCGCTCGAACCAGCAGCTCTCTCAAGCAGTCGCTTGAAGGTCCAGGTCTTACCGGCACCTGGGCCAGCGATGACCAACTTGCGCCTCGCAGTTGACGCCAGGATGCGGTCTGTCGCTGCCGCTAGTTCCTCTTCGGGTGTCATCGGTGCATGATAGGGATTTCAGTCGGCAGCGGTCAAGAGCTTTATCCGAAGACGGGTGTCCGCCGCCTCCTGCGGGTCGCAGTAGCCGAGGATGGTACCGATCGATACATGAGTCCGGTCGGCCGCATCATGTACCGGCAGCAAGTCCAGCGGGCGAGCGATCCTCGTCAAGAGGCCGTACCGCCACCGAGTAACCTTGGTCGGAAATGACTGCCTCGTAGAGGCGAGGGCGTGATTTACCGGCATCAATCCATTGTTTAACCGAGCGCCGATCAGTCTCCGGCATGCGGCATCCGAACACCACACCAGAGAGGCTTATCGGGTTGAAGGGCACCAAACCGGATTTGTCGGCGAGGATACGCCACTCTTTCTCATAAGACCAATGTGCGGCCTTTGTAAGCAGTATGGCTGTCTGACTCTTTGCGGAGTCGGTGAAGGAAATGACAGGGAACTCTGGGGCGTAGGCCACGGGTTCGGGCGCTAGAGGTAGCTGCTCAGAAGAGAATTCAAGACAGAGCCCAGTATGGCTCGCGCCATAGTGCGACCACATTAGAATGTCATCCGGATGCTCACAAAGACTAAAGACGCCGAACTGGTCGATCTTTCGCTGCAAATCGGCCACGATGGATTCTTGGAGTTCCTTGTCTCTGTGTGGTCGAAGTTGCTTAACGCTATTGAAGGCTGTTGTTCTACGCTGCGCGCGGTTCATGCCTGGTATTGTCTTCAAAGCCCGTTGCGCCAAGAACTTCCGGTACTGATCCGGAGAATCTGGAAAGCGCAAACGGAGGACTCGGCAATCGAAGGGGTCATTGAACGTTGGTGGTGCCGCAAAGAAAAGCGAACACTGGCCAAAAAGTTGTTGTACGTGCGTCCTCGCTTCTCCCGTCAGGCTCCTGTACTTGTAGAGTAGCGGCGGAGGTGTTTGTGTAGTAGCCAACTTCGCTCCTCGGTGATCTTACTGTATAGAGAGTGAAGCCTCGCCGGCCGGCAGAGCCGCGATCAGGTTATCAGACTCGCCGCGCCCATGTCACGCCGCGACCGAGCAAGCGGTAGGCGGCGGAGACTTCCTTCTGAAACCAGCAACGAGTGAGAGTGTCGCTATTGCGGACGCGTTCCGAAGCCCGTCTCGAGCGCGCCCGCCAACGCACTCAAGAACCTGGCGCCCGCCAGGTTCTCATCGAAGCTAGGGCGAGCGCCGGATTCAGCGCGCAATACCTTGGTGATCTCAACCAACTGCTTCTGGAACTCCGGACCACTCGCGCCGTAGACTGCGAAGAACCGCACGGCTTCAATGGCGGCGATCGCGTAGTCGAAACTGTCGATCGTGTCCCGCAGGGACGCCTTTCTCTGCTGGTCTGACATCCTCACCGCTCCTCTCTGTAGTGCAGCATTTGTAGATAAGCCGAGTCTAGCACGATGTTTGGCGTGGGAGGACAAAATGGACGAGTTCGCCGCGCCCATTCACCCACTCGTGCGCGATGGCATCCCCGCGTCCGAGCGCCCCTTGGTCCGCGAAGAGGAAGAGCCGCTGGCCGCCGCCGATTGACCGGCAGGCGGCAACCAGGTGCCCCATCCGCTCCTCGTTCGTCGTGACGGTGAGGACCCGGAAGTTCGGGATGCCGAAGTGCGTCCGGTGAAGCCCCTGCCGCCACGTCTCCCGGTAGCCGAGGAGCTTGCGCCGGAAAGAAGTTTGCGCGAGCCCTTTCCGGACGACCGGCATCGTGCCCCGATCCGCTTCAAGGAAGAAGTAGGCGCGGCGCTGGTGCTCCGGCGCGCCGGCGAAGCTGAGCCCAAAGACTCGATCCGGCTCCACCCCGAGGCGATGGAGCTTGCCGCCCTCCTGGACCTCTACCTGCCAGCGGAAGGGCAGCCGCAGGCGCCGGGTCGCTTCCGGCGCTCGCGCGAGCACCTCCTCGGGCCGGATGAACTCCACCCCTTCCGTGTCGCGGCAGGCCACCTCGAAGGCCACGATGACTTCGGCGACGGCGAGGGTGTGTCGGAAGAACTGGCGGGAGACGGTGCGGCTCTCCCATCGGAGGGCGCCGCTTCGCTCGCCCTCGGCGGCGAGAACAGCGGCGCCCCGGTTCCCGAGGGCATAGACCAAGGGTTCCGAGCCCTTCGCGTACCAGTCGAGCTGTGCGGCCGGCCGGTCGAGGTAGCCGTGGTGGAAAAGGAGCTGCAAGCGCCGGAGCGTCGTCTGCCGGCTGCCATCCAAGAGCGCTATAAGATGCGTGGAGCGCAGCAGCCGGTGACGGTGAACGGCGCGCAGGATCTGAAGGTCGCGCGGCGTGAGGACCATGCCGGCGACCGCGGCGCGCTCGAAGCGCGGCCGGCGAAGTTGGTGAGTCATCGGCTCAGGCTATTCGCCGCCCGGTATCTTGGAAAGGCGGCGGCGCGAGCCCGCCTGCGACGATCGCACGGATCATCATGCGGCGATGCGCATAAAGCCACAAGGCAATAAGGTTGCGGCCTTGCAGGATGCTCCCATACACTCAAACAAAACGATCGGCGTGCGGGAACCAAGGTATGCGGCCCTCGGCGCGCTTCGCGCGGCGCCGAGCTGCAACGAGAGGTGAACAACTATGGCGAGTGGGAACAGCACTAGCGCCAGTGCGGCGCTCATAGTCTTCGCGGTGGTGGTGGTTGTGCTCGGCGGAATCGTGTACTTCCTCGCCGAGAACAACGTCACTTTTTCTGGAGGCGGGACACCGAGCGCGGCACCCGCGGCGCCGCATGTTCCCGACAAAACCGAGGCATGGGTTGCGTGTAAATCGTTCGTTGAGAAGCGTTTGAAAGCTCCCTCAACGGCAGACTTTGAATCCTACTCCCAAGAGCTTGTGTCAGAGGGTGGGGCAGGCAGTTTCGAGGTTCATGGAGCTGTTGACGCTCAAAACTCGTTCGGAGCTAAGCTGCGGTCCAACTTTCGGTGTAGCTTGCATAGCGATCAAGCTGGCAACTGGTTACTCGACTCCATCAACATTCAGTAGGCAACAGGAGCTGGCAGGAGTTGCTCCGAGCTACTCAAGGTCGTGGCTGAGGAGGGTAAGATGGCGACGCTTTTCATGAACAGCACGCAGAGTGATCCAGCGCCCAGATGGCAAGGTGAAACGCACTATGCCTATTTGGAGCGCTCGTCACACCCGATAGCGGTTGTGTTGCGCTCAAAGCTTGAAGAGTGGTTTGCAAGCTTTCCAGGCGGAGCCAAGGATGAGGTTGCCGCCAGGATACGGTCTGGAAACGAGACGAACTTTGAGTCCGCGTTCTTCGAGCTGTATCTGAATGCTCTCCTTGGAGGTCTCGGATACACCGTCGAGGCACATCCGGAACCAAGCGCGGCCGTGACCACGAGACCTGACTTCCTGGTGAAGGAGCAAGGTGTTGACGTGTTCTATCTTGAGGCTGCGGTCGCGACAGAGCTGTCAACTGCTGAACGGGGCAACGAGCAAGTAAGAGATACCGTGCTAGGTGCGGTAAACAAGATGGAATCGCCGAACTTCTTCCTAAACGTGAGGGAGCACGGCAGGCCGACGACGGTGCCTTCATCCAGGAAGCTGACCAAGAGCTTGACCCGTTGGCTCTCGACGCTTAATCCAGACGACGCTATGGGGCGGCTGAAGCAAGGCGGCATTCAGAATTTGCCACCGTTTAAGTATCAGCATGAGGATTGGACAGTGGAATTCTCCGCAATGCCGCGCTCCGAGAAGCTGCGGGGACAGCCGGGTGTACCGACGCTTGGAATGCAGCATGGGTCTGGCTTCAACCTTGTCGAAACTGCCGATGCGGTGAAAACGACCCTTGGCAATAAGACCGGAAAATACGGCCAGCTAGATCTCCCTTACGTGGTGGCGGTAAACGCCTTGGCGGCCTTCGGCGATGGGTTTTCGATTCGCGAGGCTCTCTTCGGCTCCGAAGTCTTTATTGTGGACGATGATGATGAAGACGGAGGTGTGCTCACGAGAAAGCAGGATGGGTTCTTCTCGGTGCACGATAGGAACACCCGTCTCAGTGCTGCGCTGATCGTTGAAGGATTGCATCCAACGACCATCGCGAGCACGGAGCCAAAGCTGTTTCACAACCCTTCAGCGTCGCGGCCCGTAGACGGCAGGATCTGCTTGCTGTCCCAAGGCAAGCTCCATGAAGGTCGGCTCGAAGTAATTCCGGGCATGCTCGCGAGGGAAGTGCTCGATATTGACGCCGATTGGTTGGGTTTAGAAGCAATCTTCAGAAGCATGCAATCGCCGGTAAAGTAGGGGGCTGAGCCCGCAGAGGGCCGTGGAGTCCATCCATCCCCAGTCGCGGTAGACGGCGAGGTTCAGCAGGTACACTCCCATCGCCATCCTCACCCCGCGTCCTCGATCCGCATGGCGATCTCGTGGATGAGATCGCGGGCCGCATCCCGGAGGCGTACTCCTCCCGCCAGAAGGCGCGCACGTGGGCAGATATTCCTCGCCCGTCTCTCGCAGGGCGCGATCGGGGAAGAGAACGCCGCGCTCCTCTCGGCCTTCCGCGGGATATGGGGCTCGAGCTGGGGGCCGCGCCTCGAATACATCCTGGGTCATGCCTGCCGAATGATCTGCGACTGCGGCATCTGCACGTCATCGGAGCCTCGGGTTCCGTCGGCCGCCGCAAGAACGATCGGCGCAAATATCCCAACTTGTGATATTATCGGCCTGCTTGAGAGAGGACGAAAAGCCATGAGCCAGGCAAAGCAAGTCGAAGAGATCGGGCTGAAGAAGGTCGCGATCTGGATCAGGGTCTCGACCGAAGACCAGGCGCGGGGCGAGAGCCCCGAGCACCACGAGCACCGCGCCCGCGCCTACGCCGAGATCCGCGGATGGGAAGTGGTGACCCTCTATAACCTGGCCGGCGTCTCCGGCAAGGCCGTCCTCTCGCACCCCGAAGCCCGCCGGATGATGGAGGACGTGAAGGCCCGCCGCATCTCCGGCCTCATCTTCTCGAAGATCGCCCGGCTCGCGAGGAACACGCGGGAGCTGCTTGAGTTCGCCGAGTTCTTCCAGGCCCAAGGCGCCGACCTCATCTCCCTTGAGGAGTCCATAGACACCTCGACCCCCGCCGGCCGCTTCTTCTACACCATGATCGCCGGCATGGCCTCCTGGGAGCGCGAGGAGATCGCGAGCCGGGTCGCCGCCTCGGTCCCGGTGAGGGCGAAGCTCGGCAAGCCCTTGGGCGGTGCCGCCCCCTTCGGCTACCGCTGGCACGAGAAGCGCCTCGTACCGGACCCGGAGGAAGCCCCCATCCGGCGCCTCATGTATGAGCTGTACCTTCAGCACGGCCGGCTCCTGACCGTGGCCCGCATCCTCACGGAGCGCGGATACCGCACCCGGAGCGGTGGCAAGTTCAGTGACACGACCGTGGAGCGCCTGATCCGCGACTCGACCGCGAAGGGCGAGCGGCGCGCGAACTACACGAAGAGCCGTGGGGAGGGCAAGGGCTGGAACCTGAAGCCCGCCCACGAGTGGGTGACCTCCGAGGTGGAGGCGGTGGTGCCCGAGGAGATCTGGAATGCGGCCAATGCCCTCCTGACCGAGAAGCGCAGGGGCAAGACGCGGACGGCCCGCCGGCCGGTCCACCTCTTCGCCGGCCTCACCTTCTGCCACTGCGGCGGCAGGATGTACGTGCCCTCGAACACCCCGAAGTACGTCTGCCAGGAGTGCCGCAACAAGGTCCCCCAGGCGGACCTTGAGCGGGTCTTTCAGGAGCAGCTCAAAGCCTTCTTCCTCTCCCCGGAGCAAGTGGCCTCGGCCTTGGAAGTTGGCGACCAGGAGATAGCCGCCAAGGAAGAGCTTCTCGACACCCTGCGGCGGGAGGCGGTGCGCCTCAAGGCCGAAGCCGATGAGGTCTACCAGCTCTACCTCTCGCACGAGATCAACGCCCGCGGATTCGGGGAGCGGAACACCCCGATCGAGGACCGCCGAGTCCAGCTCGAAGAAGAGATCCCCCGCCTGCAAGGGGAGATCGACTTCCTGAAGATCCAGCACCTCTCCGAGGAACAGCTCGCAAGCGAAGCCGAAGACCTCTATACCCGGTGGGACGACCTCTCCCCGGAAGACAAGCGGGCACTTGTCCAAGCCATCGTGAACCGGGTCACGGTCGGCAAAGACGAGATCGAGATCTCCCTCTCTTACCTGCCGCGAACTCCCCCGCCTCCTTCACCTCCTCCTCTTAAGATCGTGGCAACTGATCCCCACAACCCCAGGGGTTCATCGCGGCGAGCAGGGCGAAGCGGGCTGGAAAGACCAGGCGGGCGCGGGCGCGGACGACGCTCACCAGACCCTCCTCGAGCGGCTGCCGCAGGGCCTCGAGGGTGTCGCGCCGGAACTCCGGGAGCTCGTCGAGGAAGAGGACGCCGAGGTGGGCGAGACTGGCCTCGCCGGGACGCGGGTTCGGGCCGCCGCCGA
>Ga0210384_10001159_pt1 | contig 36888 bp, 33 predicted proteins | sample IncBWH2MmetaG_FD_160574 | JGI IMG/M metagenome (GOLD analysis project Ga0210384, IMG submission 160574) | Forest soil microbial communities from Barre Woods Harvard Forest LTER site, Petersham, Massachusetts, United States - Inc-BW-H-2-M | ecosystem: Environmental > Terrestrial > Soil >...
CAAATTGAATTTCAAGAGAGAATCTATAATGATCATTGTTCGGCTCCTTTCTCCCGAGCCTGTTGGTTGGCTTCAGCACCACCAACTTTACTCGGGCGTGGGAGCCGATATTGTCATGGAATCAATTACACTCATTGACCAGGATTGTTGGTCTAATCGCCCATTTTGACAACAACCATTGTTTCCGAGTACACCGTAATCCACCCGCGCCAATCCAAGCCCACTTTTCTAACGGGGACTTCAAGGGCGTCACGAGAGATTTCACCTCCCAAAACAGCCTGTCAGGCGGTTCTACTTCTTCTGGTGGCTAACCTGGTAGTGCTGCTGGAGCAAGTCATGACCAAAGTCGCCGGTAAAATCGCGCCACACGGAGTGGATGTGGTTGGCGTTGTCCTGCGTGTCGTCTAGTTCAATAAGGAAGGACGGTGTCTGAACGCGGTAATAACGCGGGTCGCCTCGGTTGACGCCTCCCGACCAGGCGAAGTAGATATTCCGACCAGCTTGGTTGGCCTGGGCTAACCGGCCTTCGGCCAGCTCATCGGGCACGTTGCGGGCGTATTCTTCTATAAGGGCCATGAGCGCGTCGAATTGGTTGGCGTTCATCTGGGAAGCGGACAGGCCCGACGGCTGGCCCTGAAGCGCCGCCTTTCGACTGGCCTCAGTCAAGATGTCCTGGTAAGCGGTTGGGTTCACGATCGCGATCTTCTGCTGCCGTTCGTTGAGGGAATGGATCAGCTCCATGCCGAGGTCGTCCTCGCCAGCCAGGGTGCGCAGTCCCTTGCGTGGCCCTTCCCGCACTTCGGCGGGATTGGAGCCGAAGAAGCTTGGGGCCTCGATAACCTTTCCATTCACCACTGTGTAGTTTTGGCTGAGATGGTGGCCTTCGACGCGGTAGCCCCACATGCCGCTGTTGGAGGGAGTGCCGAACACTGAGAAATAGTATTTCTCCGGGTTGCGACGCTCGCCGCTATCGTTCTCCAGGATCTTAAGCACATCTTCCAGGCTCATGATCGTCACGGCCTTGATGTAACCCGTCTGACTGAGCCCAGCCGCTAGCAGCGCGCTCGCGAGGTGTTTCTGATAGGGTGTCATCTCGCGTAGTGGCAGGCCCTTGCGCTCCTTTGGGATGAAGTGCCAGTTCAAGCGCTCGTCGCTATCGAACGGGAATATTGCGATGCGGCGCTGATCAGCATTGAGCGCGGCAAGAAAGCGGCTGGCGCAATCAGTCATGAGCGAGGCCGCGTGGGCGCGTTGCGGATGGATCTTGCCAGTGCGGCTATCGACCGAGCCAAGCATACTGACTCCTGCGAGCGCAACGGACGAACAGAGAAACGATCGGCGTTTCATCGACGTGAATTTACCCTCGCTGGTGTCCGTTGCGAATGAGAGTACAAAAATGGCAGGTCAATGGCGACTCGCTCGTTGTTGCCGTAACATCGCCATTACACCACAACCTGGAGCTTTTCCGGTGCGGAAGCTAAACCGGGAAAAGATTTCGGGTTGTTGACCTCAAAATTGCGACGGTAGAGGTCTGGTGTCCAAGGATACCCAGGAACGTCACCCGTCGAGGAACCAGTTTCCATTGGAACTGCGATTGGGCGCTTCCCACTGGCATTCGCCGGCCCACCGAATCGAAATCATGTCGAGCTGGGATTGGAGTCCAGCGCGCAGGTCGTAGCTACTGAGTGGTCGGAAGGTATACCACGGGATCGGTTAAGGTCAGCGCCGACAGGCCAATGTTTACACCGCTGGGCAGAGTTTGGCTGAATGGGTCGGAGATGAGACCCTCAGTCGTTACGAGATTAATCTTCGCGATCCAATTCTCGTTTGCATCCACAAGCAATCCGTATAGTTTATTGTCGAAAACGCTGGTGAACGTCGCGATGGAATTGGGGTCGCTGGCATTGGTAAAGGCTACCCCGTCAGGGGTAGATGGCATCGCACCGTAGCCGTAAGCAATGGAACTGATGGCCGGCGGCCCAAAAAAGGTAAAGGTGGGAAGTTCCTCGACTGCGACACACCTTCCGGATGGCTGGGCCGAGAAGAGCACGTGGTTGCTTCCTTTCTGGGCACCGATGGGAACTCCGATCGCGAGCATGGGTAGAGGCGCAGGCGGCGTACTACACCCGCCGGTAATCTGGACCAGAGTATTCGAAGCCGTCCACGTAGGAGGCATATTTTGCAGCTCAGTTAGGTTCAACAAAGACTGCGTTGCACTACCCGGCACCGCACTGACTCCAAAATTCGTGAGAAGATCCAAGGCCACGGTGTTGGGGTTCAACAAACCCAAAGTTGCATTTGAGCTTACCGTGTTGATGGCAAGATTTAGGATTTGAATTTCATTCTGAGCATAGGCCGGACTGAGAATATACGGAGCGGAGCTGTTCAATGGATTGAGCGCGAAGTTCTCCGCCGGAAAAGACGGTGCCAGCGCCGTGAAGGTCCCTGCAGTCATATCCATCATCAGGTAGCCTTGAGCCGTGCTTAGAATGGCTTGATCGTTCAGCGGATTGACTACAACCGCGCAAACCTTGCAAGTAATTCCACCGAAGGTCGCGGTTTGTGTTACCGGGGCTGTGAAGGTCGCAGTCACAGAATTAGTCGTTGCGTCGATGATTTGTACGTCCTGGGAAGAGTAGCTAATTACAATGACTCTCTTGCTGACCTGGCTGGCAGCGGTGGCGTTGGGCACATATCCAGGTGGCATGGGAATGGAGGCGAGCAACGCCGAAATGATAGGCAGCACCTGAACGAACTGATCAGCATCCAAATTTACTGCTTGAATCGTATACACCCCCTGCGGATTAAGTGTGTGCGACAGGGGTAAGTAGGCAACATCGATCGTCGAGCCGTGGGAAGAGGCGTAGAGAACAGAGGTCGTACTTGAAGAAAAGCTATTTACATTGGTGGTTAACTGAGTCACGCCTTCGACCGGCCCTAGTGTGGCGGTTACGATGCTAGTGCCTACAGCCATGCCGGTCGCTAAGCCGGTGGAATCAACCGACACACAGACTGCGGAACTCGGAATGCACGACGACGATGTGGCAGTCCAATTCACCATTGAAGTTATGTCCTGCTTGCTGCCGTCGGCATAAGTTCCCGTCGCCTTCAACTGGCGAGTTGCGGCGAACGGGACTACAGAATCTGATGGCTTGATGGCGATAGCTTGAAGTTCGCTCGGACCGAAGGGAGGATTTCCGCCGCCCCCACATGCTGCACAAAGCAGCAGTGCGGTAACCGCAACTCCAAGCATCAAAATGCCAGCCGTGGTTCTCAACTTTGAGCCGATCGCCCTTCTCACAGAAATGGGCATCCACATTTCCTGGTTGAATCTCCAGAACTGGGATAACTGGGTTGAATTCATGTTGGGTCCGAGTGGTTCAGAACATTAGCGCAACATCGGCAAAGTCATCCTCCCTTACAACATTGTTGGAATCTATCAGTTTTGGGCAGGGGCCAGACTGCTGGTTCGCAACGAAGGTGCCCAAAGTGAGTCCCTGTCCACTTTGATCACTGCCAATTCCGTTCAGGGTAGTTCCGGTTGGCCCCACGCTAAGGATGGCGGGATTTCCTTGCACACCAATGCTGCCAATTTGTGTTCCGTCGAACGAAAAAACTGAGAGGACAACGCTGGTCCCGCTGACCGTCCCGTTTAGCGAGGCAGTTTTGAAGCAGGGATAGTCGACGGCGTTGATCGTTCCGGTCAGAGTTGCATTAGCTGACCCGATATTTCCGCTTTGACTGAGTGACCCGGACACCATGATCGGTGCAGGTGGAATTACGCTTGTTACCAGTTGCATATAGATGGAGTTAGACAGAGTCCCGGTGAAATTGACGTTCAACGGGGGAACCTGCAAAGCGGTCCACGTTCCCGTCGTAGAGCCGCGGGTGCAGTCTTCTGGCAAGGTCTGATAGATCCCAGACATGGACTTGCCGTCGGACGAAACGCTCCCCGTGAGGCTCATCGTCCCCGAGTTCACCGACAGGGTGACATTTTGCCCGCTAACCGTTCCAGCCAAAGGAACCGGACCTGCACAGCCTTGACCGGGCCGTGAAACAGCGCCCATCAGAGAATTGTTGGATTGAAGCAAAAAACCAGAAACAGAAAGCTGTGCCGGGGGTCGTTGCTGGCTGAGGTTGATCTGCCAGTTACCAGAAATAGGACCATTATTCGAACTCGACGAGGAAGTTCCACCCCCACAAGCTGCTAAAACCAAAATGGCACACGCCAGCAGTGGCGCAATAAAACTTCTCACTATGCTCTCTCCAGAATCGCAATGACAAGGTCACCCGCTCCTCACTTACGAAGAATGCCAAAGCGGGGAGAATAAACTGGTGTTCATTCGGTGGCAGGCAGCCTAACGTCCGAACATTAACCTCCCGTGACAGTCAGGTTAAAATTTCATGAATTACCCAACAAGTAGTTCAGAATGTTGAAGCTGGCGATGTCGACTTGACTCATTGCGAGGCATTCCCCACCCGTTTGGTCAGTTGGTGTTCTTCTCTTGGCTCTTTTGTGCAGCCTCCAATTGGCCAAGCTTGACTAGGGCGTCGGTTTCCTCCGGGTTGGCCTTCAGGGCGTGAATGAAATTCTCGCGCGCTTTGGAGTAGTCGCCTGTAGTCTGATAAATGGTTCCCAGATTGTCGTACGCGATTGCCAGTGTTACCGGTTCGTGAGTGAGCGAGATGCTAGTTTCGTACTCACTAATTGCGCCTTGGATGTTTTGCTTTTGTTGGAGAATGATCCCGATGTTCAGGTGACTGGTTGGATCTGTCGGCCTGATGCGCCGGGCGTTCTGGAAATGTAGCAGCGCCTCGTCGTATCGAAGCGTTCCGAGCAGTGCAAGCCCCAGACCGTCCTCGGCGATCAGGTTGTTCTTGGTCACCTGTGATGCATGGTGCCAAAGATCGTAATCGCTGCGCCAATATCCGATCTGGTGCCAGGTTGCCACGCTGAATACCAAAATCACGAAGGCGACAGCGGGCAGGCGAATACCGACACCTACCGCACGCGAGTCCAGAAATTCTGCGACAGTCCAAACAATCGCCACGAAGATGCCGATTAGCGGGATGTAGGCGTAACGATCGGCCATTGCTTGGCCACCCACTTGTATCAGTCCGATAACAGGTACCAGCGTGCCTAAGAACCAGAGCCATCCAAACAGAATGTAGGGACGCTTCACACGTTGCTGATACGCGAACACGGTAACTGCCGAGAGGATCAAAAACGATACAAGAATCTGGCTGCCGGTGAGCGGATCTCCAGGGTAGAAAGGTGCATAGCCGCGCGGCCACATCGCCTTCCACAGGTACAGCGTGTCAGCTCGGAGGGCGTTACCCACGCGTAAGTTCAGGGGCAAATTCTCGGTTGTGACCATCGCTCCTGCAGTACGCTGCGCAATCAGCGTGACGACCGCGCTCATCGCTGCAAGAAAAAAGAATGGCACCTTCTCAACAATGAGTGTCGACAGCCTTCTTTTGTTCTCATCTGATTTGGCCGCGACTTCAGAAAACCCGTGAACACGTTTCAGCGGCCAAAAATCCATGAGTATTAGTACACAGGGCAGGGTCACTGCCATCGGCTTCGAGGCCAGCCCGGCGATGAAAAGCAGAGCGACGACCAAGTATCTATGCACATTCGGCCTGCCGGCGTACCAGCAGTACCTGATCAGAGTTAGAAGAAAGAAAAATGTGCACAGGACATTCTTTCGTTCAGCGACCCACGCCACGGACTCCACATTGATGGGGTGGACCGCGAACAGAGCGGCCACTAGAAAGCTACGACCTGGGGCGCGAGTACTATTGAGCAAAAACAAAAACAAAAGTATTCCGTTTGCAGCATGCAGCAAAGCGCTAGTAGCGTGATGCCCGCCAGCATTGAGGCCGAATAGCTGGCAATCCAAAGCGTGAGAAAGCCATGTAACAGGATGCCAGTTCCCTGCCGTTGTCGTCGCAAGTGACCACTTTACGAACTGCCACCCAAGTCCCGATTGCACACTTGGATTTTGAGTGACGTAATCCGGGTCGTCATAGTCGATGAAGGGGTGATGAACAACGGGACTATACAGTGTGAGTGTGATGACAGCGAGCACAGCGAAAGCTGCTCCCATCTGCCGTGAGCTTGGGTAGGTTATTTCAGATGGCAACAATGTCCTGCGAGTATTGTTTGTCGCGAGTACTAAATCTGCGCGAGCCCTTGCCTGCTTCCGCCTTCGACGCTGTTTTGAGATGGAACTCCTCATGCCGGGGAATCAGGAGCTTTCATTAGTCGGAAGCGAACCTGCAACTCATCGGAAGGTGCATTGGAACGTTACGAGTCAGCTATTAAGACCACGTTAAAGAAAGTTTAAAATCCTGTAAATTTCCGTCATCAAAAGAATTAGTCCACGCCTCTTTCGCTGCGGAACGCGAACACGATATTAATTTTTGAGTACAAACCCCTCTTTCAATTGACTGCAATAGGAATCGCTTTATAGAGTGCGGGCGGCGAATCATCAGCACACATCCCTGGATTTTCGCCTACGGAGAAAAATACAAATGAAGGCAATCAATTCAAAGGTGCGAGCTGCGATGCTCGTTGTGATGCTGGTCTTTATCGTCGGCATCGGTGCGGAAACTGCCTCAGCGAGAACTGTGGTGGGAACTTGTATGACGGGGACGCAGTTTTCTACCATTCAGGACGCCATCAACAATGTGACCGCTGGTACGATCGTATTCATTTGCCCGGGTACCTATCCCGAACAATTGCACATAAACAGGACCCTCACGTTGCAGGGTGTGGCCGCCGGAAACTCGGACGCGGTCATCATCGTGCCGCCATCAGGAGGACTGGTGGCGAATACCACCAGCCTGTTCGATCACAGCGCGATCGCGGCCCATGTGCTGGCAGATGTTCAGGCAACGGTGAACATGAACAATCTGATTGTAGACAGCAACACAACCAGCAACCCAAATATGATCGGCGGTTGCGCGCCTGAGCTGGTGGGAATTTTCTACCGGAATACATCCGGAATCGTGAACCACTTGGTTACCCGAAATCAGTATTTGGGCGCATCGGAAAGCGACCCGCTTAACGGATGCCAAAGCGGGCTGGGCATCTTTGCCCAGAGCGGAAACGGCGAGACTTCCGTCGTAACGGTAGAGAACAGTTCTGTACACGATTACCAGAAGAATGGAATCACCGGTAATGAGGCGGGAACAACTCTCACGGTGACCGGCAACCAAGTTGTGGGCCAGGGTTCAACCAACGGCGCGGCCGAAAACGGCATTCAGATCGGCTTCGGGGCAGCCGGGACCGTCTCCGGCAATACTGTGATTGATGACGTTTGGGGACCCGACACCTCGAGCGACCCGGGCAACGCAGCAGCGGGTATTTTGCTCTTTGATGCAGCCAGCGGCGTCACAGTGAAGTTGAATGCTGTGGGTAACACTCAGTTCGGCATCGCTCTGGCGACGGATACTTCCGGGCTGGGCGACGGAGAGACGGTGAATAACAATAAAGTCATCGGAACTCGAATTTTCGACGGCATCGACATTTGCACGAACGGTAACACGATTCATGCAAACACGGTAACCAACAGCACTGAGTCCGCCATCCACCTGGATGCAAGTTGCGGTCTCAACCCCCCCGTTGGCGGCGGCAACAACAATACCGTCACCAACAATATCGTGAGCGATGCCACTGTCGGCATCCTGAAGGATACTGGAGTGAGCGGTAATACGACGACTCCGAACACCTTCTCTACCACAGCGACCACCGATCCTGCAGGGAAGGCTCGTAGCCATATTCTGCTTCAACCGATAAGGCCGTAGAAACTACCGGCCGGTTGTTCGCCAGCAACGATCCGGCAGCCGGAATTTCCGGTTGCCGGCTTTTGCAGGGATGTAGTTCTTGTTACCCAGGAGTCTGTTCACCAAAAATTGACACAGCAGTCACGTGCCCGTAACTTTGCGCGCTCATACTGAGGTTACTTCAATTCATTTTGTGCTAGCCAGCCAATCGACTCTGGTTCAGCATCGGGAGCCTTGCCAATCGTGTTCTGTCGAGAATTCGTGGAACACACGTGGATTACATCCTGGCAGGCAGTTGAACTGCACTGCTCAACAACGAAACCCCAATACATATAAAGGAGACGCTTCACATGAAAGAAAAGAAAGCTTGCTTGGCGGCTTTGTGTGTCCTCGCGCTGGCTATAGCAGTGCCCGTGGCTAACGCGCAGACCGTCAAAGTCCAGGGTGTCGGTTCTTCAGGAGTATTTCAGTCAGTCGGAGTTGCGGCGTTCAACGACCTTGCAGGTGGCGCTGGAGGAGGTGCTCACATTTGGACGAAGAAAGGCAACTGTCCATCCGGCGGCATCTGCGCAGCGATACATGATTCCCGTTCCGGCTCAATTCATGATGAATCAGGCAACGTGTGGGTTATTTGGGATGCAACTGCAAGCAACGTTTGGACATACGTGACCGTCGATACTATCGTTGGCAACCGCGCCTATTTCGCCACTCCCCGGGCACAGCTTGTGCTGGACAGCTGCGCTAAGACCTCGGTGGGGGGATGCCCTGGAGCGCAACTGATTGCATCGTCCGTTATCGGTGGCGCGACCGACGCAGCCAGCATCCCTGACGCCATCTACAACAAGATTAACAACCTCGCCTTTACGGCTCTCATTACGGAACTTCGGCCCGAAGACGCAGCCCAAGAGCAGAAGCGAGTTGTCGGCACGTTGAACACGCTCAACTTAGCTGGTCTCGGTTACGGCACCGGCGCGAACACTCTGGTTGGCACGCCGATTCAAAGCGCCTGGACTACCGCCGTGGCCAACCCTGTCGCATTCAACATCAAGGGTACCGATCCTTTCACCAAGAAGCCAGTTCCACTTTACAACCAACAAAACCTTGGAGCTTATCCAGTTATTTGGGTCGCCAACCGCAAGAATGCGAGCGGGCTGGGATTGCAATCCGCTGGTAAGTTTGTCTATACAAACCTCAGCGACGCACATAACTCAGTGGCGTCCAAATCGTACCTCTTGCAGAAGCTGTACGGTGGAGCTGACGCCACGAACGGCTGTGGGACCTTCTTCATCAACTCCGCCTTCGCCAACGTTGCGATAACTCTCGTCCTGCGTGAGCCTCTCTCGGGTACCATGACCACGGCCGAGTTCGATGAGTACAGGAACGCCGGCAACACCACGAACTCGCAAGAGAAAGGGGTTGGGCAGCCAACCAGCGGCACGTCGGCGAACCCGTTAAACAAAGCCTGTAGTCCCAGCGGCGTTGGTACCAAGATTCGTGGAATTGGCACCGGCGAAGAAACCAAAGGCAATGGCAGCGGAACCGGCGGCATCCTGAACATTACCGATAGCCTGGGATATTTCTTCTGGAGCTTTGCCAACGGCTCACCTTTTAAGAGCAATCCCTCCCAGTACGGTTACTTTACCCTTGACAATGTTGACCCACTTAACATGACGTACGTCGACGGCACGATCCCGGCTTGCACGGCCCCGTGCGGCGTCGCTGTAAATACGTCATACCCACACCTTCGCGACGGCACCTACCGCGCCTGGACGATCGTGCGGGTAATTGACGCCGCTGGTGGGGACGCAAACGTGGATGACCTGGTTACGCATGCTCAGGACGATGTGAACAGCGTTGAGCCTGACTTCGTTTCCTGGAACGCCACTCCCGATGGCGACAACGGAATGACGTTTTATCGCTCGCATTTCACGGCGGACGGCGTCGCTGGTGTCAACAGCGAGACCGCCAACGATGAAAGGGGCGGAGATGTGGGCGGGAAAATCTTCGCAAGACCTGAACTCAACGACGCTGCTCACTTGAACAAAAAGCAGTAAAGTTGGTTGAATGCTTCATTGCTTGAATGCTTAAAAGAGGCAGAGACTGGCCAAATCTGGCTATTCTCTGCCTCACACTTTCTAGGAATCCCCTCGATCTGCCAAGGAGAAACGTTGATGTCTGTCCGGAACATGCTCAAGACCCTCAAGTTTTTTTGCTTTGCCTTGCTCTTGTCGCTGTGCGCTCCTCCCAATGCCCTCTGGGCTCAGATAGCGCCCACGGCTCCTGCTGCGGATGATTCGAAGAGCGCGGCCGATCACAACCCCGATCACAACCCTAAGGCCGCCCAAGACTCGGATGAGCCCGAGGAGGACTGGAGCACTCCTTCGCTGCCAAAGGGCGTGCTGCGGCCTTCCGCTCCGCTGCAAGTAGAATTAGATGATGACGATCCAGCATTCACCCGTGAATACTTGTCCGTCCAGTGGCGGATTGGCGATCCGATTCACCTGTTCGTAATTAAGCCCAAAGGCGTGAAGAAGCCGCCCGTCATCCTTCATTTGTTCAGTTATCCCTCTGAGACCGATCGTTTCTTTGACGATGATGCCTGCACGTTTCTGACGAAAGATGGCTTTGCGGCTGTCGGCTTCGTGTCTGCGTTGACCGGACATCGCTACCATGACCGCCCCATGCGGGAGTGGTTCATCAGCGAGCTTCAGGAAGCGCTGGCGACTTCTGCGCATGACGTACAAATGATTCTCAACTATTTGGCGACGCGTGACGATCTGGACATGAATCGAGTCGGAATGTTCGGGGATGGTTCGGGCGCAACCATCGCGATCCTGGCGTCCGCCGTAGACCCGCGGCTCAAGGTTCTGGACTTGATTGATCCCTGGGGCGACTGGCCCGACTGGCTGGCGAAGTCGACTCTAGTTCCCGAAAGTGAGCGGGCTGACTATTTGAAACCTGAGTTTCTGAAGAAAGTGGCTCCGCTTGATCCGGTCCAGTGGCTTCCGAAGCTGAAGGCGCAGAAAGTGCGTTTGCAGGAAGTGATGGACGTGAAGGTCACGCCGAGTTCGGCACGAGAGCGAATCGACGCCGCAGCGCCCCCGACGATACATCTTGTCCGCTACGACGATCGAAAGAGTTTCATGAAAGACGCTGTGGCCGACGGCAAGGCGCTCGATTGGCTCAAGCAGCAGGTGAAAAGCGGAGAGGCTCAAAAATACGTCGTGAATAGCGAATCAAAGGAACCTCGCAATTTCGGCGGCACAAAATCCGACCGCTAGCCTTTGCACTAACACAGCTTGGGGATATTGCCGCATCGCAGATCAAGCGCGGTGTGTTTATGAAGTTTTAACGTCTCCGTCACATCCCTGTAACAATCGGCATGTAACTATGTCTGCGCCTTCCTAAGTAGCCAACGCCCGACGTGAGTTCGGCGGGCGCCGCTCAAAGCGGCGATGCTCGTGAGCTTAAATTCTTTCTATGCTTGGGGGTAGGGATTCTGTGAGATTGCGTCTCGTCTTGCTTTTTGTTGTTGGGTTCATCCTAGGTTCGGGAACGATTCTCGCCCAAGAAAGTACAACGCCAGTTGGAAACGCTGCGACTCCGGATCAGGCAAAGGGTGCTATCACCGGGACCGTGAGCGATAAATCCGGGGCTGGAGTGTCAGGCGCGACCGTAAAGGTGACCAGCACGTCGGGAGAAATTGTGACCGCGACGACCGATGACCAGGGCCTTTATGCTGTCGCAGATCTTGCCCCGGGTTCCTACGGAATCACGGTTGAGGTGCGCGGCTCAAAAATCTTCGAAGCCAGCATGAGTGTGAGTCCAGGCCAGGTGCTGACTGTGAGCGTTTCCGGAGTAACACCATTACAACCAGGCGCTAATGCAGGATCTCCTGCTGCACCGCCCCCTTCCGCTGCGCCCGGCGGCCCAACGGAATCGACTCCGCCGGTCTCAACCACGCCGGCGATGCCAAATGCTCCGGCGATCACGCAGGTTCCGAACGTGGCAAACCCAGCTGGCGCTTCCATTTCCGGCAGTGTCAGTGATCAGACTGGAGCAGTCATCATCGGCGCGGAGATTAAAGTCACGGACTCAAAGGGTGTCACTCTGGCGGCTACTTCCGACTCGCAAGGCAACTATTCCGTAAAAGGGTTGGCTCCCGACACCTACAAGGTATCGGTTGCAGCAAAAGGGTTTAAGACATTCGAAGCGGCGAATATCAGTGTCGCCCTTGGGCAGCAGATCCCCCTCGACGCGAGTCTGGAGCCGGGGCAGGCAAGCACCGAAGTGAACGTGGAGGGTACGAAGGTAGCCGAAGTAGAGACCGAGAGCGCGAGTGTCTCTGGAACCATCACTCAGAAGGAAGTGGTCAAGATCGGACTGAATGGCCGCAATTTCACGCAGCTCATCGCACTAGCCCCGGGCGTCAGTAATCAGACGGGACAAGATGAGGCGAAGGTAGGAGTTACCGGTAGTGTGAAGTACAGCGTCAACGGCGGACGCGTAGAGTACAACACATTCGACGTAGACGGCAGCGATGTCTTGAACGCGGGACTCAACGGCGCTGAGAGCACTCTGATTGTTTACCCGAGCTTAGATGCGATCCAGGAAGTGAAGGTTTTGACTTCCAACTTCGGTGCGATGTATGGGCGAACCGCATCCGGCCAAGTGCTCGTGACCACAAAAGAGGGCGGAAGGCAATTTCACGGGAACGGATACGAGTTCATCCGCAACGAATTTTTCAACGCCCGCAACTACTTTGACCAAACTACGAAGGCGCCTCTCTATCGTCGCAATGATTTTGGTTTTACCTTCGGCGGACCGATTTTCATTCCCAACGTCTACAACAACAACAGGGACAAAACTCACTTCTTCGTCTCCGAAGAATTTCACTACGAAAAGACTCCGATTGAATATAACGCTGCCGTGCCTACACTTGCTGAGCGAGCCGGCAATTTCAACGACGTTTGCCCACCTAGTTTCGGCAATAACTCCATTCCGTTTTCGCGGTCGCAATTCCCCGATTGCCCCCAATTCTCGCCCGTTGCAACATTTCCGAACAACACCGTAACTCAGCCGCAGACTCCCACTGGTCCGGGTAATTCCACGATTGATGCCAATGCGCTGGCCATTCTGAACACAAATCTGATTCCTCTGCCAAATGCGGCTTCCGGTTGCAATTCAAGCCTTGTAGGTAAGACCGATCCGCAGACCGGGCAGCTTATCGCTCCTTGCTACGTCGCAACCCTCTCACCCGCCACTTACTGGCGCGAGGATCTATTCCGTATAGACCAAACCCTGACTGCGAAGATGTCGGCTATGTTCCGCTACCTGCACGATTCCTGGGACACGACGGTGTTGACCCCGCAGTGGGGCGCGGTCAGGAATACTTTTCCTACCGTGCAGAATCGTTTCGTAGGACCCGGTACCAACCTTGTGTTGCGTTTGACTAACACCTTTTCCCCGTCCCTTTTGAACGAATTTGTTGTCAGCTACACCAATTCGCACATAACACTTACCAATCAAAATGGACCTGGCGGAGCTTCTGCCCAGAGACCGAGCGGCCTCAGTTTCACCCCCGGCACTCCTGATCCCGTTTCAGGCAGACCGCAATATCCGATAGGTTATTTCTTCAACAACGGTTTCGGCGGAAAGGCGCCCGGCATTGTGATCGGGGGCAATAACGCAGAATATGGCGGAAATGGATTCGCCGTAGACCCGTCCTACATGCCTTGGGAGCACAGCAGCCCAACCCTGCAGTGGCGGGACAATCTCAGCAAACAGTGGCGGAGCCATACCCTACAATTCGGAGCTCAGTATTTCTACGCAACAAAGAGCGAGCTTAATGGCGCGATAGGAGCGGCCACCGGCGATCTTCAAGGCATCCTGACCTTCAGCAACGTAAACCAGGGCTTCCAGGGAAACGGCACTGGTAACGCGTTCGCCAATTTTCTGGCCCAAACTGGCAATTTCAAGGCCCCTTTAAGCGCAATCGCAAGCTTCACACAAGACAGCGCGCAACTCCGCTACTACAACCGTTATACGATCGCGGAACCTTACTTCCAGGACGACTGGAGGGTCACGCCTCGTCTAACCTTAAATCTGGGCCTTCGCTTGAGTCTATTTGGCACCTACCACGAGAAATATCTGCGGGCCTTTAACTTTGTGCCGACGGCATACAAACTCGCTCTTGCGACCCAGCTGCGCGTCGATCCCGGCACGGGGATTCTTCTCAACAACAAGGGACAAAGCCCAAAGCCCGTTCCCCTCGATCTGAATAACTTGGATCCCCGTCTTACGAATGGATTGGTATTGTGCGGCGTGAATGGCGTGCCTGCGGGTTGCATGAAGGACCACCTCTTTAATTACGCTCCCCGCTTCGGGTTTGCCTGGGACCCACGGGGAAATGGTAAGACCTCGATTCGGGGTGGCTACGGCATTTTTTTCGAGCATGGAACCGGCAATGAAGCGAATACTGGGTCGCTCGAGGGGAGCGCCCCTCTGGTACTCACCATGACACAGCGCTTCCCCGCCAACTATGCGTGCATTGGCGGGGCGGCATTTGCCTTAGATCAGAACCCCGCCAATTGTCCCCAACCTGCTGGGGCGTTCCCTCTTAACATAACGTCCATCCCGACAACGGCAGTTTGGCCCTATGCGCAGCAGTGGAGTTTCTCGATACAACATGAGCTGCCGAAGGACATGGTGGCAACATTCGCCTATGTGGGCAGCAAGGGAACAAACCTGACGGTTCAGCGTCAGATTAACCAGCTTCACTCTGTATCGTCACAATTGAATCCGTTCGCGATACACGAGCCAATCATTGCCTCGACTGGATCTGGGGCAAACTCCGGCGACTGCGCTGGCTGGACTGGAGGAAGTTTCGCTCTGCTGAATGGGACCGTGGTCGGCAATCGGGATGCGTCCTACACCAATCTAGTGGCTGCCTGCCAGGGAATACTGGCGAGCGGCGCCACGCCTCCCGACGTCAACACTCTTCGACCGTTTATCGGGTTCGGCCAAATCTACTCTCTAGAAAATGCGGCGAATTCATCGTATAACGCCTTTCAAACAACACTCCGCAGAACGCGCGGCCCCCTCATCCTGGGTGTGAGCTATACCTACAGTCATTCGATTGACGAGGCTTCTGATCGTAGCGACAACACTTTTGTGAATACCTTCGATCTAGCTTCGAACCGGGCCAGTTCCGACTTCGACCAACGCCACCTTCTGAACGTCAGTTATGTGTACCAGCTTGAAGCTCTGTTCCAGCACGTACGGAATTTTTGGGCGCACATCGACGACAAACCCGATGAGACTGGCAGTTTTCCTCCCCTGCCACCGTTGCCCGGCAATAAGTTATCCGGCCTCGGTAGTGCGCTATGGGAAGGATGGGAACTGTCGGGAATTACTACATTTCAGTCCGGAACGCCCTTCAGTGTTGTCAACGGCGGCGGTAACAATGGCATCGGATTGCCAGATAATGCCGGCGTGGCCAACGGTATCGGTCCCGGTTCTTTTCCGGACATTGTGCGTGGCGCTCCCGCACCTAAGAGTAGCCAGATATCAGGAAGCTTTGGGCCTTTACTTGGGAACCCGTCTCAGTTCGTGGCGCCGCGCGGGCTCACCTTCGGGGATGCCGGGCGAAACTTTCTCAACAACCCTCATCGCTTGAACTTCGATACGGCTCTGCTGAAGCACTACAAGATAACCGAACGCAGCGAACTCGAATTCCGCGCAGAGGCGTTCAACATCTTCAATCACACTCAGTTCCGGATTTTCGACCCGAATAATCCCGGCAACAGCGGCAATAACGTTATCAATTGCTACGGTGGCGCTAATTACAACGCCGGTTATCAGGGACCTGCAACGGACTGTCTCACCGGGAATTCGTTCCTACATCCCGTGGATGCGCATCGCCCAAGGACTCTTCAATTTGGCGTAAAGTTCAGCTTCTAGCGGAGGCCTGAGGGTCTCCCCCTTCTTGTTGACGCCTTGATCGCGCTGCCCTATACTCGATTCGTTATGACTTCGCTGTCACACGGCCATCGGCATCATCGTCATCACGTGGCCAACGTGTCGGCGGAGGTCTATACCTAGAAGCTAGCAATCATTCAAGGTTGAGCCCGCTGACGCAATGAGCGCAGCGGGCTTTTTGTTTTGCCCACATTTTTGCGATAAGAAGACAAAACCATGCTTGATCTCGATTTCGACAAGATGCAAGGCCTGCTGCCGGCCGTGCTTCAGGATGCCGACACCTTGGCTGTACTCATGGTCGGCTTCATGAACCGTGAAGCGCTGCGGAAAACTCTAGAGATGGGATATGCCACATTCTTCAGCCGTACCCGTAACCAGCTTTGGACCAAGGGCGAGACCTCCGGCAATCTTGCCCGCGTGGAATCGGTCGCTACCGATTGCGATCGTGACACTCTCTTGCTTCGCGTGCGTGTACAAGGAGACGGGCATATCTGCCATCAGGGGAGCGTGTCTTGCTTTACTCAAGTTGTCAGCTGTCATGCAGCGGAGCGAAAAGCAGTCTTGCCATGAAGATATGTCTCGGACTTCCCAAGGGCAGTTTGCAGGAATCGACTCTACAGCTCCTTTCCGCGGCCGGCCTGGGTGTTTATACGAACGGCCGGTCCTACTTCGCCGGTACCAGCGATCCACAAGTGGAATGCATGTTGATCCGGGCTCAGGAGATGGCCCGTTACGTCGCCCATGGCTCGCTGGATGCCGGAATCACCGGCTTGGACTGGGTTCTTGAGAGCGGTCTCGAGGTCGCCACCGTATGCGACCTGGTCTACGCGAAGCAAAGCCGGACGAAGGTGCGCTGGGTTCTGGCAGCACCAGAAAGCTCAGCCTACCGCAAACCCGAAGATCTGGAAGGCTGCACGATCGCCACAGAACTTGTTGGCGTTACACGGAGGTATTTCGATCGAAAGGCGATCAATGTCAATGTGGAGTTTTCCTGGGGCGCGACAGAAGTCAAACCGCCTGAGCTTGCCGATGCGATCGTCGAAATCACCGAGACTGGAGCGTCGCTCCGGGCAAACCGTCTGGCCATCCTGGACACCGTGCTCGAATCCAACACTCAACTGATTGCGAACTGCAAGTCCTGGGAGGATTCGTCAAAGCGCTGCAAGATCGAGAATCTCGCGCTCATGCTTCGGGGAGCTCTCGAAGCTAAAGGCAGGGTCGGCCTGATGCTGAACGTCCGCCGACAGCATCTAGACGGCGTTCTCGCCATCCTTCCCGCGCTTAACAAACCTACTATCGCGCCGCTTAGCGACGATATCTGGGTCGCGGTAAACACTGTCATTGAAGAAACGACGGCGTGGGAGGTGATTCCCAAGTTGAAGGCAGCAAAGGCCGAAGGAATCGTCGAATACCCGCTGAATAAGGTGGTGGTGTGATGCGAATTCTTCGGGGACAACCTGCGGAAGAAGCGGTCGCCAGGCTGGCCGTGCGCGGACAGCCTATCGCTCGTCAGGAAGGCAGCGTCCGGAGAATCATTGCCCACGTACGCCGTCAAGGTGACCGTGCACTGCGCACCTACGCTCGGCGATGGGATGAGCTGGGTACAAAACCTCTGCGCGTCACTCTGGCCGAAATGCGCGAGGCGTCGAAGTCTGTTTCCTCCGAGCTGATGTCGTCCATTCGTCTTGCGGCGAACAACATTCGTCGCTTTGCCGAGCGGCAAAAGCCGGTCGAATGGAAGCGAACAACGAACGGACTCACCGTGGGACAACTGGTTCGTCCGTTGGAGTCCGTGGGCTGCTATGTACCCGGTGGACGTCACCCGCTCATCTCCACACTCTTGATGACGACAATTCCCGCAATGGTGGCCGGAGTTGCCCGTATTTGCGTCGTCTCGCCGAATCCATCGCCGGAGCTACTGGCGGTCGCCCTCGAGTTAGATATCGAGGAGTTCTATGGCGTGGGCGGCGCGCAGGCCATAGCCGCTTTGGCCTACGGCACCGAGTCCATTTCTCGTGTCGACAAGATCGTCGGCCCAGGGAATAGCTACGTAACCGCTGCCAAGAGACTCGTGGCCTTTGATTGCTCCATCGACATGCTCGCCGGTCCGACTGAGGTCGTGATTGTCCAGCATGATGGCGAAGCTTGCTGGATCGCCTCGGATTTGGTTGCGCAGGCCGAGCACGATGCAGATGCTCTCGCGATTCTGATTACTTGTTCCGCAAAACTGGCAAAAGCTGTAAGCGAAAGTACGGGCCTGCTTTCCCAAGGAAATGCCATCGCTCGTGAGTCCATGAAGAAAAACGGCTATATCCTGATCGCGCCAGACCGCTCGCAGGCGATGACGTGGGCAAACCGGCTCGCGCCTGAGCATATTACAGTTTCCAAGCAGGACGTGGACGAAGTTCGAAATGCGGGCTCGATCTTTGTCGGCGACTACTCTCCTCAAGCTGCCGGCGATTATGTCAGCGGCCCCAACCACGTCCTTCCGACGGGTGGCAGCGCTCGTTTTCGTGCAGGACTCACGGTTCTCGATTTCGTCAAGCTGATCACGTTGCAGCAACTGTCGCCTAGCGCGCTGCGCCGAATCGCACCAGCGATCACTACTCTAGCCGAGGCCGAAGGGCTCGAAGCCCATGCTAACTCCGTCCGCGTGAGGTGCTCGCATGCTTGAGCCACGCCCCGCAGTCCGAAATTTGAAGGAGTATCATCCGCCCTTGAGCGGCCGCACCGGGCTGCGCCTGGATTTTAACGAGAACACGCAGGGGCCTTCGCCGCGGGTCCTGAGAGCGTTACGCAAGATCGCCGTCGAGCAATTAGCTCGTTATCCAGAACGCGAGCCGGTTGAACGGCTCGCTGCCCAGTTTCTGGGAATGGACCCGCAACAAGTTCTTCTTACCAATGGCGTCGACGAAGCGATTCACTTGCTATGCCAGACATATCTGCAGGCGGGTGACGAGGCTCTCGTGGTCGTTCCCACATTCGCCATGTACGAACTCTTGGCCGCAAGCACCGGCGCTGAGGTCATCCCGGTTCCGGCTCTTTCCGACTTCGCGTTTCCTACCAAAAACTTGCTTGACCGCATCAGTCCGGCCACTCGCCTCATTGCCATCGCAAATCCCAATAATCCCACCGGTGCCGTTGCCAGTCCCTCGGACATACTGCAAGTCGCGCGTGCCGCTGCTCACACGGCCGTCCTCGTGGACGAAGCGTATTTCGAATTTTACGGTGAAACGCTTCTCCCTCAGATTTCCGATGTACCCAATCTGTTTGTGACCCGCACGTTCTCCAAGGCTTACGGCATGGCGGGCCTCCGCGTTGGTGTGCTAGTCGGCTCCGCACAGCAAATAAGAGTAGTCCGGAAGGCGGCCTCGCCTTATAACGTCAACGCCGTAGCCCTGGCCTGTCTTCCCGCAGCATTGGAAGACCAGGACTTCGTCGAACGATACGCGGCCGAGGTTCGTCGCGGGCGCGAACGTCTGGAAGCGAAATTTTGCTCGCTCGGGATTCCCTACTGGCCCAGTCACGCAAACTTCGTTCTCGCCCACTTCGGTTCATGCGCCCAGACCTTTGTCGCCGCGATGCACAGCCGCGACATCCTTGTCCGCGATCGTTCCAGCGAACCAGGATGTGACGGCTGTGTCCGGATCACCATTGGTACGGCGGAACAGATGGACCGCATGCTGGCAGCTCTGGAAGCAACCGTTCGCGCGATGTCCATTGGGAAAGGGTCGTTCGCATGAGGAGGGCGCAAATCAAGAGGGAGACATCGGAGACGAGAATCTTGCTCAAGCTTGTTCTCGACGGCCATGGACGCTACCGAGTGTCAACGGGGATCCGTTTTTTAGATCACATGCTGGAGTCGTTTGCCCGACACGGCGGTTTCGATCTCGAACTCCATGCGAGCGGTGATCTCGACGTGGATCAACACCACACAGTTGAAGATGTAGGCATTGCACTTGGCGAAGCCTTTGACCAAGCTTTGGGCAGCAAACGCGGAATCTTGCGAGCCGGCTATTTCGTGATGCCGATGGACGAGACTCTCGGTCTGGCTGCCGTAGATTTTGGCGGCCGCGTTGCAGCCGTCGTCCAGACCAGAGTACACGCGGCACGGGTCGGTGATCTTCAGTCCGAACTGGTGCCCGATTTCTTTGAAGGCTTCGCCCGTGGTTCGCGCTCCAACGTGCACCTGCGAGTTCTGTATGGGCGCTCCAGTCATCACAAGATTGAATCTTTATTTAAAGCTTTCGCCCGCGCTCTACGTGCGGCCTGCTGGCAGGACCCCCGTATGCGGCGCATGTTGCCCAGTACGAAAGGACTCCTGTGATCGTCATCGTGGACTACGGAGCTGGCAATATTACTTCCGTCAAACGAGCCGTCGAGCATCTCGGTCACGCCTGTACTGTCACGTCTGATCCGGCGGTTATCGAGCACGCCGATCGAATCATCGTGCCCGGGGTGGGAAATTTTCGAGCCACGACAGCACTCTGCTCAAATGGTGCTGGGTCTGCTCTCGCGAATCAGATCTCATTGGAGAAACCTGTACTTGGCATATGTCTTGGGATGCAGTGGTTATTCCAGTCCTCCGACGAGGCTCCAGGAGTTCATGGCTTGGGGGTCTTCGATGGAAGATGTCAGCCCTTTCCTCCATGGGTAAAGTCTCCTCACGTGGGATGGGACCAGTTGCAAATCGCCGCAGAGAGCCGATTGCTACACGGAGTTCAATCCGGCCAGTTTGTCTATTTCACCCACCGGTATCGCGCGCCTCTGGTGGAAGCTACAGTCGCAGCATGTGATTACGGCAACCCTTTCGCCGCCGCTGTAGAACGGGGCAATCTGTTTGGCGTGCAGTTCCACCCGGAGAAGTCTGGAGAAGCAGGATTAGCCATCCTGGAGAACTTCTGCACATGCTGACGAAACGCATCATCGCCTGTCTCGACGTCAACGCAGGGCGGGTCGTAAAGGGCGTGTGCTTTTCAAATCTGCGCGATGCGGGAGACCCTGCGGAACTGGCACGCCGCCACGCCGATGCCGGTGCAGATGAAATTGTGCTGCTCGATATCTCCGCCACTCGCGAGAGTCGAGCTACCCTGCTCGACGTTGTTCGCCGGACCAGCCGTGAGTTGTTCGTCCCTTTCACTGTCGGCGGTGGCATCCGTTCCTTGGACGAAGCCGCCGTGGTGATTGAGGCGGGCGCGGACAAAGTCGCGGTCAATTCAGCTGCCCTATCCCGCCCCGAACTGATCACTGAGATTGCTTCGCACTTCGGCTCGCAGGCGGTCGTCGTTGCCATCGATGCAAAGCGTAGGATTCGAAACAATAATTGGGAAGTCTGGATAGCCGGAGGCACGAAGCCAACCGGTATGAACGTCCTCGCCTGGATCAAACAAGCGGAGAATCGCGGGGCTGGCGAAATCTTGCTCACTTCTATGGACCGCGATGGTACGAAGGCAGGTTTCGATTGCGAACTTACTGTGCAGGCATTCAATTCAGTTCACATTCCCGTGATTGCATCCGGTGGCGCCGGCGATGCCAACCACTTTGTGGAGGTATTCCGAAACGGACGTGCCGACGCTGCTCTGGCCGCTTCGATTTTTCATTACGGATTGAACTCGATTCGCGACCTGAAACAAAATCTTGCTGCGGAAGGAATCCCCGTGAGGTTGCCATGCTGATTCCCTCCATCGATCTGATGGGCGGCAAAATTGTTCAGCTCGTCCAGGGAGAGAGAAAGGCGCTGGAGTTCGACGACTTCGATTCCTGGATCGAGCGTTTCCGCAAATATCCTCTCATTCAGCTCATCGATCTTGATGCGGCTATGGGGAAAGGCGACAATGGCTCGCTGGTCTCGTATTTCGCTGCCCGATTGCCCTGCCAAGTGGGCGGCGGAATCCGCACAGTTCAAAAGGCTGAGTCCATGTTAGAACTCGGAGCACGAAAGGTGATCATAGGTTCTTCCCTCGTGCAGAATCGAGAGATCGATGCCAGTTTTGCGGCCAGCCTGGCATCCGCCGTTGGGCGGGGGAATCTAGTCTTTGCGATCGACTCCCGCCGCGGCAAAGTAGCCACCAACGGCTGGCGGAATCGCGCGGACATCTCTCCGGCTCAAATGATTCGGGCGCTCCAACCCTGGTGCGATGCCTTTCTCTACACTCATATCGACACTGAAGGCACGATGCAAGGTTTTCCTGTCGACGTGATTTGCCAACTTCGCACGATCACAGAATGCCATCTCATCGCGGCCGGCGGCATTACCACTCAAGAAGAAATCGATCGCCTGGAATCGATGGGTATAGACGCCGTCGTGGGCATGGCAATCTATAGTTCAGTGTTGAAGGTCTGAGCAACCTGGACTAGTTAGCCTTGGCCTACAGAGTAGCAGCAAAAATAGAGACGAAGGCGAAACGGCCCAGAGCATCGCTGAGGCCGCGTAGTTGCTCCGAAAAGAATTTGCCTATCCGCCGCTGCTCGTATACAATCTAACTAACTGGTTAATTAAGGAAAGATTCCGCATGAAAGCCGTGGCCTCCAAATCGCGTATGGGTTCCCGGGGACGTCCCGAACAGAGTCGGGCCGCGATCCTGCGCGCTGCCGTGCGTGAGTTTGCCCGTGAAGGCGTCGCTGGCGCCCGGACCGATGCCATTGCCCGCGCCGCAGGGGTGAATAAGGCGCTTCTCTATTACTACTTCAAAGACAAAGAAGCGCTCTACGAAGCGGTCATCGACCAGGTTTTCGGAGGTTTGACGGCAAACGTCCACGAAGTGCTCGCCCTGCGGCTTCCACCTCGCGAAAAGATTCTGGCCTATGTGGGCGCGCACTTCGATTACGTTGCCAGCAATCCCTTGTACCCGCCAATCGTTCATGGAGAGCTGATGCGTGCGCGGCGCGGCAGCACTCCGCAGTTCGAACGCATCGTAAAACAATATTTCCGTCCGCTTTTTACCAAGATTGCCGAAGTCCTGCGCGATGGACAGGCCACCGGAGATTTCCGGCCAGTCGATCCCATGCACTTCATCCCTTCCATGATCGCGGTCATCGTCTTTTACTTCAGCAGTGTCGCCCCCGTGATGCGCTTAATGACCGGTATCAATCCAATGGATCCGGAGCGCCTGGCCCAACGCCGAGCCTCGGTGCTCGACTTCATTTCAGCCGCTTTGTTCACGCATCCCGCTCAACAGCCCGAAGGAGAACCAAAGTGAGTGCCCGCAATAAATTCCTGATTCTTCTTTCGGTGGTCTGTGCCGTCTCGCTGATCTATTACCTGGTCTCGACGCCGCACTCGCAGGACTTGGTGTTGATCGGCACCGTTGACTCCAATCAGGTGATCGTCAGTCCGCAGGTCCAGGGCCGTCTTGCGAAGCTTCTGATCGATGAGGGGACGCAAGTGAAGCAAGGCGACTTGATCGCTGTCATCGATCCCTCGGAACTCGAGGCGCAAGCCAGGGCCGCAGCCGCCATGATCGACAGCCTGCGCTCGCAAGTGGCCGCGACCCAGGCGACCCAGCAAGCCACGGCCGGATCGACGACCAGCACCGTGGCCAATGCCCAGGCGAAATTGCAATCGGTGCGCGCACAACTGGTCCAGTCTGAAGCCATGCTGGTGCGTACCGAGAGCGACAGCCGGCGCACCATTGAACTTGCCAAGCAGGGCGTCGCCTCGGATCAGGACCGCGTGCAGGCGGAGAGCAATCTGAAGGCGCAGCAAGCCACCGTGCAGGCTTTGAAAGATCAGGTCAGCGCGGCGCAGGCGGATCTGAATACCGCGATCGCCAACACCCATCAGGCGCATGCCGCCCAGAGTACGGTCGAATCCACTCGCGGCCAGTTGGCCAATGCTGTGGCTCAACTGAAGGAGGCGGAAGTTCGCCTGGGATATACCAAGATTTATTCACCCATCACAGGCACCGTTTCAGTGCGCGCAGCGCGCGAAGGAGAAGTGCTCAATGCCGGACAGCCCATCGCGACTATCATCGATTTATCGGACACCTGGGTCCGAGCGGCGATTCCGGAAACGCAAGCCGATCATATCGGCCTGGGAGATACCCTGCGTGTTCGCTTACCCGGGGGCACTGTTACGTCGGGCAAAGTTTTTTTCAAATCGGCGGAAGCTGATTTCGCCACCCAGCGTGACGTAAGTCGGCGAAAACGCGACATTAAGACTATCGTGCTCAAGGTCCGGCTGAACAATCCCAAAGGGGCATACGTGCCCGGGATGACGGCTGAAGTGCTGGTTTCACCTGCCCAGTTGAAGGCAACAGCGGCAGGCGAGAGTGCAACCGCGGAGCAGAACCCATGATGGCTGATCTCAATCCGGGTAAGGGGTCGGTCGAGACTAGCTCAGACTCCGCTAATGGACATGCCGCGAACCTCCCCAATGCCATTGACGTGGAACACATCGTCAAGAAATACGGCGACTTCACCGCAGTCGACGACGTCACCTTTCACGTGAAAGAAGGGGAAATTTTTGGCTTGCTGGGACCGAATGGCGCCGGCAAATCGACCCTCATCCGCATGATGACAACGCTTATTCCCATCACTTCCGGACTAGCTCGCATCGCCGGCCACGATGTGCAGAAGGAACCGGATGCGGCGCGACGTGCTATTGGCGTGATTCCACAAGCACTCACCAGTGACCTCGATCTCACGATAGAGGAAAATCTGAGCATCTATGCCAAGCTGTACGATGTTCCCGCGCAGAAGCGGAAGGCGGCTATCGACGAGTTGCTGGAACTCGTAGATCTGACCAAGTGGCGCTCGGCGCAAACCAAAACGCTTTCCGGCGGCATGCGTCGACGCCTGGAGATCGCACGCGGGCTGGTGCACAGTCCGCGAATTTTCTTTCTCGACGAGCCCACCACGGGCTTGGATCCCGTTTCCCGTGTCGCCGTCTGGGAAATGCTGACCAATATCAAAGCGCACCGGCAACTGACGATTCTGATCACGACTCACTATATGGATGAAGCTGACCGCCTGTGCGACCGCATCGCCATCATCGATCACGGCAAGCTGGTGGCGCTTGACACTCCTCCTGCACTTAAGACCAGCGTCCCAGGATCGAATGTGATTGAGGCCCAATTTGATAACGCTCCCGCCGATTGGGAGCAGCGGCTGCACAAATTGAGCAATGTCACCTCGGTGCAGCATCTGGGCGCCGGCATGTACCGGATTCTGACTGGCGACGGTTCTCGTACTACGACAGAGCTGGTAGAAGCGGCCGTCCAGGCCGGAGTGAGCGTGAAATCACTGTCGGTTCAAAACACTACTCTGGACGACGTGTTCGTCCACTACACCGGAAGGCAATTACGCGACGAACTGGTGAAAGCCTATGGTTTCGTCATGCCTCCCCGGCCAGGATTGCAACCATGAACCACATAATGGCAATTATCGAACGCGAAATGCGCAAATTCTTCCGCTCTCCGGCGCTGATGATGGCGTCCATGATTTTTCCCCTGGTGCAACTGATCGTGCTGGGGAATGCTTTCGGCGGCAAGATTCGCGACGCAAAGCTTGGCTTGGTGGACCAGGATGGCGGAACGCAGGCCTTGAAGATTCGTGAGGCCTTCGATTCGGTCCGCGCGAACATGCGCACTTTTGAGCCGATTTATTACAACAATGACAAGCAAGCCATGGAAGACGTGCGTAACGGTAAGATTCAGGGCGCGGTGATTATTCCTCCGCAATATTCGCGACGAGTTTACGAACAGGACCAGCCGCGCGTCGCTCTGATCGTGGACAATAGCGACAACTTCATGAGCTCAACTCTGGAAGATGAGCTTACTCAGATTACCAACGCACTGAACAATCCCACGGTTGAGCCGCGCATCTTGCAGCAAACCGTACTGCAAATTGTGGAGTTGTATCCCTATATCGAATATATGAAATATCTGCTTCCGGGTTCCATCAGCCTGGCCATGTTCGTTTCCGTGATGATCGGCGGAGGCATGCTCTACATTGACGACAAAGCGCGAGGAGTAGTCGAAGGCTATCTGGTAACGCCGATTACCAAGGCGGAATTGGTTTTCGGACTCAACGGCGCCGGCGCCATCAAGGCAACTTTGACTGGGGTGATCATCACGGTTATCGGTTCGATGTTGGCGGGTGTAAATACGCTGTTCAGTCCAGCCACGGCGGTTGGCCTCATCATCATGATCGTTCTTACTTCGCTGGCGTTCAATACCATGATGTTCTTGCTGATGGTCAGGGTAGAGGATCCGCTGGTGCCGCGGGCCATCTTCGGCATCCTGAACACGCTGTTGTTCTTCCCTAGCGGAGCGATCTATCCCATCCAGGCATTTCCCTGGTGGCTGCGCGGCATTGCAAAAGTTGATCCATTCACCTTCGCCGTCCACGGCTTCAAGGCGCTGTTGCTGAAGGAGGCAGGCTTCTCGGCGATTATTCCTGACATGCTCTATCTCTCTATCTTCGCGCTGATCTCGTTGAGCGTAGCGACACCGTTGTTCAAACGGACGCTGTAATCTTTGTTTTGTCGTCGATGGGGTTGTTATGCGGAGCTTCCCGTAATCTGCGGGAATCAATTATGCTTGTGCAGCTATGAGCCTGCTGGATGCCCCTCCATACGACCCGGCACGAGAACGACGGCGTCGGATCAAAATCGTCAGTGCCCTTATACTTATTGTGGTGTTGGCCTTAGTGGTATGGATGAACCGCTACTGGCCCGAAAGGCGCGTGGTAAAGAAATTCTTTGCCGCCCTTCAGAAGAAAGACTATGAAACTGCGTACGGCGTTTATTTTGCCGACCCGCAATGGAAGCAGCACCCCGAGAAGCACTCGCTGTATCCCTACAATGAGTTTTACCGCGACTGGGGGCCGGGAGGAGAGTGGGGAATCGTGAACCGCTATGAAATCTACGGCGCCAGCAGTTGCTCCGGCGGCGGCAGCGGGATTGTGGTGGACGCCATTGTGAATGGCCGTGCCGAACATGCCCAACTGTATATAGATAAATCCGACAAGAGCCTCAGCCCTCCACCTTGTGAACTGCAGTTCCGTTGACGCCAGCAAAGTCACGCGCCAACACTGGTGAAGTGTTCCAATGTCTTCTGGAGCGACGCTTCAGCGTCAACATTCTGGCATGTCATCGATCGGTCGATCTGACGCATCAGGCCGCGCAGCACTTTGCCCGGACCGACTTCCACGAACGTCTGAACGCCTTTCGCCATCAGCAGACGCATAGACGAATCCCATTTCACCGAACCAGTTACCTGCCGAACCAGGGCGTCCCGGCTGGCGTCCGCGTCTTCGACGATCGCCGCGTCGACGTTACACGCAACCGGGATTTCGGGCCTCCGGAAGCTCAGAGAATGCAGGTCCGCTGCCAGCCGGTCTTGCGCCGGTTTCATGAGAGCACAATGGAATGGGGCGCTTACGGACAGCATCTTAGCTCGCTTGGCCCCGCGTTCATCTGCTAACTTCGTCGCGCGTTCCACCGCAGCGGCATGCCCCGAGATCACGATCTGCTCTGGAGAATTAATGTTAGCGGGCTCGCAGACCTCGCCCTGGGCGGCGTCCTGGCAAACCGCGGTGACCTTCTCCAGATCCATGCCAAGGATCGCGGCCATTGCACCTACTCCAACTGGAACGGCTTCCTGCATGTACTTACCGCGGTTGCGGACGGTACGCACGGCATCGGCAAAACTGAGTGTGCCGGCAGCAACATGCGCCGAATACTCACCCAGGCTGTGTCCGGCGACAAAGCTCGGCTTCAAACCTTTCTCGTTCAGAACACGCCAAGCTGCGACTGAAGTGGTCAGGATCGCCGGTTGCGTGATCTCGGTCAGGCGAAGGTGCTCCTCCGGTCCCTCGAAGCACAATCGGGAGAGCTTGATCCCGAGCGCTTCATCGGCTTCGTCGAATGTCTGCCGGGCGATGGGATATTTCTCGGCAAGCTCTTTGCCCATGCCGACGGCTTGAGATCCCTGGCCAGGGAAGAGAAAGGCGATGGCAGATGCCGAAATTGTCATGGAAATATTATTCTGGACTTACGTACTCATCGTCGCGACTCGTACCCCCGCTAGCTCTTTCTCGATCTTGCTATTGATCTTCCGCTCGGCGAATTCCGCCGCCACCCGAATCGCATTTTTGATTGCATTCGCATTCGACGATCCGTGGGTAATGAAACATACGCCCTTCACCCCGAGCAATGGCGCGCCGCCGTACTCGGTGTGGTCAAGCCGCTTTTTGAAATCAGCAAACGCGCTGCGCGAAAGTAGATATCCGACCTGCCGTGTGATGGTCTCTTTCAGACTTTCCTTCAGAATTGCTCTCACCAGATTGGCCACACCTTCGGAGGTCTTCAGCGCGACGTTGCCCACGAAGCCATCGGCGACAATCACATCCACCTGGCCGCCGTACAGGTCGCGACCTTCCACGTTACCCACAAAATTCAGCGGAAGTTTTTTCAGAAGATGAAACGCTTCGCGGGTCAATTCGTTGCCTTTGGTATCTTCTTCACCGATGGAAAGCAGGCCAACCTTTGGGCGGCGCGTGCCGAACATGCTGCGAAAGTAGATTTCGCCCATGACCGCGAACTGCTCCAGGTTCTCCGGCGTGCAGTCCACGTTGGCGCCAACATCCAGCAGAATGGCGACCGTCCGTATCGCGGTAGGGAAAACCGCAGCCAGTGCGGGACGATCGACTCCCGGTATCCCCCCGAGAACCATTTTCGCCGTCGCCATCGCGGCCCCGGTGTTGCCAGCGGTCACGAAGCCGGTGGCTCGACCTTCGCGCACCAGGCGAAGTCCCACACGCATGGAAGAGTCGCGCTTGGCGCGAACTGCTTGCACCGCCTTATCCTCCATGGTGATGACTTCGCTGGCGTGGATTATTTCCAGAGGCAGGCCGGACGCGGCGGGATAGCGGCTGAGTTCTGCCCGAATCGTAGCTTCGTTGCCCACTAGACTGACGCGGACGCCGTAATGCCGAGCCGCCTGAATTGCACCTTCGATCTCAGGCTTTGGCGCCCGGTCCGAACCCATCGCGTCCAAGGCAATGACGCTTGGCATGAAGTGGCTAGGCTAGCTGGATTCCTCGACGTCCAGAACTTCGCGGCCCTTATAGTAGCCGCACTTGGGGCAGGCACGATGCGGCATTTTGCGCTCGTGGCAGTTCGGGCACTCGGAGAGGGCGTGACTTTTGAGTGCGTCGTGAGCGCGCCGCGAGCTTGTCCGCGCTTTGGAGTGTCGCCGTTTTGGATTTGGCATTTAAGATTCCTTTTCTAAGATCTGCATCTAGCTGCTGGCCTCTGGCTCGAACCCTCCGCGCGAAAAGCTAGGAGCCAGGAGCAAGTAGCCGTTTTAGCTTTCCAACTTGCCGCGGATGTCTTTCAGTGCCGACCAGCGCGGATCTTCGACCGGCTCAGCACAGGAACATTGCTCGACATTCATGTTCCTTCCACAATGCGGACAAAGGCCCTTGCAATCCTCGCGGCAGATCGCCCTTATGGGGAGCGCCAGCAGCACTTGCTCGCGCAACGCATCTTCCAGCAGCAATCCCTCGCCCTGATAATAACTGACTTCGGCTTCCGCGCTGGTAACAGAAAGCTCAGCCCGTCCCGCATCTGTGCCCTGGGGTCGGTAAAGCAGATCAAAATTTCGCGCGACCTTCTCAACTACCGGCTCCAGACAACGGGCGCAGGCCATCTCAACTCTCGTAGCCAGCTCGCCGGTGAGCCGTATATCCTTTACTATCTGATGCTTGCCGTGACGTTCCTCGACCAGTTGGGCGCGTCCCGAGGTCTGCAGGTCGTCTACCTGCCGCAGATCCGGCCCAAAATCGATCGCGCCCGGACCGTACTGCTCCTCGAAATCAATGGGATGGACTTCCAACTCATGAATTTCGATCAACATCGGAAACCTCCGCACCCCCTACCTGATGCCGCGAAGGCCGCGGAAGCACGCTCAGAGGTGCAAGTTCTCCAGGGAGCAAGCAATAAGTATAAAGGGCGCTGCGGAAAGGGGTCAAGGAACGCGGCGCGGCGGGTAGTGTCTTAAACACTGTGTTACCGGATTCCGAGCAGTTCGACAAGGCTCCAAACGTGGTCGGTTAGTCCGACCTGCTACACTGCCATGCAATTATGGCCATTGCCGAACTGGACGCAATTGTTGAGCAGTCCTTACGCTCGTTTTATCAGGATATTTGTGACGCAGAGTTGTGCGGACGTGAGAACGAGATGGTGAATCTGTACGCCTTAGGGCATCTGGCCAAGCACATTCGACAGGGTACGATGTTGCACGATCTGACACAAATCGGGATAGAGGTGACCGTTCGCCAGCTCCCGCGCTTGCATCACGAATTGAAGTGGATGACAGTCCGCAAAGACTTGGTGATTTGGGAATTCCCGCGCACGACACTCTGGAAAGCCGAGAAGCCGTGCAACAGAATGCCAAACAATGAGCCTCTAGCGGTCATGGAATGGAAAGTGAACCATTTTCTCAACGGCGGGGTTCATGAGGAAAATTTGGCAGCGCACGAACAGCACAAAGGCGATATTGATTGGCTTCGCAGAACGTCGTGTCGGATAGGCGGGGAGAGTTTCATCGGGTACTCCGTGCTGGTGCAGGACACTAAGATTCCGAAACATCTCAGTTGTGTGAGAGTCCAAGCGGGCGAAGTGCGGTCAGCCTTGAGCCTTCCCGACAACGGAGCAACTGGTGGGCCATCGGCGTGAGCAGCAACACGCTATTTAAGACAGTAGCAGCGCGGCGGTAGTGCTTCAGTTCGTCAAACTGACCAAGCATTGAGCTTTGTCATGCTGAGCGGATTCGGCCTCTTGCGGGCGAGAGGTCGAGAAGGTCGAAACATCCCTACCCCATTTTGCCGCCAGGCTTTAGGGATCCTTCGACTCCGTGGGCACTTCGCGTTGCGAAGCAGCCACTCCGGTCATGATGACACCAGCACGCCTAGCTGGTTAACCCGATGCATTTCGGTTATCCTCCGGCGAGCTTTGTCCCAGCTATACGATGACCCACTCCCAGAATGACCTGCAGAGAGATGCTGCGTCCGCACGTCCCGCGCCCCAACCAGGCCGGGATTTCGCCTTAGAGAGGTGGTGGGCCACTCATTCTGAACTGCTGGCCGCCACAGCTCTGACTCTTGGTTTTTTGCTGCGTATCAGAGCCGCGTCCGGAACTTTCTTGAATCCCGACGAGGTGCTGCACTTCCTGGCGGCAAACCAGACTTCGCTGACGGCCGCTTATCGGGCTAGCGTAGGCACGGCGCATCCACCGCTCCTGATCCTGGTGCTGTATCTGCTGCGCAGCTTCGGTACCTCGGAGCTGGTCTTGCGCCTGCCTTCGGTCATTGCCAGCACAGTCTTTTGCTGGATCACGTTTCGCTGGTTCACGATCCTTCTAGGACAAGTGGCTGGGTGGATCGGCCTCATCTTGCTGACCTTTCTTCCGCCCATGATCGAACTCTCGGCGGAAGTGCGGCAGTATGCGCTTTTACTTTGTTTTTCAGCCCTCGCTGCTTACTTTCTGGAACGCGCCTGGGCTGGAAACTCGGCGCGCGAAATGCTGATCTCATTTCTATTCCTGTATCTCGCGATGCTCACCCATTTTTCGGCCATTCTGTTTGCGGGCACGCTAGGAGGATATTCAGCTCTGCGGCTGGTGCGAGAACCGCTGTCGAAGGGCTTGCTCGCGCTTTGGACCACAGGACAGGCGGGCGCGCTGGCCCTCCTCATCTTCCTTTATCAGACCCACATCGCTCCGGTGAGCAGTAGAGAACGCGCGCAGCAAAGTATGCAAGCATTGCTCACGAACTCTTACTTCCATTGGGGTCATGACCATCTGTCCTTGTTCATCTTCGCCAGAAGCTTTGGCGTTTTTCAATACACTTTCGGACAACTCGCAGTTGGTGATGTTGCCGGCCTGATGTTCTTTGCGGGTGTGGCCATGCTGCTCATGGGGAAATACCCACCAGAGATGGCCTGGCCCAGATCACGTGAACTGGGAATCTTCCTCTTACTTCCCTTCGTCCTCAACTGTACGGCTGCTCTTGTCGATCTCTATCCTTATGGCGGCACCCGGCACTCGGCTATCCTCGCGCCTTTTGCCGTTGCTGGAGTCAGCTTCGTATTGGCCCGGCTCACAGGCCAGCGAATTGCCCGAGGACTGGCCGCTGCTCTGCTGGTTGTAGTGACGTGTCATTTGTTCGGCGTTCCGCACCGGCCCTATATGCTGCGGAGAGATCAGAGCCGAGCGAACATGACCGCCGCCATGGATTTCATCCACCGCGAGGTTTCAGCAACCGATCACATCTTCGTCGACTTTCAGAGCAACTACTTCCTTCGATACTATCTCTGCCGCGAACGGACTGCCCCGGCTGACGCTGTGCTCGCTAGTTTTCATACATTCCAGTGTGGCGGATATCACGTAATCTCGACCGACTACCAGACCAACATCTTCAATGCTGAAATTTTCCTGAGCCGGTGGGGCGAAATGCTAAGACTGTACGCCCTCAAACCTGGAGACACGGTATGGGTATTTCAGGCGGGATGGGACATTCATCTTGCGGACCAACTCAAAGAGCACTATCCGGAATTTCGCGACCTGAATCCCCAACGCTTCGGCCGCAACATCACGATATTCAAACTGACCGTCGGCGAATGAGTGCCCACGAACTAACTTAAGATTGGCAGCGCTCGTATTCGCTTCTTCGTGGCTGCGTAAATCGCATTACACAATGCCGGGGCCAAGGGAGGGACCGGAGGCTCGCCCGCGCCCGTTGGTGCTTCCGCGCTCGGCACGAAATATGCTTCTACCACGGGCGCCTCGTTCATCCGGATGGGTGGGTAGTCGTCAAAGTTGCCTTGCACGACTCGCCCTTTCTCAATAGTGATCTGCGCACGCAGAGCATTGGTCAGCGCGAAAATCACCGCACCTTGAATCTGCTGGTCCAAGATATTGGGATTTACCACCTGGCCGCAGTCGATTGCTCCCACTACGCGGTGCACGCGCGGCTGATCGTTTTCCATCGAGATCTCAACCACTTCGGCCATATAAGTGCCAAAGCATCCGAAACATGCAATGCCGTGATAGCGGCCGGTTGGCAACGGCTTTTCCCAGCCAGCTTTCTCAGCTGCCATTTGCAGCACTCCACGCATGCGCGCCGTCTTCCATGTCGTGTCGAAGAACTTGATCTCTTCATCTTTCGCCAGCAGATGCAGCCGCAATTCCAGCGGATCCTTGCCCGCCACCGTGGCTAGTTCATCTATGAACGATTCCGACGCAAACGCTGTCTCCATTCCATATACCGACCGCATGAAGCCCGGAGTCACCGGGGTGACTGTCATCACGTACTCAACCAGCGCATTGGGAAGGGAATAAATCAACGACGACTCGTCGGGAAGGTCGGCATCAATGTCGGGCGACGGACCTGGAAAGCCCTTCTGACCGTTGATGGAAGGCTCCACGATGCGATGCGAGAACGCGAGCGGCCACCCGCGACCGTCGAGCACGCCGCTCATCACGTGATAGCTCGCGGGGCGGTAACTGGAGAACCGCATATCGTCTTCGCGCGTCCAGATCACCTTGATCGGCACGTTGGCCGCTTTCGAGACCAGCGCGGCTTCGACTGCGTAATCGTGATCGAGACGGCGTCCGAAGCCCCCACCCAGGAGCGTGACATTGATCTTCACCTGGTCCAGATCGAGTCCCACCGCCTTGGCGACGGCATCGCGAACATCCGGCGGCCACTGCAGCGGTCCCCAGATCTCGCAATTCGATCCCCGGAAATGAGCCGTGCAATTGCCCGGCTCCATCGGAGCCTGGGCCATCAGCGGAGTCTGGTAAGCCGCCTGGATCCGCTTGCCCGCGACCTTCGACACATCCCCTCTGGAATACAGCGTCGCAGCCTTGTTGGAAGCAGACTTCTTTAGCAGGTCATACATCGCCGCTGAGTTCAGATCTTTGTTCGTTCCCTCGTCCCATGTGACGTTGAGGACCCGCCGGCCTTCCATCGCGCCCCACACGCTGTCCGCCACGACGGCAACGGCGGAATCGCCGGTCTTTCCCACAAAACCGACGCCGGAAATCTTTTTCGATTCCTGGTCGTCGAACCTTGTCACTGTCCCGCCAATCACCGGGCAACGCGCCAGAACGGCGTATTTCATGCCAGGCAAGCGGAGATCGATCCCGAAGATTGCGGTTCCGTCTACCTTGGACGGACCGTCCAGCCGGGGAACCGGCTTGCCGACAAGCTTGAAATCCTTCGCGTCCTTCAGCGGAGGGGCAACGGGGATGGGGAGGGCCGCCGCTTTGGCCGCCAATCGCCCATAACTCAAACGACGATTGGAAGCTGCGTGCACAACGAAGCTATTTTCCGCGGCGCACCCCGATCGCGGTACGCGCCATTCGAGCGCGGCAGCGCTGATTAGCATCTCGCGGGCCGCTGCACCGGCCTTGCGCAACGGGTCCCACGAAATTCGCAGGCTGGCGCTGGAACCAGTTTGCTGGTCGCCATAAAGGGTAGGGTTGGCGCCGGCCTGCTCGATGGTGATGTGCTTCCAGTCTGCTTCCAATTCCTCCGCCAGAATCATGGGCAACGAAGTGTGCACTCCCTGTCCCATCTCCGAGCGCGCGACCACGATGGTGATTTTGCCATCAGGAGTGATTCTCAGAAACGCATTGGGCGCGAATGTAGAAGCCGATCCATGCGGCAGATAGAAACCAATCACCAATCCGGCACCGGCAGCGGCACCTACAGCGAGAAAGTCGCGGCGGGAGATCGGGCTCATCGCGCGCCTCCGGAGCCTGCGGCCCGGTGAATCGCTTTGCGGATGCGGTCATAGGTTCCACAGCGGCAGATGATGCCCGTCATCGCTTGCGTAATCTGGTCGTCGGACGGCTGTGGGTTCTTGACCAGCAACGCTGCGGCCGCCATGATCTGACCGGTCTGACAATATCCACATTGCGGAACCTGCTCGGCGATCCAGGCCTGCTCCAGAGGATGCAGGCCGTTGCCCGACAAACCTTCGACGGTGGTGATGCTTTTTCCTGCGACTTGCGAAACCGGCGTCGAACAGGAACGCACCGCCTCTCCGTCTACCTGCACCGTGCAGACGCCGCACAGCCCTGCACCACATCCATACTTGGTACCGGTTAGTTGTAAGGTGTCGCGCAAAACCCACAGCAGCGGCGTCTCTGGCGAAACATCGGCTTTCCGGTTATTGCCGTTTATCCGTAGAGTAATCTCTGGCATGTTTGTCCCGAGTAATTTGAAGAGCGTCAAACATCGTAGCGGAAACCAGAAAAAAGAGGAATCTGAGCGTCTCCCTGGGCTTCAGATTGACCGGCAAGCAGGTCTGGCCTCAGGCCTCAGCTTGATGGCTCGTAACCGAGAATCAACAGTCCACGCAGTCCCGGCTTTGAATTTTGAGGAAGGCAAGCGGCTTTATTACGGGGACGCCGCCGATCAAGGCGAAGACGAAACTGGAGTACTCGACACCGACGGAAGACATCCTCCTATCGTAACTGGGGACCTATCGGGGGTCACCCAGCCCAATCTGATCGCAAAACTACCAGATGGTTTTCAGGAGCGTGCAGCTGCGGATATTCTCATCCTGAGTGACCAGAGCTATGCTTTCCGCTCTAGCCGTCGCCCCGATGAGTCGGTCGGCGGGATCGCGCGGATAATTCTCCGGAAACTGCGCGGCCAGCGCTGCAATCTCGACTGTGATCGGCTTCACTATGACCCCGACGGTTTCTAATACCTGGCGCACAGATGTTTCGACTGTGCCGTACGTCTGGACGCGGCCCCGCGCGAAGAGGGATGCAATTTCCCATAGGCTGATCGATGCTAAGGCCAAGCCGTCCGCGACCCGGGCCCGGCGCAGAGCGGAGGCAGCCGCTCGCGAGAGCCGTTTCGGTTCGATGGCCGCCCAGATCACAACATGAGTGTCCAATAGGATCACCGCAACGCATCCCAGACTTCTGCATCTTCGAGGGGCCGTGTTATATCCCCCACGATCTTCATCGCGCCGGCCAGCCTGCCCAAGAAATCCGCTGGCAGTTCCTCCGCCGGCACCAGCTTAGCCACGGGGCGACCCTTTTTCGTGATGACAACTGGTTCCCTGGTCGAACGCACTTCATCCATGACTTTGAGACAGCGAGCTTTGAATTGTCCAGCAGGCATTACCTTCATGACCACTCCATATGACCATGGTCATTGTACCATGACCTAGGCTAAATGCTTACGCAGAGTGAAATGGATGGGGGAACACAGAGGGCGGGTGCAACTGGTTCTAAACGTGGACTCTTGCGAGACCGAGACCTGAAGTCGGACACCCAATGCCTGAGACCAGAGACTTGACACCAGCGGCCTTCTACTTCAATTCCTGCAGCTTTGCGGAAGCCAGTTGGGCCGCCTCGCTGGCTGGATTTTCCTTCTGAATCTGCTCGTAGATCCGCTTCGCCTCAAGCGGCTGTTTATCCGATTGGTATGCCGTTGCCAGCTCCAGTTGTGCGGTGACCCGGCCGACAGAGTGCGTTGGCTTTTCGATCAATTTGACATAGATGTCGATGGCTTGCTTATTCCGATTGGTGTTACGGTAGACCGCGGCCAAGGCGAACTTTGCCAGCGCAGCGAGGTCATCGTTATAGGAGGATGCCAATGTTCCTAGATCACGCTCCGCCGCGGCATAGTCGCCCAACTGCGAAGCCGTCAGGCCCAGAAAATAACGGGCGATTTCGCCTGAGCGGGTGTGCGGATATTTATCCACAATGACCTGAAATTGCTTCCGGGCCTCAGTCGCACGCTCATTCAATGACGCGAAACTTGGATTTTCGGGCTGCGGAGGCATGCCTGACGGACGTAGAGGAGTGTCCAGAGTGCGTACTGCCCGACTAAGATCAGCGCTGGCTTTCTCATCCTGCTGGGTCAGGTAATACCAAATGCCCGCCGCGCCCGCAGCCACGATCAGCGCCACGACGGCTGCGGCAAATAACTTGTTCTTGTGTTCGACAGACCAGTGCACCGTTTTCTCGGCCGCGTCGATCGTGGCTCCTCGGAATCGGTCTTGTTTTAGTTGATGACGGGTTTCTGCGCGCACGAATGTCCCTTCTGATAACTTCCGCTATAGGCTGGTAAGCTTTGAGTCTA
>Ga0210384_10001160_pt1 | contig 36874 bp, 35 predicted proteins | sample IncBWH2MmetaG_FD_160574 | JGI IMG/M metagenome (GOLD analysis project Ga0210384, IMG submission 160574) | Forest soil microbial communities from Barre Woods Harvard Forest LTER site, Petersham, Massachusetts, United States - Inc-BW-H-2-M | ecosystem: Environmental > Terrestrial > Soil >...
CTGACACCCGATACGATCAGCGGTTGCGCGTAAACCTGGTTATCTACCGGGGCCTTGAACAGCAACCCGAACTGATTCACGTTCACGTTCGCCGGCGTCAGTGCAGTTTCATTGAGGTTCTGCCCGGTCCGCGCCAGATCGTTGTGCTGAGTGGTAACGTTGACTTGAGCAAATGCGGAGACACTGCCAAGCAGCAACACGGCTGCGAGACCGAAAAAACACAGCCAGGCCCATCTTCCCTTCGACATTACAGCGCTCATTGCATTTCCTTTTCTTGCGGCTCTTTCAGAGGCAGGTTCTGGTTTCACAAACCCTGGACCTGCTTAACTGAGTTAAGTCTTATAGCTATGAACACCACTGCTTTGGGTGGGGCAATCTTGATGGACTGCCCCACTTACTCACATGAGTTACTGAACCTCAATCCCGCTTACCAGGGAGTTGTTGACCACCGAGGTAAACGTGATCACGTAACCGCCGGTGGAGCTCGCGTTTTCCGTGAACTGTTCAATCACGGCTTTGTTCTTGGCGCCCGCGGCCGCAAAAATATCGAAGTTCGTCAATACTTGCGTGCCGTTGATGCTCACGTTGAAGGTTCGGGAACCCGCTGCCGAGAAGTAGGTTTCGGCAAAGTGCAGCCGCACCGTGTGGCTCGATCCCGCAGTAAAACCTGGAATCGTGTAAGAGAAGTTCCCGCTGCGCGCCGTCTGGTAGACCGCCATAGGCGCCGGGTTGGTCACTCCACTTAAATCGATCGTGTTCGCATGAGTGATGGTGCCGCCGCCGGCGAAGTCCTCGTCAGCCACGAACGGGCTCACTGCCGGCCCGCCGGAGTTGATCTGGACGCTGCCCGTCGTCGGGCAGGTGCTCGTTGTAGCGCTGGCCTGGCTCGAAGCTATCGAAGCGCCCGCGGAATCAACTGCCTCTGCTGCGTAGTGATAAGTGGTGGCACACACCCCCGTCATATCGTCATAGGACGTGGTGGTCACTCCGCTTGCAATCTGGTTGCTGCCCGATGGTGTGAACCCCGCGGTCGTGCTTCGGAACACGTTGTAGAAGCCAACCGTGCAGCCTGAGGGCGCGGTGCTGGCTGTCCAGTTCAGGTTGATCTGGCTGGTAGAAACTGCCGCCGCACTCAGCCCGCTGGGCGCGCTGGGTGCACTACTGCAACTGGGAGGGGTTCCGCCCGCCGTTATGTCCAGGACATCAACCCGGGAAACACCATCTCCCGCCACGTTGAACATCTGAACGGTATTCGTGCCGGCCTTCAGGGGAATCACAATACTCGCGTATTCAAAGGTCTCGAAATTGCCGGTGATGGGGAACTGCATGTCGTTGGTAATGACGACGCCGTTCACCATGATTCCCTCCGGTCGCACTGTGATCCCGGGGAAGAGTCCGGAGGCATAGGCATAACGGACACCCAGCGTATAGTTGCCGGTCGTTGGCACCACCACGTTGAAGAACGTCGCCGTCGCCATGGCCGCGTAGGCCATATCTACGTTAATCTGGGTGGGAGAAATCGAGTTCGAGGAGTGAAAATACGAGGGGAACCAGGCGCTCAACTGTTCGAAGCAATCGAAATTCTCGATCAGGGCATCTTTCATGTAATACCGGCTTCCTCCCGGTATGGCTACCCCGGCGACCTGGCCGTTACCGCGCGAGGTCGGGGGACCCGGAGGACAAGCTCCCCCAAACGCAGTCCCGACTCCAACAGACAACAGGATCAGCAAAAGACAAAATGCTTTTTTCATGCGAACTCCCTTCAGTGTTCACGAGCAAGAAGTCTTTGCAGACCCCTTGCAGTTTCAATGAATCGTAGTTTTGATCTTGCAATTGAATTTCGCGCTGGCTGGGAAAATCCTTGGATATTCCCCACGTGCGCTCGTCATTAATTGCTGCTCCGCTTTGCCTCCATTCCGTTCATCACCTTGGTGAACCGCTTCTTTGTGTTGTTTTGCGAACTGCTCGATCACACTTCCGCATCAGTTGACTGCAATTTGGCCCTGCAACCGGACGTCACGCGAGGACGCCCCCACCATGATCTGGTATGTGCCCGGGGCGACTTTCCACCCATGACTGTTCGCATCCCAGTAAGCAAACGAGCGCATATCCAGAAGCAAATGGACATGGCCCGTCTGCCCCGGCTGCAGAGAAATTCTCTGGAACCCCTTCAACCACTTGGGCGGCTCGGGCACGGCGACCGAAGGCATTCCGACGTAGATTTGTCCTACTTCTGCCCCAGCGACCGAACCGGAGTTGGTGATATCGAAGTCCACCGCCACGATTTGGTTCGGATTGCTGCTGAAAGAAGTTATAGCGGGCGTTATAGCAAGATTTTGAAAAGAGAACGTGGTGTAGGAGAGCCCGAAGCCAAATGGGAACAGCGGCTGCAGGTTGTTCGCATCATAGTAGCGATAACCCATTTTTACGCCTTCCGAATAGGTCTCAACGTTGTTGATGCCGGGATATTGCGAGGGCGTGTTCGCCGCAATTTGCGTATCACTCGCCGGGAAGGTGATGGGAAGTTTTCCCGAAGGATTGAAATCGCCAAAGAGGACCGCAGCTACAGCGTTACCATCTTCCGATCCCGGGTACCAGGCTTCCAGAATCGCAGGAACACTGTTTACCCACGGCATCAGAACGGGTGATCCACTCTTGATGACCACAATGGTCTTGGGCTGCGCCGCCACCACCTGTTCGATCAAAGAGTCGTCGGTGCCGGGCAACGCCAGGGTCGTCAGGTCGGTCCCCTCACTCTCGTCGACGCCAACCATCACGATGGCAACGTCGGAGCTTGCAGCCAGAGAAACCGCGCTGGAGATGTTGCTTCCGTCATTGAGGGTGACGGTCACACCAGACCCGACGCGGCTCTGAAGGCCCGCTTGCGGGTAAATGGAGTAAATTGGATTGACAGTTGCGCTGCCGCCACCGCCGGTCTTGGGATGCGTGGCGAAGGGGCCGATCAGGGCAATCGAATGCAGTTGTGATGCTTTCAACGGCAAAATTGCGCCCGCATTTTTCAGCAGCACCATGCCCTCTTCGGAGACGGGGCGCTCGGCGGCGCCATCCTGTTGCGCCATGGGAGAAGGAATGAAGCAGTTGGTAGGATCGGGACATTGATTCACGGGCGGGGTATCCCATATACCGAAGTCCATCATGGTCGCAAAGCGTCGCACCAGAATGTTATCCACGGTGGAGACTGCCACCTGCCCGTTCTGAAGCGCGGTTTGCATTGCCGACCCGTAAAAGATCGGTTGCGGCATCTCGACGTCCAATCCGGCATTGGCAGAACCTACCGTGCTATGCGTGGCCCCGAAGTCAGAGGTCACGAACCCGGTGAATCCCCAGTCTCCTCGCAGGATCTGGTGCAAAAGGACATCGTTTTCGCAGTTGAAGAAGCCGTTCACCTTGTTATAGGCGCACATGAATGCACCCACGTGGCCTTGCGTGACCGATGCTTCGAAGTGCGGCAGATAGACTTCGCGCAGTGTGCGCTCGTCAATCACCACGTTGACTGAGCCACGATTGGTTTCCTGGTTGTTGGCGGCGTAGTGCTTGGATTCGGCAATGATTCCGTTGCTCTGCACACCCTGAATGTCGCTGACGACAATTTGACTCGCCAGGTAGGGATCTTCGCCGTAGGCTTCAAACGTGCGTCCATTGAATGGAACGCGCGCCATGTTAATGTCCGGGCCTTCGACCAGGCCATTGCCGAAGAATTTGCACTCCTTCCCGACCAGAGTTCCGTAGGTATAGGCTGCGCTGGGGTCCCAGGTTGCGGCCAGGGATATGGGCGCCGAAAAAGCAACGGCCCTTCCGCCGTGTCCAGGGCCTGCACCCGCTGCGCCGGCAGGACCGTTGGTCAAATTCAGGTCAGGAATACCTTCGCTGGGTATGCCCACCACGACCCGATAGTGAGTGGAATCAAATGTGCCGTGAAGCTGGGAAACTTTGTCGGTCAGCGACATCTTACTCACGATTCCCTGCGCCCTGGCCACATTGCCGGTGCCGCTATTCACATTCAGTGTCACTGTGGTTGTGTGGGTCAGACTGCCACTTGTTCCCGTAATGGTAACGACCGACGAACCGCTTGGCGTTGAACTTGATGTAGAAATGGTCAGCGTTGAAGATCCGGGCGCGCCGATGGAAGCTGGATTAAAGCTGGCAGTCGCGCTGGTTGACAGTCCGCTGGCGCTCAGGCTGATCGTCCCGCTAAAGCTGCCACTCGCGGTGGAAGTAATGGAAATGGTGGTACTGGCGCCGGCATTCACGGTCGCGCTGGTTGGGCTCGCCGTCAGTGAAAAATCAGGGGGAGGACTTCCCTGCCCTAGGACCTCGATTCCGCTCACCAGTGATTTGTCTTTTACCGCGGTGAACTGCAGCACATATTGGCCGCTGGAATTTGCATTTAACGTGAACTGCTTGATCACGGCTTTGTTCTTGGCTCCCGCGGCGGCGAAGATATCGAAATTGGTCAATACCTGCGTGCTGTTGATGGTCACGTTGAAGATTCGGCTCCCCGCCGTACTCCAATAGGTTTCGGCAAAGTGCAGCCGCACGGTGTTGCTGGCACCAGCCGTGAAGCCAGGAATCGTATAACTGAAACTTCCAATGCGCGCTGTCTGATAGACCGCCATGGGAGCCGGGTTGGTGACCCCACTCAGGTCAATGGTGTTGGCGTGGTTGATAGTAGTGCCGCCGCTGAAGTCCTGGTCGGCAACAAACGGTGCCACCGCGGGTCCGCCCGCGTTAATCTGTACCTGTGCGCCCGCAGGAAGCGCGAACAACATCAAAGCGATTGCCAACAGCAACAGCGAGGTTCTCATCTTCACCAATCCTTACTCCTTTGAGTTCATTTACACGCATTGCTACTTCTCACGTGTGGACGCAAACTAGCGACGACCTGACTTGCCGATGGGGAGATCCTAGGATCTCCCCATCTTCAGGTTTTCTCTTGCTGGCTTGCTGTTACTGGATTTCGATCCCGCTCACGAGGGAGTTGTCTGTCACCGGCGTGAACTTGATCACATACTGGCCGCTGGCATTTGCGTTCCCCGTGAACTGCTCGATCACGGCCTTGTTCTTGGCACCCGCGGTCGCGAAGATATCGAAATTCGTCAATACCGTCGTCCCGTTGATGCTCACGTTGAAGACCCGCTTCCCGGCGGCTGACCAGTAGATCTCGGCAAAATGCAGCCGCACCGTATGGCTCGATCCAGCGGTAAAGCCGGGAATCGTGTAAGTGAAGCTCGCAATGCGTGCGGTTTGATACACGGCCATGGGCGCCGGGTTCGTCACCCCGCTCAGATCGATGGTGTTAGCGTGGTTGATGGTGCCGCCACCGGCGAAGAACTCGTCGGCGACGAATGGACTCACCGCTGGTCCGCCGCAGTTGATCTGAACAAGAGTTGTCGGACAGGTTTGTGTGGTTGCGCTCGCCTGGTTGGACGGCGTGGAGGTGCCGCTCGAGTTGGCTGCTTCTACCAAGTAGAAGTACGCGGTGTTGCACGTCAACCCTGTATTCGAGAAGGAAGTACTCGTCACGCCATTTGCAATCTGGTTGCTGCTCGAAGGTGTGAAGCCCGACGTCGTGCTGCGGAAGACATCGTAGGTAACGCCGGAGGTCGGCGATGCCGTCCAACTCAAGTTGATCGCGGAGCTGGAAGTCGCAGTCGCCGTCAGGTTCGAGGGTGGTTGTATTTGTGGGCAGGTTTGCGTAGTTGCGGTCGCCTGGTTGGACGCCGCTGATGTGCCCGCCGAGTTCGCCGCTTCCACCAGATAGAAGTACGCGGTGTTGCACGTCAACCCCGAATCCGGGAAGGATGTGCTGCTCACCCCGCTCGCGATCTGGTTGCTGCTCGAGGGCGTAAACCCTGATGTCGTGCTGCGGAAGACATCGTAGGTAACGCCGGAGGTCGGCGACGCCGTCCAATTTAAGCTGATCGCGGAGCTGGAAGTCGCAGCCGCCGTCAGGTTCGAAGGCGGTTGCGGCGGCGTGGCGGTGACGACCAGCGTCACGCCGGCAGAGTGCGACAAGCTGCCGCTCGTGCCCGTGATAGTGAGCGTGTAGGTTCCTGCCGGAGTCGAGCTGCTGGTTGTAACCGTCAGCGCGGAAGAGCCCGAACCGCTGACTGAGGTTGGGTTGAAGCTGCCGCTCGCACCGGAGGGCAAACCGCTGATGCCTAACCCCACGGTTCCGGTAAACCCATTCTTGGCAGCGACTGCAACCGTGTAGCTGGTGTTGCTTCCCGCGGCCACGGTCTGCGAACCTGGAGTAGCCGAGATGGTGAAGTCCGGGGTGGTAGCTGGGATGACCTCGATACCCCTGAGGCTGGGATTTGTGTGTGGCGCCCCGTTCGTCCCGAGGGTAAAAGCGATTGTGAGCTTGCCACTGCTGTCTGCCGTCACATTAAATTGCTGAATGTTGGCTATGAACTCTCCGCCGGCAGCGGCAAAGAGGTCAAAGTTCGATAGCACTGTCGTGCCATTGATGGCAACGTTAAAGGCCCGCTGGCCGGCCGCAGTAACCGCGGTCTCGGCAAAGTGAAGACGTACGGTGTAACTGGCGCCGGGTGTCAGGTTGGGAATGGTATAGGTGGTCGGTCCCCAACGCTCAGTGCGGTAGACACCCTGCGGAGCAGGGTTGACGACCTTGGAAACATCAATCACGTCGGGATACGCATTCGAGGCCCCGAGGTTATAGCCGATGTCTTGCACAAAGTTATCTGTTCCCACCAGGCCGCCGGAATTGATGGCAATCGCCTGGACATTCGTCCCTGTCGTGGGCAGTGTGACACTGGCCTCATTGGAGAGAGGGGATTCGCCCGACTCCTGGCCTGTTGCTGTAACCACGTAGTGGTAGGTCGTACCCGGAGTCAGCAGAACGTCGGTAAAGCTGGTTCCATGAACACCGGTGGAGATCATGTGGGTCATGTCGGTATTCGAGATGTTGTGCGCTGTACCCGCCGTGGTGCTGCGAAAGATGTTGTAGGTAATACCAGGATCGCTGGCTGCGGTCGCGCTGGCGCCCCAACTCAACTGCACCTGGCTATTGGAAATCGCCGTCGCGGTCAAAGCTGTAACGCTCGCCGGCGCGGGCGTCTGGTAAACATGAACGTAGTCAATATTCATGAACTGCGGCACGACCGTGCCCGCGCCCGGAGGTCCGACGAATCCGCCGCCCACCGCCACATCGTAGATGACAAAGAAGGGATGGCCAAAGAAATCCCACTGGCCGAGCGTTGATGCGCCGTTGCTGGGATTCGTGCCGACGCCCATGACTTCGCCGGGCGTATAACTGGCATAGATGTTGGTCGGATCATCAACATAGAACTGGACCAAAAAAGGCGACCAAATCAGGCCGTACTTATGAAATCCATTGGGGAGAGGCGTTGCGGAATTGAAGTGCGCCCCCAAGCCGGTGTTCGCATAGCCGATGCCATGGATGGTTCCCTTAATCTGGGTCGGCTTGGCGCCGTTGTTCTCCATGATGTCAATTTCGCCGCAGCCCGGCCAGGTGACGCCGTTGTCGCCCAGCATCCAGAAGGCAGGCCAGATGGCCTGGCTGGTAGGAATTTGAATGCTCGATTCGACTCTGCCGTATTGAAAGTCAAAGCCACGACCGCCGTTGAGCTGCGACTTGAAGCGGGCAGAAAAATAGGTACTGCCTGACAAGTAAGTCTTGATGACCAGATGGCCGTTGCCGTCGAGATAAGACGTGGTGCCATCGTCAATCATGTCTTCGATCTCGCCGGTGCCAAAGACGCCCTGGCCGGTATTGAAAGTCCAAAACTGGTTGTTGCTGCTGGTGGGCGTAAAAACCCCGGCCGCGCCGTTGAACTCATCAGCAAAGACCGGCGTTCCCCAATTCTGTACCTGTGCGTTGGCCAGCGGCGCCAGAAGTAATAGCACGGCCATCATGAACAGCAAAGATAGACCCGCACCTGAAATAGACTGCAGTCTCATTCGCACGGAGCGATCGGTACGAAACTCTTTTGAGCTTAAGCTTTCCGATTCCTGTAACAGCGACAGCTTCCTCATCGTTGATTCTCCTTTTATAGAAACTTTCGAATAGCCCTCTCTCTATCGTTTCCGCAAATCCGCGCCAAAGTCGGCCCGAGTAGTTCGGCGTAAATCTACTCGGGCCGTTTTGGTCACTGCTAGCCTTCCCCCAAGTCGTGTCCGTTTAAGGGGTCTCTATTGGACCTCGATTCCACTAACCAGGGAGTTGTCCTTCACCGGAGTGAAGACGATCACGTACTGGCCGCTGGAATTTGCATTCTCCGTGAACTGCTCGATGACGGCCTTGTTTTTGGCGCCCGCGGTCGCGAAGATATCGAAGTTCGTCAATACCGCAGTGCCGTTGATGGTTACGTTGAAGATTCGGCTACCTGCCGTACCCCAGTAGGTTTCGGCAAAGTGCAACCGTACCGTATGGCTCGACCCAGCGGTGAAGCCGGGAATCGTGTAAGTGAAACTCGCAATGCGTCCGGTTTGATACACGGCCATGGGCGCCGGGTTCGTCACACCGCTCAGATCAATGGTGTTGGGATGATTGATGGTGGCGCCGCCAGCGAAGAACTCGTCGGCAACGAATGGACTCACCGCCGGCCCGCCGCAGTTGATCTGGAGGGCGGTGGCTGGCAGCGTGGTTGCACTGGCCTGGTTGGAGGCTGCCGATGTACCGGCCGTGTCCGTAGCCTCTACTAGATAGAAGTACGTAGTGTTTGCCGTCAGTCCAGTATTCGGGAAAGACGTCCCGCTCACACCGCTGGCGATCTGGTTGCTGCTGGAAGGTGTGAAGCCCGACGTAGTGCTGCGGAAAACGTTATAGGTGACCGTGCAGCCCGACGCTGTGCTCGCAGTCCAGCTCAAGTTGATCTGGCTGCTGGAAACCGCCGTCGCCCCCAGCGCAGTTGGTGTACTGGGCACTATCGTGCAAGAGGGAAGCGTGGTTGCGCTGGCCTGGTTGGATGCCGCCGATGTACCGGCCGTGTCCGTAGCCTCTACCAGATAGAAGTATGTAGTGTTGGCCGTCAGTCCCGTATTCGGGAAAGACGTCCCGCTCACACCGCTGGCGATCTGGTTGCTGCTGGAAGGCGTGAAGCCTGACGTGGTGCTGCGGAAAACATTGTAGCTAATCGTGCAGCCCGACGCCGTGCTCGCCGTCCAGCTCAAGTTGATCTGGCTGCTGGAAACCGCCGTCGCCCCCAGCCCGCTTGGCGCGGTAGGCACTATCGTGCAACCACCGGCACCGGGAACGATTTCGATCCCGCTTATCAGCGAGCTGTTGACCAGCGCGTTGAATGTGATCGTGTAGACGCCGTTGGCATCTGCGTTCTCCGTGAACTCCTCGATCACGGCTTTGTTCTTGGCGCCCGCGGTGGCAAAGATATCGAAGTTGCTCAATACCTGAGTGGTGTTGATGAACACGTTAAAGGTGCGGGAGCCGGCAGTCGCGAAGAAGGTCTCGGCGAAGTGCAGCCGTACCTTCTGACTCGAGCCGGGAGCAAAGCCCGGGATGACGTAGCTGAAAGTCCCGATTCGCGCGGTCTGGTACACAGCCATGGGCGCTGGGTTGGTCACGCCGCTCAAATCGATGGTATTGGCATGGTTGATGGTAGTGCCGCCATTGAAATCCTCATCGGCAAAGAACGGACTCACCGCCGGCCCGCCGGCGTTGATCGCAATGTTCGTAATCGGCGGTCCGGTTGTGACCATGGCCTGGTTCGAGGGAGCGGATGCGCCTTTTGGATCATTGCCCTCCACTAGGTAAAAATAAGTAGTAGACGGCGTAGCCGTATTGTCCGAGAAAGTGGTGGTGAACACACTGCTCGCAACCTGATTGTTGCTCGAGGGTGTAAACCCGGGAGTCGTGCTGCGAAAGATGCTATAGCTCACGGTGCAGGGCGTCGCCGTGCTTGCCGTCCAGCTCAGGTTGACCTGGCTGCCGGAAGCTGCCGTCGCCGTCAGTCCGCTCGGTGCGGTGGGTATAGGACAATTGGTCGGAAACAGCCCATAGACGCAGAGTTGTCCGGTACCGGCGTTGGCTGCGCCGAAACTGCCCAGATACACCTTGCCGTTGGCAATTGTGGGATAGCCATTCTTAGCAAAGAGGTTGCAGCTATCCCGGGTGGCGTTCTGTTGGTTGTTATAAAGTTCTGTGGAAATCTTGTTGGCGTCGTACGCACGAAGGACGCCGGGCACCGAACCGTGATTGGCGTCGCCACTCAGGACCGCGTTGGCCCACACGATGCCGTTGGTGTTTCCGCTGGCCGAAATCGCAAGATAGGCTCCAGGTTCTCCGCCAATAAAATCTGGCCCGGTCTGAAAGTTCGGCAGGTTCAAGTTGTTCCCGTTGAACTGAAACGCCTTCAGGTTGTCACCTTGAGCCCACATGTAGACTTCGGGACCATTCACTCCGCTGTTCCAATACACAGGGCTTCCATGAAGAGCCGCTCCGAGCTTGATGGTCTGCACCGCGGTTCCGTCCCCCAGGTGTCCCAGACTGGCGGTATCAACCACATACCCCGTCGAAGATTTGCCGACCATGACCAGGCGGCCTCCCGGTGGAATCAACAGTGGTCCGGAGGTATCGAGGTCCAAATCGCCTCCATCGAGGGTGGCGTGGTTCCCAGCCGTAAACCAGTCAACCAATCCCAGGCTGCTGCTGAGCTTGATGAAGCTCTCGCTGAAATTCGAAACACCGTCCCAGGTCCCGTTGCTGGTTCCGAAATAAATGTTGCCGGCAGAATCCACCGCCGGCCCTTGTCCCGACATCCACAGGCTGTCGCCATTGCCCGTTGGGGAGGTATTAAAAACTGCCAGCTTCGCCAAGGTCGTGGGGTTGTAGGAAAAAAGGAATCCGTGATACGTCCCCATGTCGCAGTGCGAACTGAAGGGAATCAAGAGAGTGCCACTGGCCAGCGCCATCCCCGCCCGCTGGTTCTGCGCCAGGGCGCTGAAGCCGCTATTCGTGATCTGGACCGGGCTTCCGGCTTTGTCAGCTCCCGTGATGATATCGAGTGCGTGCAACATGAACGAAAAGGCACCGGCATTGTTGAGAGAATTCACCACGTAAAGTGTTCCGCTGGCAGGATCAATCACCGGCGTGCCGACGATTCCCGCGTTGCCGTTGATATCCACGCATCCGGCGCCGTAATTGGTGTTGGCGATCGGGGTCCCTAGATTTACGTGCCAGTACTGGGTCCCGCTGTCGGCGTCAAAGGCGTAGACGCTATTACTCGTCGTCCCAACGTAGACCACATTGTGCGTGCCCCCGCCAATGCTGACATTCGCCACGACCAGCGGCTCTGCGTAGATTTGGTTATCAACCGCAACCTTGAACTGCAGGCCAAACTGGGTAGCGTTCACGTTCAATGGCGTCAGCACGGTTTCGTTCAGGTTTTGCCCGGTTCGCCCAAGGTCGTTGTGCTGGGTTACGACGCTGACTTGGGCCGATGCGAGCAGATTGGCAAACAGCAGAAGTACAGCCAAACCGAAAAATAGCGAAGTTCCTCTCTCGTTTTTCACTTCGTATGTTCCTCCTCAGGCTTTCGTACTGGCTATGGGTTTACGTTGTGATTCGTTTTGCTTATGCAGGTCAATTTGCCTTGCTTATTTGTGGCATTTGTATCTCAAATGGAACCTAGCTCGATCAGGTGCGGCAGTGTGCTCTGCTTTCCGGGTGGAATCAAGTTTCATCGGGTTAAATTAACGCGTCGAAACGGTTAATTTAACCGAGTGGACTGCTGAAAGGTGGGCTTCGGCGCCACACTCAGAAAACAACGGGTGAATTTTCGATCTGGTTGTCTTTTCCCTAAATGGAAGATGTGTTGTACGACTGGACAATAAATTTATGTCCGGTTGTACAACAGGACGCCATGGAGAAACACTTTTATCAGCGCGCCAAGCCTTATTCCTCAGTTACCTCGACGGCGGTGACCAGGGCGTAGTTATTGATAGGAACAAATGTGAGGTTGATCTTGCCCTGGGGCGAAGCCGGTATATTGTGGAAAACCTTGACCACAGCCTGGTTTCCGACGCCGCCGGTCTCCTTGAGAATATCAAAGTCTTTCAAGAGCGTGGTACCGTTGCAATAAACATCAAATACTCGGCTTCCAATTCCGCCCACCGACTCGGGAGTGGCGAAGTAGGTCTCGGCAAAATACAGCGTGATGGCATAGTGGCCGCCTTCGGCCACCGGGATGGAATAGGTGAAATGTCCGAACCGTTGCGCAATATACAGCTCTGGATCTCCTGTACCTTCGATAGCCGTCTTTCGGGAAGACCTGCGGCCGCCGAGAAAGTACTGGTCCGGCATCCAGACATGGCCGAGTTGGTCGCGATAAGTTGTGTCACGCGCCGCTATGCGGACAGGAAGCATCTTGCCGGGAGTGCCCGGCAGAATTTCCAGGGCGTTTACGAAACTGGGGCCAGTGCCCTGAAAGGTCAACTGCAATATGCCGTCCTTCGCCGGAGAGATGTCCTTAAAAATCTTCATGGTGGCGGTATTCACGCCCTCGGCATCGGAAGCCACATCCAGCGTTGAAACCGGCAACCCATTGATGGCGAGACTGACGCTGCGCAGGGCCTCACTCTCAAAACCGGTCTCGGCGAAGTAGAGGTGCAGTTCGTAGGTTCCCGGACTTAGGGGAATCTCGTATACGAATTGGCCTTGCCGGCCGTTGCGAAAGATTTCCGGATCTTGTGTGCGCGCGATCTCGCGAGAATCGCGGCGAAAGGTTTCGCCGCCTTTAAAGTAGCGGTCTGACAGCCAAAGATGGCCGGCTTTGTCAACATAGTTGCCTTGATGATCGCCCGCCAAAATGCGTATTCCTTGGGCCTCTCCCAGCGCAACGGCAGCAGGGCCCGTTTTGTTTTGCGCCGCATCTCCCGCCTGCGAAACAACAGGTCCTGCCGTTCTGTTTTGAGTTGTATTTTTCCCATCGGTGGGGTGCGACCGGTCAATCGTTATCCATAGCAACCCGCCCACCAGTGCGGCGGCAGCCAATCCCACGGCAAGCCGCAACCAACTGGGTGAGAAGGGTTTTGATTTTTCCTCTTCTGCTCTGTCTCCTTCCAGATTTTCTTCCTCGCTACCCTCGCCTGCTAGCGTCAGCGCCTCATCTGTTAATTCTGCCTCCTGGGGCTCGTTGTGTTGCGGCTGGCCAGAGTCTGGATACAGCACAAATTTCGGAGTGTACTGTCCTGTGGGAATAATAATTTGGAGCCGGTGGCCACTCCCCTCACCGGCATAGAACTGCTTGAGCCGTTTCCTCAGATGGTGGGTATCAACCCGTACCACGGCATTAAGCTGCGGATCAAACTCGGTATCGCGTCCAAGCACATCCACGGCGATGCTGTATTCTTTGAGCTCGCCACCTTCACCACTGAAATACTTATCGCAGAGGTAGGTCAGCAGACGGGAAAGCTTCGGCGAGCGCTTGAATATCTCCGTTCCCAGCACGCTTGCAAGTTCAGCCCTCTCCTGTTCCCTCGTAGGTTGGCCTGCGGCTTCCGCGTCTGATGATAAGGAAGAATCTGCGCTGGAAGCTGTCACTTTAGAATGCGCAACAAGGGATGGACCGTCCGGGTCGTGTAATGTGGCTCGGTCGGAACCCACATTTTTGTGGCTCTGAGCGGCATTGCCAGACTCTTGCACAGCATTACCCAATTGATGATTATCAGGTTTTTGCATACCAGGCAGCTTCTAGCGGATGAGCATATCACAGGGGAATCTACTGATACATAGGGGGTGTGTACTACTGGATTTAACAGTTTTAACGTGGCAGCCTGCGATTTAACGCCCCCAACCCTTGGGTGAATTTCTCTGGATAGTTAGTGGAATACCTTAGAGGCACGCTAATCATAGCGGGGATGGGCTCAGTAATTTAGGCGTCATCGTGGCCTGTGTGTGTGAGCGATCAAACTGGGGCAGTTACCTTAAACTGTACGTACCCCGTCGGCATTCCCGAACTGGGGCATCACCCCAAACTACGGACAGTGAACTTTACTGGCTGACCGAGAGAAGAGGCATCCGCGGAAGCCGAAACACTGGTCGAACTGCCATCTTGGTTCCAGATCACCATTGCCCCAACCATAGATTCCGTTCCCGCTCTCATGCTTCCAATTCGATTCGTCCAGCGGACCAGGCCGTTAAATTCATAGCTCAATATTAAGGTCCACGTTTTGAGCAGCGCCAGAGTGCACCAGAAATAATGACACCACTTTGAGTGTCAACTGAATGCATGCTACCGTTCACGCACAAGGGTTCCCGCTGCTGCTCCCCAAGAGCAGTCAAGTTTCATTCGGTTAACTTAACCGTTGAATCAGCAAATTTAACGGGCCGAAACTTGATTGTCGGATGACTAAGCCCTATGATTCGGGACGCTTTAGATTCAAACATTCAAGGAGGAAGACAGAATATGACTTGGCAAAAACCGGAGTTTGAAGAAATCTTGTTGAATTGCGAGATTAACTCTTACGCGCCCGCCCAACTGTGAACTGCTGCAAGGCATATGACAATCTCGGGTCCCCGCCGGGGGGAGGATTCCTAATGCGCAATTGCGCCTGCAGGGAATAGCTCTCCCTGGCAAACATGATCTGTGCTACGGCACGAACCAGCATTTTTGCCCGGTAGGATCCACCTGAACATTGCTGATCGTGGATCTGCACAACGAAAGCGCTGGAAGATCTAAGGAGAATTACTTATAGAGGCATAGAGGCAACGGCGCCGACGAAAGCCATCCGGCTACAAGAAAGCCATCCGGCTACAAGAAGACGAGATTCAAGGAAAAGTGAGGAGACTAGCTGGCGTGACTTTGAGAGCACTGCCAGGCGAGGGTCTTTGCTTAGACCGACGCGGCCTCATGGCAAACGAATGCCGCTGAATATTCAGCATTGAGGGTTTGTTTCCGAAGCCCTCGCGCAGGACCGGTGAGTGGCTCAAAGGCGAAATATTTAGGCCCAGGATTTCTGGTCCACGAAGCTCTCTTCCAAATGTGCTCCATTAAAGACCCATGGATATCGTCGCTCTCTTCGAAGCAGATCCAATTCTTATCTGTGAATATGGCATAAACGCCTGAGACTTTTGGCGCATGCATGTAAACAGACGATACCGTAAAGGGAATACCTACACTTCCGTTCCAGGGCATTGTTACCTCCAAACAACGATTCAAGTAAATAATGAGGTTGAAACATATGTCCGAAGTTATGTCTCGAAGCTATGTTTCAAAACCATGTTCGTTCGGCCAAGCGTAAAGCTTGACAATCTCCGCAACTTCGACGAGGCATCAAGCTGCTAAAAACGTCCGGACTCTTTCAACAAAATCTGCTGGGTCATCCCGTTTTGGAATTGAATCAATCAGGGTGATAACGGGGTGGTGATGCAACGAATTGTTAATTAAAAAAGCGACCCGCTGCAACGGATTAGAGCGTTTGATCCGGTTCCAAAGTTGTAACTCTGCGCCACGTTCCTCGCTCAAAGCCAGAAGCACCAAGTCAGGCTGCTCGGTTCGGCAGAAAAGATATGCGTCTTCCAGATTGGCAGTCAATTCCACGTCATATCCATGCGTATGCAGCATAATGGCCCGGATTTGTTTTTCACGCGGGCTATTGTCAATGAGCAAAATCCTGCTGCGGCTTGCCGAGCGAGTTCGTAATTTGGTCATCAATAGCTTTTCAGTTTGCCCTTTTGGCAATCGCCAGAGATTTGTCATTCACTGCACTGAGTGAGTCATTAATGGTCTCTGGCACCGAAGCGCCGGGACGGTGGAGCTGGGTAATAGACGCCGAAACGATCCGGCAAAGCAGGAAACGATTAGGCACCTTTATGGAAGCCGTAAAAACCAGGCCAGATCGCATGTGGCACCTCGCAATGCAAATGGGCTGCATCGACGAAGGCCCGACTGATAGGGACCGTGTCTCCGGGAAGTAGCTGTTCGCAACTATACTGTTTCCCACACTGAAACTCAACACAATTAGTGCTGGCATTCGCTCTGGTTCGGGCGTATACTTGAGTTGTCTCTTACGCATCCTTCCGAGATACCCCCTCCAAACGGTACTTTGCGCAATCTGACGGAATCATCTTCAGATGGTGCTAGAGCGCCTCCCACTCTTCCAAGATAAGGAGCATTCGTCATGTCATCAGGAATCAAGAACGGAACTATCATGATCGAGGAAGGCATAACCTTGCCGGAATCGTTCAACCTGGAAAGCGAACCCTATTCCAAGGGTTGGAGGGTTGTAACCAATTTTGAAGGGCACAGATTAGATAAGTATTTGCGCAAGATCGGGTGGACTTTTTTCTATATGGCCGCACCTGTGAGAGTGTCTGTCTTAGGGTTCGGAAAGGACCGGACTTTCCGCAGGGCATTCCGCAAGATCGTGGAAACTGGCCGGGAGTTGAAGTTCAACTGCCTGGAAATCACCGAGGCGGTTCCAAAACACTTTCTGGGCTTCGAGTACGTTTACATAGCCGGCCATGCCAGGAACATTATGCCGAACTGCTCCTAACCTCCTAAGAACTAAGGAACCGGGGGGACTATTGTGCTATGATCAAAGCACGTCAAATTGAATTGGTTGTGAGCAGTTTTTGTCTGATCAGCAGCCCCTGCCCTGCAGTATCCTCCGACTCATTTCAACGTAAATCGAAACAAAGGAAAAGAAACACATGGAACAAGGTACAGTGAAGTGGTTTAACGACTCCAAAGGGTTTGGCTTTATCAGCCGCCAGAGTGGCGAAGATGTTTTCGTGCATCACACGGCCATCCAGAGCAATGGATTTCGCAGTCTGCAAGAAGGCCAGGCCGTTCAATTCAACGTTGTCAAAGGGCCTAAGGGACTCCAGGCCGAGAATGTACAGCCCCTTTAATCGCTAGCTTTTGAGGCGATTGCATGTCAGTCGCCTCTCTACTTTAGCTCTCCGGACTTCTTTCGTTTTCTTCTATGACAGCGGGTCGTCCAATCCCAGGATTAGGAGGATGTATGTCCGGCAGACCTGGCAGCACCTTCGGTAAACTTCAGAGAGAACGCGCCCGAAAGCAGAAACAGCTCGAAAAACTAGTCCGCAAACAGCAGCGCAAGCTCGAGAAGCAGACCGCTGTCGTGGGCTTGGAGAGCTCCGAGGAATTCATTGGGGAGGCAGCCTCCGATGATGTTCCCACAAAGGCGCCCGCTGATTCTGATGGTCAATGAGGGATTAAGAAGCGTTAGCCTGTGAAAGTTTTTGCCGAAACGACTGAAAATCTCATCATGAGCGGCCTTCATTGGCGAATCGTAAATCCGGAGAAGATAGCCATGAAAAGAATCTACGTCGGAAATTTGAATTTGCTGACCAATGCGAATCAGGTGCAGACACTATTTGAAAGCTACGGGAGAGTACTCAGGGCCGGAATCATGCGTAGCCATAACACCGGGAGCTCACTCGGGTTTGCCTATGTGCTCATGAGCAACGACCGTGAGGGAAATGAAGCCATCCAAAAGCTCAATGGCGCAAACCTGGATGGCCGGCCGATGGATGTGCAAGAAGCGTTTCCCCCCGAACGTACTAAAAATGAAAGTCGTTTTCATGGTATGGAATTACGCTCACGTTGATCAATTCCAAATACGAACACCATAGATTCGAAGCACGAGCATTAAGGATCGGGGGAAGGCATTAAAAAATTCATTCATGCAGAGAAAGACAAAGACCATCTCAAGTACAACGAGATGAATGGCCTGATTTCGCACGACTCTTCTTCTCCTGAAGATTTGGATGACCTTCTCATCACTATAGGTAGCCAGGGCATTGACGTGCTTGAGCGCCAACCTGTCCTGCCGTCTATGGCCCGCGCAAGAGGGTTTGACCAGGAAGATACCGCGGCCGGCGATGAAGTCGAGCTTGACTTGACGGCCGGCGCTCTTGATAAGACCGACGACCCCATACGCATTTATTTGCGGCAGATGGGCATGGTGGATCTGCTCACTCGCGAAGGTGAGGTTGATCTTGCGAAGCGCATCGAGCGCGGGCACTTGTGCGTGCTCAAAGCGCTTTCCCGCTCACCTGTCGTGATTCGTCATGTCATCACGATCGGTGAGAATCTAAAGCGTGGCGTAGGTTCCATCAAAGAGATCGTCGTTTTCGATGAGGAAGAGATCACCGAAGAAGTTTTGCAGAAGCGCCTTAAGCATCTCATCCCCCGCTTCGACGAGTTGCAAAAGCGCTACCAAAAAGCCAATCTCCTTGCTGAAAAATTGCGCACGATCAAAGCAAGAAACAAGACATCCGCATACCGCCGCTGCCGTCACCGCTTGGCCCGTGAAATCGTTGGCATCTCGCGCCTCATCCGCAACCTGGGATTCACCAAATCCGAGCTGATGCGTCTGGCTGATCGAGTGACCAAAACCGTGGACGTCATGCGCTCACTCGAATACGAGCTCAGCAAGTTGGAAAAAAAGATTGCCGGCACGCGCAGCGAAGAACTCCAAAAAGAATACCGTAAGTCCCAGCGGCAGTATCGTCAGGATCTGGAACGACTGGAAAGCGACGCCGGAGTGAGCTTCCACGACTTGCAGCACACCAAACGCAAAATCATCCAGGCAACGGTGGACGCAGATCAGGCGAAACATGAACTTATTGAAGCCAACTTACGCCTGGTTGTTTCCATCGCCAAGAAATACATGAACCGGGGGCTTCATTTCCTCGACTTGATCCAGGAAGGCAACCTGGGGGTCATGAAGGCGGTTGATAAGTTCGAATACCGCCGTGGTTATAAGTTTTCGACCTATGCCACCTGGTGGATTCGCCAGGCCATCTCCCGCGCCATTGCCGACCAGGCGCGCACCATCCGCCTGCCCGTGCATATGTACGAGGTCGTGAACAAAGTAAATCGTATCTCGCGAAAATTGCTGCAGGAACTGGGCCATGAGCCTACGACGGAAGAGATTGCCCGGCATATAGACATTCCTGCCGCCAAAGTGCGCAAGGCCTTGAAGATTGCACAACTGCCGGTCTCGCTGGAAACGCCGATCGGCGAGGACGGCAATACCAGCCTCGGTGATCTCATCGAAAACCGCAATGAAGTGTCGCCGGCAGACGCCGTCATCAAAGTGGACCTGCAGGAACAGACTGCCCACGTGCTGCATACCCTTACGGCCCGGGAAGAGAAGGTGGTCAGGATGCGCTTTGGTCTGGAAGATGGCTCCGAACACACACTGGAAGAAGTTGGCAAGACATTTGCCCTCACCCGCGAACGTATTCGTCAAATCGAAGCCAAGGCCCTGCGAAAACTTCGCAGGCCGGCGCACTCCCATAAACTTAAGGCATTTCTAGACGATGGACACAAATAACGTCGGACTTCAACTGCAGATCGGCGGAGAAAGGGCCTTACCTAAGCCGAGTGTATCGGAGCTTTTCTTGCGCACTCAGGCCGCGACCAATCGGAAAGCGGGATGATTCTGGAACCTCTCTGGCTTTGACTCAATGTCGGCCGAAAAGACATCCAGCCCAGAGTATTCTCCTTCACCCTGGCACTTGTAACAACGCGCATCGAATCGAACCGGGGGCTGATACTGTTGCTGCCTCTGGTCTATCGTCTTCAGTTCGACCAGAGGTATGAGCTCAGCGTTCTGGCAGCTTTGACACCTCACGCAGAGGAAACGATTCTCTTCCATAATGAAAATCCAATATAGAGTGATTCTTTGTAGATATGTCCAGACCGCAAAAGAAAACTGAGGAGCGGGCTTTAGGAAGCACTCGTATGAGCCCGTTGATTATGTCACAGAAGTATCCTCAATGAAACAGATCAAGCAGGGAGTAGAGCTTGTTTCATAAATAGGGTTGTGTCGGCGCACGGATTTATCAGTGCCGTTGACCAAGCCGGCGGTTTGATCATATTCCAATCAGGCGAAAGAGAGTAAACTAGTGTGAACACCTGCTCTCTGCAAACTGAATCGACAGGCGGCGTCATCGTGCAAGACGTTCTGCCGAGAGCGGTCATGGGAACGTCATAAGAAATAATTGAAGATGTGTTTCACGCAATTTGCTGGGAGCAAGGCGCTGTTACCGCCCATTTCTTCTGCTTTCTGCCAGATCGGACCACCTATCAAGTCTGGGCTGAAATCGTGATCCTATGAACTGCGAAAAAGAAGAGGCCACAATGGAGAGCCACAATGGCAAGAAACTTAACCTGGGCAGATGAGAAGAGCTTTCGCGACCCATCCTGCGACAATTGCGGGTGGGTGTATGTCAGCTTTGCCATGATCGCGGGCGAAAGGATTTCCAGAGAACAGGCCAGAAAAGCCTATCAGGATAAGGTGCGCGTAGAGTTCCAAAAACATGAATGCGCCAAATACCCGCGCAAACCCGAAAATCAGTGATCGGGTATGCGATCTGCCGTTGGCAAACTGCTATGAAGCGTGCAATAACCCCGGGGCCTCTCTCAACGATGGCCGTTGCTTGTTAGCTCAATAACAAATGTGAGCGGTTTTGAGCAGATTGCTTGCCTTTCTGAATTTACAATCCAATTTACACGTGAATCCATAGGTGTTTTGGGGAAAGCGATTCCCGGATCCATCTATCCATCTGAACATCTGGCGAGGTTGACGTTTGGGTGACCCGCAAAAAACTGGACTCCAATCCTAAACAGAACTTCAAAGCTGCGAAAGGCGGCGAACAATGAAAATTAGCATCCGAAGATGTCTTTGGTTTCTGGTAGTTTGCTTTGGCCTGTCGCGGGTTCCGGCAGTTGGGCAATCGGCCGAGTCTGCCCGCGAGCAGAATCTCTCCGCTTGTAAAAGCGCCTTGGGGTTGTGTGATCGCTCTAAACTGACTCCGTCGGAGCTAAGCGAGGTGGCCTTCGTCGAGCATCAGCGCGATGTCTCCAACTGCAGGGATAGTGAGAGATTTTGCGACCATTCCAAATTGACTCAGCCGGAAGCGAACGCGTTAGCTGTCGCCGAATACCGGCATAACATCTCCGACTGTATGGACGGTATGGGGTCTTGCGATCACTCCAAGTTGACCCTGTCCGAAGCGCAGGATGTGGCTGTTGCTGAACACCAGCGTAATATCTCGAACTGCAGTGAGGGCTGGGAAGCCTGCGATCATTCCAGACTGACTCAGGCGGAAACAAAGGAGGTGGCCGTCGCCGACCGTCGGCGCAATCTCTCCAACTGTACGGAAGGTATAGAATCTTGCGACCATTCCAAACTGACGCTATCGGAAGCCAGGAATGTGACGGTCGCCGAACATCAGCGTAACCTCTCCAATTGCAGGGAGGATTGGGGTTCTTGCGACCCCTCAAAACTGACTTCATCCGAAGCAACGGCAGTAGCCAGGGCTGAACATCAGCGCAATCTATCGAATTGCAAGAAGGGTGGAGCGTCATGCGACTACTCCAGACTCACCGAACTGGAAGCCAATGCACTGACTGTTGCGGAGCACCAGCGCAACTACGCGGCATGTCTCAAAGGATACGGTTATTGCGATCGCTCTCAGCTCACACCGTCCGAAGTGGACACGATTCCACCGAACGCACGTTAGCGCCTCGGTAAAGTGATCGTCGACCCTCCTGAAGTTGGTTTTTTACAATGACTGGTTTCGCGGACCGGAGTCGGTAATGGAAACAACAGAAAGTCGCGGGCTCGTCTTCAACAAAGCCAGAGAGACCAGAAACATGGTGAGGCATACTGCATCCAACCAGAGAAAAATACCACGTGAAAACGCAACCGGTAAGACGGGGTTAAAGAGTACAGCAATTCCGAAAAACCCGGCGGCCCACAAGCGTTGTCTCTCTCGAATCGCCTGCACGAACACCAGCCCAGCGCCTGCACATACGATGAACTGCACCGCTATTCTGAACTCTACAGAAGAATGCCAGGAAAAAACCGCCACGATCAAGGCCACAACAGAAGCCCACTTCATGATTTCCGTCAACATGAGAACCTCGATTCTCTGACTCCGCACGTAAAAAAACGGGGAGGATGGAGTTAACCTCCCCCTTGGAAAAAACCTTGCTGCCTTAGGCCACTGCTACGCTGGCTTTTGCCACGCCTGCAGTTGCTACACCCGCTGCAACTGGGCTTGGTGCTGCTCCGGCAGCGATCTTATGGAAAGTCGAGTGAACGACCTCGGAGATGCGAACGTTGGGCGTTCCATCAATTACTTTTGCCAGCAGCTTCAGCACTTCTGGGTAGGTCGTGCGGTTGTAATTTTCCGCGTTTTCTTTGTTATCCCACAGGCTAATCGCAATCACGTCAGCTCCGCCGGGAATGGAGAATGTAATTTCGTCCTGAAAGCCTTTCTGCTTGCGCAGCACAGGGACTACTTCTTTCTCAAAAGTCTCGGTAAAAGCGGCAAGCGTATTAGGCTTCAGATGGATGGAGATATTGCGTGCAAACATGTCAACCTCCTTCAAGGGGTTGTTGTTAGCTAAGAGGGAGAGCTTCAGATGGACTGACTTAGTTCAGAGGACCTGAAAGAGGAGAAGAGGTGCTTTACCCCATAGATGATGCTATCTGAATTCTTGCTGCGTTGTCAATAGCTGTAAGAAAACCCAGCAGGCATGAATTATTCTAATTGCTGTATAGAGGCAGAGGTTCTGAAAATTGATTTCTGATGGATGCCGCCAAACGTCGAATTCAGAAGAAGGTCAGATACAGCCGCCATTGGATCGACAACCTGGCGACAGTTTTTTCTGTTTGCCCGCGAACTGTAAAAATGGAAGAGAAATAGTAAGCCAGGTCAAGCACGATATAACTGAATACCCAAGTGAGTTCCTCATGCCGAGGCTCAAAAGTCCAAGAACGAAAAGAATAACAAGAATTGTTCGAAACATGTGCGCCACCTGTACTCACGGAGAGCACCCGCATCTAGAGTAATTTTACGAAAGCCAGGGTTGCCCCGTCTGTTCACAAATGCTCACATTTGAACTGAAAACAGTGGTTCCGGACGCAAATTCCTTGGCGCTGGGCGTAAAATTCCTATAAATACGGTTTATCTAGATACCGGAGGGACATGCCCGCAATCCGAGTTCCGTCATTTGATCCAAAGGTTTTTCTCGCCAGTATTGGCCGTGGAAGGCGGATCCTGGAATTTCGCAAGAAACGGCCCATTTTTACCCAGGGTGAGCCCGCGAACGCCGTATTTTATCTGCAAAAAGGCAGGGTAAAGCTTACGGTCGTCTCCGCGCGCGGCAAAGAAGCCACAATCGGGATGCTCGCCGCAGGAGACTTCTTTGGCGAAGGATGCATTGCAGATCAGCCTCTTCGCATGACAACCGCGAGCACAATGACCGATTGCACCGTGGTCAGAATTGAAAAGAAGGCGATGATGCAGGTGCTCCACCAACAACGCACATTTTCTGACTTGTTTGTGGCATACCTGGTGTCGCGCAATATCCGGTTCGAGGCGGATCTGGTTGATCAGCTTTTCAACTCAAGCGAAAAGCGGCTGGCCCGGATTCTGCTGCTGCTTGCCCGTTTTGGGAAGGAAGGAAAACCGGAGGCGTTAGTCCCTAAAATAAGCCAGGAAACTCTTGCCGAAATGGTCGGCACAACCCGCTCACGCGTGAGCTTCTTCATGAACAGGTTCAGAAAATTGGGATTTGTCCAGTATAACGGCGGGTTGTACGTGCATAGTTCTCTTCTCAACATCATTCTGCATGACTGAGCTTCTGGTCCCTGCGGCGGGGTGGGCAGTATAGACCACCTGCTTCTTTACTTTCTTTGGGCGTCTTTTATGTTTCTTGGGTCTTCTGGGCATGCTGAATAGTCCCAGATCTGGCGAATGGATACTGTTCTAAATTGCACAGTTAATTGATCCGCGGGTGCGATAGCCTAACCGCATGATTTTGGCTCATACCTCTGAGATAAGAAAACAGTACCTGCACCTCTCAGCTCACCATTGTGAGAAGTGCAAAGGTCCGGTTGTCACTGCCTGGCTTGCTGTACGCGAGAAGGAAATTGAAAGAGAAACTCAAATTAGAACAATAGGGGTAGTTTGTGTTTCTTGCGGCAATAAGCAAGAACACATGATGAGGCCCGATACCACAAGCCAGTTCCCGCCGGTGGAATGGGAATAATGGTTATCTGAAAAAGCCGGCCTTGCACAAGCCTCCGTGAGCGCATCCTCGATACATGTTTAAAGATATCCTGAAGCGCAAGAAGATTTTCATCCACCCGATGGGCGCGACCATAATGTTCACTTTTGACCATTTCTGTACCTTCCACTGAGAGTACCCTGGAGATGTCGGATTGTAACGAGGACGGCTTACGTCCCGGTTACGTCGCGAAGTTTTCGGCAATGTTCGTTAAAGGAAACTTGATGCATCCGGGGAGGCAATATGGAATTTGAAACGGCGCTTGGACTAGCGGTTATTTCTTGTTGGGAAGACATGGTCAAGCCAAATGAAGATTGCGCAATACATATCGAATATCCGAACGTGGCCGGAAACCTGGTTGAATCATTGAAGGTCTGGACGGTAACGCACGGGCATTGGACATTAGTGTGCGACTATTCGACCATCGTGTCTCGCACCTTCCCGGTTCTCGGGGTCCACTTCGAGAACTCGTTTCATTCGGAAATGCTGGCACGGAACCTTGCTTTCATCATGGAGCATCAGCGTCAACTCACCCGCCGGGCGGCAGGCAGTTCTGAGAATGGTATCGTCCAAGTTTCGCTTCCCAATAGCGTAGAACGGGCCAACGCGGCAGCCTGGAGTGCAGCGATGACGGCCGGTCGTGTGGCCGCATAGGCAAACAAAACTAAATGGGGTGGTCCAGATAATAGAACACGCACCAGCCCACGCACGCGATTTCACTCCTGCCGTGTTGCCGGTACTGAGGTGGAGCTTCGAGTGGTAGACAGGAAAGGCAGGAAGTATGGAATTCGAAAAGGCCATTGCGCTAGCAATGATGTCATCCTGGGATGAGCTGGTTAAATCCAACGATGAAAATTGCACTCTACGTGTTGAATACCGTGACATATCAGGCACGTCGCTGGAATGCCTCAAGGTGTGGTTCGTGAGGAAGAACGGGCTCTGGGTGCTGGTGTGTAACTACTCAATCAAGGCATCGCACTCTTCTCAAGATCTTCGTTTTAGCTTCGCAAACTCCTACCAGTCGGAGGCCTTAACCCAGAGTATTGATTACATCATGCAAAATCAGCTTCGCTTCAGTCGCCGCGCAGCCGGTAGTTCTATGAAAGGCATGGTCGAAGTTGGGCCTCCCAATCAAGAAGAACGCGCCAACGCGGTCACTTGGAGAAAAGCAATTACGGATAATCTTGCAAAAGAGAAGTCCACACCGTATGCCAAACGAAATTGACAACGGCCCAATCTTGATCATGCAGGAGTTATCTTCGTGGCGTCCGGTTGACAATCTCAGCGCCGAAGACTAGGGTGAAAGTTGAGCACATTGTTCCTCTGCTCTTCAGATTTCCTGAACTAAGTCAGCCCATCTGAAGTTCGCCCTCTTAGACGACCGAGCATACTATGGCGAAACGACGTGGAAATCCGAACTGGTGTAACCCGCAGCCGTTCGAATCATTTGTGATGCCCAGTGCGTTTGAACAAACGGTCAAAGTTTTCAAACTGTCGCCCGAGCAATATGTTGATTCTGTGGCCCTGAAGGAATGGGTGCGGGCCAACAAGCACAACAAGTTTGTGCCCGAACAATTGCTTGAAGCCTGGGGCTTCGATCCGACGTGAACTCCGCTGGTTTGATTCTCCGAGATCTGGCCGTCATTAAGCCCAAATGAAGAAAACAAAACCTGAGCAATTGTGAGCAGCACACTTTCATGCCCAGCGCTTAACATTGAATTTACCAATATGAACTCAGGCAACAAAGTCGATGCACCCAGCAACGGGAACGGACCGGGGCTGCAGCATGTCGAGAATGGACCTGCACAGCAACAGGGTTTAGCTGCAAAAGCCCCTACGGCCCTTAACTATCTCTGCGAAGCCATCAAAGCGGCGGTTGAAGATCTGAATACGCGCTTCAATGCCGGCCTCGAAACTCGGCAAACGCAAACAACATTCGAAGTACGTGAGCTGGAGAAATCCTCTGCGCTGATTCGCGTGGATTTAACCGACCAAAACGACATTCAATACAGTCATTTCATAAAGCGCAATGACGAAATGCAATCGGGCATAATGCATGTTTGTGTCGGCGGAAGTGGAGAAAGCAGCATCATGTTCCCGGACTTGCCGCACTCCCCTCTTCAAGTGAGTTATCAGGAAGCCTCAAAACGGCTGTTAAACCCCACTTTTTAGGGCTGGTTTGCTGACAACGGTCTAGCCAGATAGCGCGCCGTGAGAACAGGCGCAGATCCGTTTACATACAGGAGTCGTTGTGACGACAGCATCAGAGACCACAAGTGAAGTAACCGGCATTACGTATGAGGGTGTGACATATTCTCTCGTCCCGAGGGCAAAACAACCTGGGGGTCGCGTCGAGACATGCCCTGTTTGCGATGGCACAGGGCAGATGTACAGTCGCAAGTGCAAAGAGTGCCACGGCCGAGGTCTGATTCAAGTGTCGTCTGAAGTACAACCGGAGTTGAAAAATGGCGACGCTTCCTGAATGGCCTAAAACCAGTGCACCAAGATTCGACCCGCTGACCAAGTACAGAGCGAACCACAATGGAGAAAGGGCATCTTTATGAATTCAATTGTTATTTCCTCCAGTGTGCTGATAGCAATCTTCGTGATCCTGTTGCTCTACAGGATGCGCAGACTGAAACCAAAGATTGCCGGGTCCGGATCGCTGAGAATGTGCCCATTTTGCGGGCTGATCACATCTCGATCAAAACCATGTTGCTTGGAGTGTGGTAAATCGCTTCCAGCAGTCTAGCAATTCCATACTGTTCGTAAGAGGTTAAAAGCGTTTCCCAGCGTGGCTATACTCTTCGGCGGGATCTCGTGTCAGGGCACGACTTTACGCAGGCATCAATAGCCTGTGCTAACCAACCCGAAATCTGAAAAGAGCTAAGAACATTCTTGGAATGGTCAATTTAGAACAGTTTTCAAAACTCTAAAACCCCATACTGAAACTGGGGAACACTCTGTATAAAGTCTGGCTTCGGGAGTTCCTGGCAAGTTGTCCGTCAACGTTTCCTGCATGTTCCCGTGATTGCGGCCAGCGGGAGTTTTGGCGAGGCAGGTTGCCGACCGAGGTACTGGCAGATGCTTATTTGGAAAAGGGCAACTATACTGCCAAAGCAGTTGTGCGCCACCATTGCGGGTTTGGTGGCTGCTTCTCACCGTTAGACCGCGATTTAGGAGTGACCAGTGCAAACTACTGACGTCGAAGTGCAATCTTCTGTGAACCAAGCGACTATTGAATCAACGATTGTTAAAAGCTATCCGTGGGAACGTCCCTTCTGGAAGCCAACAAAAGGCAAAGGGTTTATCTTTTTTTATCTGATTCTCATACATGTGTTGGCGGTTGCTGGGTTGATTCTCTTTCCACTTCCCAGCCTCCGGGTCATCGGGCTGACGTTGATTCTCTCTTGGCTGGGTGGTCTGGGGACCACCGTTTGTTATCACCGCACCCTGTCACACCGCACCGTTAAGTTGAACAAAATAATCGAGCACATGTTGATTTTCTTTGCCATGTTCAACGGCTCAGGCGCTCCCGCCAGTTGGGTCGCCTACCATCGGCACCATCATTCCAAGTCCGATACGCCCGAAGATATTTCCAGTCCCACGCATGGCGGGTTCTGGTGGGCACACCTGCGCTGGTTATATCAGTCTCCCCGTGCGAATGCTCAGTACTGGTGTCCGGAGTTCAACAAGGGAATCTACAAAATGTGGACTTATGCCGAAGTCCCCGTCATCCTGGTCTCGCTGTTGTGTGGAGCTGTTTTGGGATGGCAAGGCTTCTTCTGGATGGGCGCGATCCGGCTTGTCTACTCGTTGCATATGCAGTGCTTCGTCAATAGCCTCACTCACTTAGGCCACAGTACGGACGGCGACACCAGCCAGAATGTCTGGTGGCTGGGCCCGCTGCAAATGATCGCCTGGGGAGAGAATTGGCACCGCAACCACCACTCCAACGCCGGGTCGGCACGCTTCGGACTGCGCTGGTGGCAGGTAGACTTTGGCTGGTATTTCATTTGCCTTTTGGAAGCCTTAGGCTTCGCCCATAACGTCCGGCGTCCAAGACCTGCAAACCAGACCATAGCGACCTAGAACTGGGCGCGTGCGTCCTTTAAGCGAGCTTTCAAGGAGAAAAAGAGATGAGCACAACAGTAACAGTAGTAGATCCTTCAGCCGAGGTAACGCCCGAGAAGGCGCCAGTCATCCAGCAGCAACATGCTTCTCCAGCGGGCCCAGTTGATAAATTTGCCGAGGCCAGAAAGGCTAGAAAGAAGGCAAAGCGCGCAACCCATAGGGCGAAGTTGAGAAGATCGCACGCCAACGGCTAATTCTTGCATTGATTGGAACGTTTGCTATGAGTATCAACAAAAAGAAGGTCCCTGGCGACATGAGCACTCCGCTTTCACCCGGTGCGGACCCACGGCTTCCTGAACAGTCCGGCAATCCTCCTCGTGATGGGGAAGCTTCATTGCAAATGTCTGATGAAGGCTGCCCCAACGAAGGTATACCGAGCGTGCCCGACGCAACCGGATACTCAGAAAAATGAGGACGTGCCGGCAGTGGCTCGTTCATGCGGGCTCACCCGGTGATTTATTCGCCGCAGCATTGCTTTCAGGTGTAGTATGAAGGCTAGCACCTTCAGTTGTCCTCGACTCGGATAGACACGTTATCCATTTTTGTCCTGCCTATTTCTGCTGAGAACAGCCAAATCCAAGCACCACAACATTTAAGGAGTCGCAAAGTGAAGAAGATTTACGTCGGCAATTTCTCTTTCAAGATGACAGAACCAGAACTTCGAGCGCTGTTCGAACCCTTTGGCAGCATCGAGACCGCCACCGTCGCCACCGACCGTGAGACCGGCCGGTCACGCGGTTTCGGCTTTGTTTCCATGCCTAATGACGAAGAAGCTGAAAAGGCAATGGCAGCCTTAAACGGTAAGGAATCGGACGGACGGGCGCTCACCGTCAACGAGGCGAAACCTCAAGTTCAGCGGGGCGGCGGATTTCGTGACGGTGGCGGCGGCCGAAAAGGCGATCGCGGTCCTCAGCAGCGTCGAGAGCCCCGTTGGTGAAGCCGAGCGTTGCAACACGTTTGCGGGCGCCGACCGAACCTCCCTCCGGCGCTGCTATGGCGGAGACGATCGTGTGCGGCAATTGCGGCCAACGCTTTGCCATCCGCAATGGTCCGGACTTTCAGAACGCCGAGTTGGTCAAAAAGCAGGCCTCCTGGGTAGCAGATCAGCTCGTTTGGGACCATATCCAGGAGCGCAAGCACCATGGAACCATGAAGCTGCCCAACCTGTAAAAAGTTCGCGACTCTGAGTAGGTGAATAGGTGACAGCTCCATTCTGTGCCCGGGAGCGGCAAACGCCGTGAGTGACGCCTCTAAGGGTTCGCCCTTGGCCCAGTAGGTGGGGGGTGGGGTACTTGCTGCTAATGGGTGAAACCCTAGAAACAGCGCTGATCGCCGCATATCTAGCGGTGAAAGTTGATGTCTGGGGTGGGGACCAGCTGAGCAGGTAAAAGTGGTACTCAGCCAGCATTCTGCTGCGCGTTCGATCTACCCGTAACAAATTTTCAAAGAACCTTGAGGGCACACGTCCCCGCATTCTTGAATGCTGTTCGTTCTAATGAGTCGCCGTAAAAACACTCCTCCAGCACAATGATGGCATACAGTTCCCAGGAAATCACGGTTTTGATATCACGGTGATACCACTGTTAGAGCTGAATAGATGCCGGGGAATAAATCAATTTTCTTTCCAGCCATTTGCGCCAATCGCAGAAGAAATCATGCCTTGCTGCTAGGTCACCCCTTACGTTCCGTATCCCAGTCGCGATAGCATTACATGACAGGTTAACAATAGAGGATCGAATGAAACCAACCAGCCGATGCAGTTGGGCAACTACAGAAGCCATGATCGCTTATCACGACACAGAGTGGGGCGTCCCGCAACATGACGACCGCGTACTGTTTGAATTTCTGATTCTGGAAGGGGCGCAGGCTGGTCTGAGCTGGTCCACGATTCTGGCTAAGCGCGAAGCCTATCGCAAGGCATTCAGCAGTTTTGACCCACGGAAGGTGGCCAGGTATGGAGCTGAAAAGCTGTCTCGACTGCTTGCGAACCCTGGTATCGTTCGCAATCGCTTGAAGATCAGCGCCGCAGTCCGCAACGCAAAGGCGTTCCTGCAAGTGCAAAAGGAATTTGGCAGTTTCGACGCCTACATCTGGCAGTTTGTCGGCGGGCAGCCGATCAGGAATTCATGGCGAGCCGGCGGAAAGCTTCCCGCTCAGACCATCGAATCCACAAAGATGAGCAAAGACCTGGTAAAACGGGGTTTCACTTTCGCCGGCCCCACGGTTTGTTATGCCTTCATGCAGGCGACGGGCATGGTGAACGATCATCTGGTGAGCTGTTTTCGCTACTCCGAGGTCAAAGATACGTCTTACCACAAAGGGCACAAAGGAACACAAAGTTGATCAATGAAGAAGAAGTTATTTAAGCCAGAAATCCTGTTGAGTCATGAATCCGGATTGCGAAAGATGGAGGCCGAGAGTACTGGGCAGCAATACGTCTCGTTCAAGTCGCTTAAAGAAGCACAACAAGATCCCCAGGGGATAGTCATTCTCGAAGGTGATGAAGGAGGGCAAATCTATGTTGTTTGTCCTGTTTCGATAGTCAGATGTAGTGAGGAATCTCTTCAGCAATTACTGCAAGACCTCGATGCACTCAAGTGGAGTGATCCCTCTTCAGCACATCTGTTCTACGAACGCCTGCCTCTGGGGAGTGGAGTGTCCGGAGGCATGGGAGGAGGATTGGTTCAGAGTTCAGTGTGGCTACGCCCGCGGCTGGTAAAGCTAGAACTTCTTGAGAAAGTCAAAGCGGTAATTGAGGGGCGCAGGCCAAGACTCGAGAACGTCCAGTAGATGTTACAGTCTGGCAGCTATCATTTGCGCGTTCTTGCGGATGCCGGCGATAAGCCTGTCATGCGCTGGTCAAATTCCCGATGTAACCAGACTTGAAGCTTCTCGGCGCACGATGTTGGAAGCTGTGTGAGCTTTAATCCGGCGTCTCCGGAATCACGGACCCAGACGACCTCACCTTTACATTCCATCCTGGTGTCTTCCTCCGGCAGCCGAAAAGTCAATGTAACCAGTTGGTGCGGTTTTAAACACCCGTCAACGTTCTTCAATCCGATACCGCTTTCACTGATGTTATAAGCACGAAGGCGATGTGTCCCGGTTTCGCTCTTGACCGTTGCCTCGACGTCCAAAACCTGGCGAAACGAGCGCCGTTCCATGGCCAGCATGGATCCCACTCCCGCTTTCAACATTCGCAGCAGCAGATCAGGGGAAAGAGGTTTTTCAAGAACGAAATTTGCACCCATGGCATAGGCATCACGCACGCTGGTTTCGCCGTTTACAATGGCAAAGCTCACGGCAGAGCGGTTGGATTTGCCCTGACGAACATCCAGAAGGAACTGTTTGCCCGATTCCAAATCGTCGCAGTCTATAATCACCCCGTTGACGCGAGAGGTCTTCAGCAAATGTTTGGCTTCAGCCACCTCCGTGCATATCTGCCGGCTGATCTCGCATTTCTCCAAGGCAGCCGTCAAGACCGAGAGTGATTTGAGTTCGTCGCAGAGAATGAGGCAATTGAGTTTCATAAATAAGGGCGGTTGCTGATTCTTATCTGGAACTTCAAGTCTAAATCAAATGGCGCGCGCAAAACAGTGCCCCCACCGCTGCCAGAAACAGGCCGCGTCTGCGTTGAAACATGAACTGTGGGACTCAATGCTGGACTCGCCCCCGATTTTGTCTAGCCCGGCATTTCAGCGCTCTCCTGACAACTTCAGCACCGATTCGCTGCGGGGGGATTGGAATCTGTTTTGAAATCTATCATTGCCATCTCACGAACCTCAAGTTACCGAAGTAATACAATGAAAATGCATGCCGCCGACTGTCCGTCTTATTTTTCATTCTCAGCGGGAACTTATCTAACATATTATTCTGCATAGCATAGAAGCGATGTGCATAACCCTGATACCATCGCATATCATGTATCCAGAAAAGTTTATGAAAAAGTTTGCTGCTATTCTCGCTCTGCTTACGCTCTCGTCGCTTCAGTTATTTGCCTGGGGCCCCAAGGGACACCGCATTGTAGGAGCCATTGCTCAGGCTCACCTCACCGACCCGGCCCGGCAACAAGTCCTGCTGTTGCTCGGCAATACGAATCTCGCCGATGTCGCCAACTGGGCGGACGATATCAAAGGCCAGCGCCGCGAGACCTATGGCTGGCACTTTGTTGATATTCCCAAGGATTCGAGCGGGTTCTCTCAGGCGCGTGACTGTTATCAACCGAATGATACCCGTCCTTACACCAAAGACGATCACCATAACTGCGTGGTTGACCGAATTGACATGTTCCGGCAAACCCTGGCCAACAAAAACGCGCCGCAATCCGACCGCGTAGAGGCATTGAAGTTTCTGGTCCACTTTATTGGAGACGTTCACCAACCTTTTCACGCCATCGGCGAAGCGCGCGGAGGAAATGATATTCACGTAACCGAATTTGGCTCGACTCAGTGTGGCGACTGGCCCTGCAATCTTCACTTTGTCTGGGATATTGACCTCATCGAGCATACCGGCCGCTCTGAGGCTGATTATGTTGCTTACCTCGAGCAACTGATTGCGTCCAAAAACTTGCAGGCCAAAGCCGGCGGAACGCCGCAGGATTGGGCGAACGAATCTTTTCACGACGCGCAGCAGGCCTTCCTGGAAAACGGGGCCTCCGTGGATGAAGCTTATTACAAAGCCAACATTGGCATGTTGGATGAGAGACTGGCACTGGCCGGCTTGCGGTTGGCTGCCTTGCTGAATGAAACGTTGAATGAACCATTGAAAAGCAGCAAGTAGCATTCTCGAAGTTACACATATTAACTAATATGGAAGCATAACTGGTATGGAAGAAAGTCAGCGCCAGGAATCACCGCTGTTCACCTCCGCCCCAAGCCCTTCTTCAAAAGGCAGGCGATACTGGATTTCTGCCTCCGTGTTGCTCCATGTGTTGATTTTGTGGCTGGTGGTCCACCCTCCGGCGCCTACTTTCGTAAAAGTGAAGGAAGTACGCGCAGGACGCAACGGCACAACTACGTCAATCATTTATTCTCACTACGACGGAGAAGCCAGTGCCGAGCGTACCGTCTCCAGGTCGGATTCATCTTCTCAGTCGGCCCAGCTCCATTTAAATAATCCAGCACGCTCGAAGGCCCGCTCTTATGCTCCCCAGGTTCCCGCAAAGGGAAACGCAAGCCAGGCGGCGGAGAACAGCTCTTCTGCCGCTCCACCGGCAGGCCAGACGTACGGGACCTCTCCTGATGGCGAGTTGTCGGGATCGGAGATTCGTCCTGCGCTGCCTGTCTATGGCCCGTATCCCAAGGCAAGGCTTGCTGAGCTACCGAATCATCAGGAAGGCAATGTCATCATCGAGATCGCCATTGATGAACAAGGCAAGATCGTGCAAACCAAGGTGCTGCAGAGCATGGGACCTAATATTGATGGGCTCGTGCTTCGTGCGCTGGCAGATTGGCGCTTCAAACCGGCAACCCGTGATGGTGTGCCCATCGCCTCGCTGCAGGATGTCTACTTCCACTTCCCAACATAGGAACCTACGAACTGAGCGCTGCTCCATTACTGCGACACCTCAGTACTCTCCTCCGTCTTGCTGCTTTCGTTGCCGCGCAGGTCAATCGCCGATATCGCGTAGAAGTACTTATGGCCTGCTACCACGCTGGTGTCTTGAAATGAAAGCATGGTGATTGGATCAGGATTGATGCGCGCCAACTTTTCGCCTTTTTCGCGGCGGTAAACGTTGTATCCGGCGAGGTCTTTCTCTGCGTTCGGCGCCCACATCAGGTCAACAAACTTTCTTGTAGGAATTTCACTGGCCAACGCCAGCAATCCCTCGGGAGTAGCCGGCGGGAAGACATCATGAGCCACGACTGGAACCGGGGCGGAATCTTCTCCTTCGATTTCGGCAATGAGTTGGTGGCCTTCCGAATACACTCTGGTCACCGGCATGACCCAATAGGTGTACGTTTTTTCCCATTCGATGCTCGTATCTACTCCGCTCCATCGCTCGCCATCGCGCTGGTGAAGAACTGCACGCAAGAATGGAACGGCAACTCTCTTGCGGGAATCTTTTTCCTGCCGGTAGATACGGTAATCAAACTGCACCGAGGCCGGATGATCTCCCATGTCCGCATCCCATATCAGGTAGACACCATGCACATCGAGCGAGAAATGCAGGCCTTTCGCCGGCACCGTGGGCACGAGCGAAACCGAAACTGGGCTGGAAATCCCCGCGCTGTGCCCCTGCTTGTCACGCATCTCAACCCGGTAGATTGCAAACTGTAGTGGGGTTGCACTCAGCAGGTCTTCTGGCAGCGTGTCGATGAACCGGAGCGCAACGCTGCTATCCGATTTTTCTGTCTCTACCTTCGCGCCCGCGGATTTGTCAATGTCAACTTCACCCACCGCTTGCCCACAAGTGGTAGTCGAATTCCCCGTCGCCGAATTGGAAACTTGTGGAGACGAGGAAACATCGCGGCATATCTTGGCTGTGCTCACATGGCGCTGCCCCGACGACGTGCCGTCACGAATATCGCGCGGCTGGCTCCAAGTCAGCGTTACCTTATCACCCTTGCGGATAGCGCGCAGATCGCGCACCGATTGAGGCGAATCATTCACCGTGGACTTCTGCACTTCAGAAGCGCACCAGGCCGGCGTCGCGTCGAGCGCCAGCACAATGCCGCAGACAAATGCCAATAAGATTAGCTTTGATTTCATGTCGAGTTTTTCCGGAACATGTGTGATAGATGAAAAGCGGACTCAATAGTGCCACAGAGCACGAGTCACAGGCAATTGTGGTCAGCATTAGGCATTTTTCATCCTGCAGTTCCTGAAGCCTGTAGTCCAGCGATCAAGACCCATCCCGCCCTATTGAGTTTTTTCAAAGACATTGTTTAGAGGTTTTGCTTTGACACAAACGGCTAAATTCGTGTAAACGTTTACGAGCTTGCTGATATCAGCAAACTGAAAGCGGCTTGAAGTTTGTATTGACCATCACCATTGGCGCTTGCCCGCACCCTGCGCTGCTCGACCACGATACTGCACAATCATCACGATTCCTTGTGAGGAGATTGATCCAATGAATACAGGATTCTCTGCTAGCCATGCCCTCCCCTGTCGCCGATGGACCATAGTAACGGCCGTACTTTTGCTGGCGCTGCCGGCTTTTGCCCAGGTGAATGTCCTGACGCAGCACAACGACAACGGACGCACCGGCGCCAACCTCAATGAAACCATTCTCACGCATGCCAACGTGAACGTAAACCAGTTCGGCATGCTGTTCAAGCGCGTGGTGGACGACCAGGTTTATGGCCAGCCGCTGGTTGCCACCAATGTCAGCATTGCCGCGGGCACCCACAACGTGGTTTATGTCACCACCATGCACAATAGCGTTTATGCTTTCGATGCCGACGACCCCAGCGTCACCGCTCCGTATTGGCACGTCAATTTCGGCGCACCAGTGGCCAATCATTTCCGCTGCACCGATATCAATGGCAATATCGGCGTCACCGGCACCCCGGTGATTGATGGCAACACCGACACCCTCTACGTGGTTTCGCTGAGCGGCACGACGCAACGACTGCACGCTCTGGATATCGCTACCGGAATCGAACGCTCAGGCAGTCCGGTGATAATCGCGGCCTCTGGCTTTAATGCATCGCAGGAAAATCAGCGGCCAGCATTGCTGCTCTCCAACGGGGTGGTGTACATCGGTTATTCGTCACACTGCGACCAAGGCATTTACCACGGATTCCTTCTCGCCTACAACGCCAACACGCTACAGCAAGTGGGGGCCTTCAACACCTCGACCTCGGGCAACGGCGACAGCATCTGGCATTCGGGCACGGGGCCGGCTGTGGACGTCAACGGGAACATCTATGTCATTACCAGTAATGGCACATGGGATGGGGTCAACAATTTCAGCGAAACTTTCATGAAGTTGAGCCCCGGCAGTTTGCACTTGCTCGATTGGTTCACGCCACACGACCATGCCACGCTGGATGGCGCCGATGCGGACGTTAATTCCGGTGGGCCCATGCTGCTTCCCGGCACAAATCTTCTGATCGGCGGCGGCAAGGGGGCAAAATTATATGTCGTAGATACTAACAATTTCGGCCACGTGCATCCCAGTGACGACAACCAGATCGTTCAGAGCTTCCAGACCGGCACTTTCAACAAGCAACATCTGCACAGCCTCGCGTTCTGGAATAGTGCCGTGAACGGCCCCATGCTCTACATGTGGCCGCAGGCTGATCGCTTCAAGGTCTACAAATTCAACGGCAGCACATTCAACACTACGCCCTTCATGATCCAGCCCACGGCCAACACCGGTCATCCCGGCGGCATGCTCTCAATTTCCGCAAATGGGAATGCCAACGGAATCGTGTGGGCGGCTATCATGGCCAGTGGCGATGCCTGGCACTCATCGCGGCCCGGCGTGCTGCATGCATTTAACGCCGACAATATCAACAACGAGCTGTGGAACTCGTTGCAAAACAGTGCCCGCGACAATTGCAACAACTACTCTAAGATGGCTCCGCCCACCATTGCCAATGGCAAGGTGTATCTGTCCAGCTTCGGCACTGCCAACACCGGCACCGGCCAGCTGTGCGTGTATGGATTGTTAGCGCCTCCTTCTCCTGACTTTTCGCTGGGGGCATCGCCCA
>Ga0210384_10001161_pt1 | contig 36866 bp, 30 predicted proteins | sample IncBWH2MmetaG_FD_160574 | JGI IMG/M metagenome (GOLD analysis project Ga0210384, IMG submission 160574) | Forest soil microbial communities from Barre Woods Harvard Forest LTER site, Petersham, Massachusetts, United States - Inc-BW-H-2-M | ecosystem: Environmental > Terrestrial > Soil >...
ACGTCGATCCGGTCGCCGCCAGGAACTGCTCGTACTGCTGTCCGGAGCCGACCGGGACCAGCTGCGTGGTGTTGACGCTCGGCGTGAACGTCGCTCCGTCGGGGACCACGACGGAGTAGTGACCGCTCAGCGCGGTGACGGGGATCGCGATCCCGTAGGGGCCGGTCAGCGTGAACTCGAAGCTGGCGTTCAGCGGGCCCCCCGAGGGCATCGTGAGGTTGCCGGAGAGCGTCGACCCGCTTGGGATGAGGGAGATCGGGATCTTGATCTTCCCCGTGGCGTTGATCGTCGTCGTGCCGATCGTCGCGTACGTCCGATTCCCCGCCTGGGCGACGGCGTAGACCTGGTAGCCGCCCGGCGCCGCGTAGAATCGCCCCTCGAAGGTCGCGCCGTTGACGGTGAGGTTCATCTGCGCGGAGTGGAGATGGAGCGTCACCGACGAGTTGGTGACGTTCCCCGGGAGGTCCAGATCGCCGGTCGATAGGACCTGGCGGAGCACGATCAACGTGATGTTCGTCTGCTGCGAACCGAAGGGTATGACGGCGTAGCCGGTCGCCGCTGGCAGATAGAGCGCCGAGCCGTTCGGAACCGTCGCGAACGCGGTGATCCGATAGCTCCCCGGGTGGACGGTGAGGGCGAAGGTGGGACCCCCGGTCGCGAAGACGCTCTGGGCGGTGGAGCTGTTCGCCGTGAGGTTCAGCGATAAGGAGCTCCCGGTCGGCAGCCCGACGACTTGGACGCTCACGGGAACCTGATCGACGGTGAGCGGGACGGCGGTGAGCGCCCCCACCGTGCTCGGGGAAAGCCCGCAGCTGGAATAGGGGGCATACCCCACCGCGTTCACCCCGACGCAGTAGGTGGAAGAAGTAGGGAGCGTCCCCGGGAGAACGAAGCTGACGTTGCCCGTTGAGTTCGACAGCGTCGAGACGATCGCGCCGCCGGTCGTCGAGACGGTGACCACGGCGCGGACCGCCGGGTAGTATCCGGTCGATCCGGAGAAGGTCGCCAGGCCGACGACCGCGCTCAACCGGATCCCCGGGACGAGCGTCAGATCGAGCTCCTGCGAGGCCGCTCGCAACGTCACCGTGGTGAGCTGGGCGTAGGTGGTCCGGGCGCTGCCGAGCCCCTGCGCGGCGAGCACCGTGTAGCTTCCCGCGGGGAGCCAGTCGACATAGCTCGAGGAGCCGTTCGAGAACGTCGAGGTCTGGTCGCCGCGCGCGTTGTAGACCGACACGAGCGTCGGCGCGGTCCCCACGGAGGTCGTGGGCGCGTGGATCCCCCCGTAGAGCTCCACGGCGGGGGAGATGAACAGCGGAGGGAGCGGGAATCCGCCCGGATTCGCCGTGACGTAGGCGTCCTCGAACCCGGCCTCGAGCGTCGATCCGACCAACCCGAGGCCGTAGACCGAGTAGTTGCCGACGGGGAGGACGGCCGTGATCGTTCCATCGGCGCCCGTGACGTACGTCGTGGAGTTCGTCGAGGTCGGCGTCGTGCCGCTACCGGGGACCGGCCCGACCGTCGTCGTGTTGCTCGATTTGCCGCTCGAGTTCGTCGTGCTGGTCTCGGCCTCGAGGGCAAAGTTGGGCGTCGTCGAGAACCGAACGGGGAACCCGGCGACCGGATTGCCGGCCGCGACGACGGTCAGGACGACGGACTCGACGGGGACGAGGGTGAGGTTGAGCTTCACGCGGCCCCCGGCCGAGGAGATCGGGATCGCCACGCCCGCCGACGCCTCGCTCCCGCGGCTCGCAGAGACGGAGTAGTTGCCGGGGACGAGGTTGCCGATCAGGAACCCGCCGGTCCCGTTGGTGGTCGTCGTCCCGACGACGGCGCCGGAGGAGGAGACGACCTTCACCGTCGCCCCCTGGGCCGAGCTCCGATCGGCGAACAACGCGACCCCGAAGACCTGGCCGGGGCGCAGCGCGGTGGTCTGGTTCACGACCTGGCCGGGGAGGGCGTAGACCTTCGACTCGCTGAAGTTCGCGCCCTGGAGCACCACGGAGAAATTGTAGACGCCCGCGGGGATGTTCGGGAAGTCGAACGCGCCGCTCGCGTCGGCGATCGCCCGGTGGGTCGACAGCCCCTGGCCCCACAGTTCGACGGACGCGCCGGCGGCCAGCGGGTCCAGGTGGGGGATGTAGCTGGAGTTGTTCGCCGCATTCCAGTAGACGAACCCCTGCACCGTTGACGGCGGGAGGACGATGGGGCGCACGACCGTGGGCGCGTCGAGCGAGAGGCCGAAGGCGTTGGGGACGAACAGATGGACCGTCCCGAGATGGCTGGTCCCGGCCTGCGAGAGGCCGTCGAGGGGGCCGGCGGTGACGTTGACGGTGTCGTTTCCGGGAGGCAGGACGACCGAGTAGGCTCCCGTCGAGCTCGTGATCGTCGTCATGTGGGGGATCCCCCAGCTATCGTAGACCGTGACGCGCGCCGAGCTGACCGGGGTCCCGTCGGGGAGCTGGACGGTACCCGTCATCGGCTGTCCGGGGAAGTACTCCAGCATCGTTTCGCCGCCCTGGAAGTAGGCGCTCGGAGAGGTGTCCGCCGTGCCGTTGTGCGCCTTGGCCATCGCGACGGCCGTCGGCAGGTTCGCGGCGCTGAAGCAGCCCGGATGGGCGTTCGGGTTCGCGTAGGGGCAGTAGTACGCCGTCCGGTAGACGATCTGGAAGTGCTGGAGCATCCAGCCGGGTTCGATCGGGGAAGAGGCTGCCGCCCCCGTGACCCCGGGGATCCCGCCACCGGCCCCGATCTGGGTGCCGTTGTAGCCGATGAAGATGTGGTAGATCATCGTGTGGTAGAACGCCGGAAGCCAGTTGATGTTGTACTGGGCGACGGCGATCCCCGGCGGGACGTGGTTGACGGGGTAGGTATTGCCGTCCGAGCCGAGGGCGCTCAGCGTATAGTACGCCGTGGCGGCGCCGTCACCCCCGATGGCCCGGTCGGTGAGGTCCGCCGGGGCGTAGAAGATGCCGGTGTTGCTGCCCGAGAATGGGAACAGACGGTTGTCGACCATCGCGTAGCGGATCGACCAGCCCGTGTACGCCTGGACGTCGTTGTAGATCACCGACGATTGGTTGGTCCCCTGGCTCCCGAGGAAGTAGGAAACGGAATCGTAGAGCGCGTTGGGGGCGTCGAGGTGCGAGGGGTCCACGGCGACATAGCGCTCCGGGTGCGCGATCACGAGGGGGATGTCGTTCGAGCTGTTGACCATCAGCGTATGCAAGGTGGTCAGGTTGACCCCGTCCCGGGCGAGGATCTGGTTGAGGGCGGCCGGTAGGTAGGGGTCGGCCGAGCGTTTCTGCTCGGCCACGAGGAGCGTGGTGGTCAGGATGCCGATCGCCTGGCTCTCGTTCTGCGAGAGCAGGAAGTTGCCGGCCGGGTCGATGCCGTTCTGGAAGTTGTCCGCGACGGTCGGATGCAACCCTTGGCTCGCCGCCTGGAATCCGTAGTCCCACCAGCTGACGAACGCGGGGCGCTGCGGAGCCGGAAGGTTCTGATCCTGCTGGGCGAGCCAGTTGTACCCGGCCTCGTCGTACTGGTTCGGCGTGTCGAGCTGGGTGCCCGCGGCGCCGAGGTAGAAGCTCGTCGCATTGCTCGCCGAGGTCCGCAATACGGTCGGCAGGCTGTTGAAGATCTGCTGGTTGTACGTGCTCTTCTGGTTGTACGGGATCCCGGCGTCGATCGCGTACCAGACGTTGGGCAGGAGGATCCCGACGACCAGGACGAGGATGAGGATGTGCCGAGCCTTGATCGACTTGCGGAACGCCGTGAACTGGCTGCGCCGGTCCGAGAGCGACGCGACGTTGCGGCGCAGCTTCGAGTAGCTGCCGATGTCCAACGCGCGGACGATCGCCTCGGCCGGCAGCAAGGAGAACGCGGCCGACCCCAGGAAGAAGAATTTAGCGGCCGAGACCGGCAGGTAGATCGAGATCACCGCGAAGACGAGGAACATCAGCTGCGGGCGACGGAACCGTCCTCGGATGAGCGCCCAGACGAGGAGCCCCAGCCCGACGAAGGCGAGGAAGAACGTCACGACGCCGTAGCCGAGGATCAGCGCGTCGATGCTGGGAGCCTGCGCCTCGGCAACGGTCGAGTAGACGAGCGTCTTGACGAAGTAGCCCTGCCCCGTGATGATGTTGGTGAAATCGTTCTTGTCGAGGAAGTAGAGCGCCCCGACGACGGCGGCGCCCACGCCGGCCAGCACCGGTATCGACACGACCCAGGGCTGGTCGCGGAGCATCAGGAACGGGAGGAGGACGAGGAGCGCCCCGAAGAAGATCAAGAGAGGCAGGTTGAACCAGCCGGCGAACAGCCCCTGGGGGACATAGTAGGGCACCGCCATCGGGAAGCCGACCAGCCCGACGATCCACGTGGCGACGTACAGGCCGAACGAGTCCACCCGGCGGATCCGTTCGATGATCATCGCCAGCACCACGAAGACGACGATCGCCGAGACGACGAACGAGTACCCCTGCCAGGCGAGCGCCACGGAACCGAAGCAGACGCCCGTGAAGACCGCCCATTTCACCGCGTTCCGCTCGACGCGGAGGAAGGCGCGTAGCCCCGCCCAGACCTGTCGGGGTTGCCGGTAGTCGTCGACCCAACGTCGGGAGCCGACGGCCCGGACCGTCCGAAGGTAACCGTAGACGGTGAGCAGGATGAAGAACGTGTAGAACGAGAGATAGTTCGCGTACCCCAGCGTCGACGAATCGATGTTCGCCACGAGCAGGGGGTAGATCATCGCGGCGACCAGGCCCACGCGCCGCCCGCTGACCTCCCGGCCGATGAGATAGACCGGGAACACCCCGAGCGCCGCCCAGATCGGACCCTGGGCATCGAGGAACCAGGCGGCCGCCACGCCGGCGTTCCCGTGGAAGAACGGGGCGAACAGGATCCCGAGGATCGCGTTCATCCAGTCGAACAGCGGCTCCCGCGGGTTCACCGCCCCGTTCGGGTAGTTCAGCAGGTTGTCGCGCACCAGGTTGTGGTGGTTGAGGACGATGTACTCGGCGACCCGGGAGTGGTAGAACGAATCCGAGCCCCCTCCGTAGACGTACAGCGGACCCCATTGCTGGATCAGCGTGGCCATCCAGAGCGACCGGATCAGGATCGCCGACGTGAATGCGGTGAGCAGAATGACGACCGTCCAGATGTGACGGCGCCACCAGCTCGTTCCGGACGGATCCATCGGCCTGCGGCTCCCCTCGTGAACCGCGCGCGAGACCAAGGGGGCCTATTTATAGGCTTCACACCCGGAGGGAGCCACCGGCCCTCGGTGGCTACGGTTGGGCGCGGAACCGGTAGAAAACGCGGCCATCCGGCACGTCGAACGGCTCGACGGAGACGCTCATCCCGATCTCGCATCCGTCCCAGGGTCGGCCGACGATGCGGCCGAACAAACGGAGCGCGACCCCCTCGAGATCGACAAGGCCGACGACGAACGGAACGTCCGACTCCATCCCGAGCGGGGCGCCCGCCAGAACGGCGCTGAAAGCGTAGACGGTGCCGCGCTTGGGGAGCTCGATCCACTCCATCTCTTCCCCGTGGCACGTGGGACAGACGACCCTCGGGGGCCACGCCATCGTCGCATCCCTCGGGCACCGCGTCGTCGTGAGGCGACCGAGACGCAACTCGTCGAAGAACTTCGCGAGTCGGGTCTGACCGGCGTCCTCGAGGGGAAAGAAGTCGAGGAGGAACGGCGGGCGATCGTACGGAGGTTCCGGAGGGCCGGGCACCCGGCCCCCCGAACCTACCGTCGGGACCGCGCCGGCCATCTAGCCCCCCCGTTGGTAGATCATCATCGAGTGGACGTTGGCGCTCCCGGAGAGGTTGTGGACCAGCGCCCAGTTCGGATCCGGTACCTGACGCGCGGCCGGGACCCGGTGGGCGAACTGGTCGAACACCTCGACGGCCTGCGCGATCCCCGTGGCTCCGAGGGGGTGGCCGCAGCCGAGCAACCCCCCGCGCGGGTTCACGACGATCTTCCCCCCGAGGTCCGACGAACCGTCGGCGGCGAACGCGCCACCCGCCCCCGGGGGGCAGAGGCCCAGCGCCTCGTACTCGATGATCTCGGAGATCGAGAAGCAGTCGTGGAGCTCGGCCATGTCGAGGTCCCCGACGCTGATGTGGGCGCTACGGAACGCTTCGTCGGCCGCCTTGCGCATCCCCGTCCACTCGGTGAGCGAGCCGGCGTTCGCGAGGTTGTGGAAGTCCGAGTACTGCCCGGAGCCGCGGATCCAAGCGGGCGTGTCGGTGTAGCCGCGGACGAGCTCGCGCGCGGCGAGCACCACGGCCGCCGCCCCATCGGTCATCGACGAGCAGTCGCCGAGACGAAGCGGGGGGGAAACGAGCGGAAGGCGCAGGAGCTTCTCGGTCGAGAAGACCTTCTCGTGGAACTGCGCGTTCGGGTTGGAGTTGGCGAACCGATGGTTCTTCGCTGAGACGGCCGCCATCTGCTCGGCCGTCGTTCCGTGCTCGAGCATGTGGCGCTGGGCCACCATGGCGAAGAACGGGGGCGCCGTCGCCCCGTGGGCCCCGTCCCACGGACGGTCCATGACGCACGCCATCGACGTGTTCGCCTCGGCCATCGACGGCAGGTTCATCTTCTCGACGCCGACCGCCACCGCGACGTCGGAGAGCCCGGAGGCGATCGCGGCGTAGGCGGAGCGGATCGCCGACTGTCCCGAGGCGCACGCGAGCTCGGTCCGCTGCAGGATGCGGCGGGGAGCGAGGCCCATCTGCTCGGCGGCGAGGGGAGCGACGTGCGACTGGAACGCGAACCGTTCGGGCTCCGCCGCCCCGACGAACAGCGAATCGACGTCCTTCGCATCGAGCCCCGGCACCGCCCGGAACAGTTGCGCCCCGGCCTCCTGGGCGAGCTCGGGCCACGTCGCGGCGCGGAGGCCGAACTTCGTCGTGGCCCCCCCGACGACGGCGACCTCGCGGAGCTCGGTCATGCGGCCTCACCTCGGACCGCGGTCAGGACGGCGTCCCCCGCCCCCGTGGTCGATATCGGTCCCCCCTGGTCGTAGGTCCGCGCGGAGCCTGCGGCGATCACCCGGCCGAGCGCCCGTTCGAGGCGGTCCGCTTGGCGCGTCATCCGAGCGTCCCCGTGGCGCTCGCCGAGCCAGCGCAACATCATCTCGACGGCGAAGAACGTAGCGAACGGGTTCACCTGGTCCTTCCCGGCGTACTTCGGCGCGCTTCCGTGGACCGGTTCGAACATCCCGTGCTCGGTCCCGATATTGCCGCCGGCCGCGAAGCCCATCCCGCCCTGCAATACCGAGGCGAGGTCGGTGATGATGTCGCCCATCATGTTCGTGGAGACCACCACATCGTAGTGCTCCGGGTTCCGGACCACCCACTGGGTGAACGCGTCGACGTAGGCGTAGTCCCGCTCGATCTCGGGGTACTCCGTCGCCACGCGATCGAACGTCTCCCGGAAGAACCGGCACCCCTCGAGCACGTTCGACTTGTCGACGCACGTGACGCGCTTCTTCCCGTCCTCCGGGGCCCCTCGGGAGCGTCGGCGGGCGAGTTCGAAGGCGTAGCGGATGACGCGCTCCGCCCCCTTGCGGGTGATGACGCGCGTGTCGATCGCCACCTCGGTCCCCTCCCCACGGGTCAGGCGGCCGTGGGCCGGCGTGTAGAGCCCCTCGGTGTTCTCCCGGATGATCACCATGTCGACGTTCTTCGGAGACCAGACCTGCTTGTACTCTCCGCTGATCCGGTGGAGGACCCCCGGGTACAGCCGACACGGACGAACGTTGGCGAACAGATCGAGCTGGCGTCGAAGCCCGAGGACGATCGAGGCCCCGGCGATCTCCCCGTTCGGCAGCGAGACGCCCGGCCAACCGACGGCGCCGAGCAGGATCGCGTCGGCCTGGCGGGCCGCCGTCTCGGCCTCCTCCGTCCACTCCCGGCCATGGGCCTGATAGTACTGCGCGCCCCCGGGATGCTCGGCGATCCGCCACGGCGCGCTATCCCCTTCGGCGAGGGTCTCCAACAGACGTCGGCCCTGTCGAACAACCTCGGGTCCCGTCCCGTCGCCCGGCAAGAGGACGAGGTCGTACGGGGCCCCGCTCATGCGCCGGCCTGCCCCGCCAGCTCGCGTCGTACCTTCTCGACCAGGCCGCCCGCATCGAGCAGCTCCAGGAGATGGGTAGGGAGGGGAGGGAATCGGATCTGCGTCCCGGTCCGCTCGTTGGTGACCGTTCCGCCGCGCATCTCGATGCGGGCGGGGTCCCCGTTCTCGAAGATCGCGCGAACGCCGCGGACCTCGATGGTCGGGAGGCCGAGGTTGATCGAGTTGCGGAAGAAGATGCGCGCGAACGTGTCGGCGACGATGGCGCCGACGCCGATCGCCCGAAGGGCTTGCGGGGCATGCTCCCGGCTGCTCCCGCAGCCGAAGTTCACCCCCGCGACGAGGATGTCCCCCGGCCGTGCGCCCTTCGCGAATTCGGGGAGCGCGATCTCGAAGACGTGCTTCTTGAGCTCGTTGGGATCGATGACCGTGAGGTACTTTCCGCTGATGATCCCGTCGGTATCGACGTCGTCGCCCAACGTCCAGACCCGGCCCCGGATGATCTCCTCCACTCACGCCTCCCTACATCATCTCGCGAGGATCGGTGATCTCCCCTCGGATCGCGGTGGCGACCGTCGCCGCCGGGCTCATCAGGTAGATCCGCGCCTCCTTGGCGCCCATCCGCCCGGGGAAGTTGCGGTTCGACGACGACGCGCAGACCTCCTCCGGGGAGAGGATCCCCATGTTCCCGCCGAAGCACGCCGAGCAACTGGAGTTCGTGAAGACGGCCCCGGCTTCGGTGAACACCTCGATAAGGCCCTCGCGAAGGCACTGGCTGTAGATCGAGGTCGACGCCGGGGAGACGATGAATCGGACCCCGTGGTGGACCTTCTGGCCCTTCATCAGGACCGCGGCCTCCCGGATATCCTCGATCCGGGCGTTGGTGCACGACCCCAGGAACACCTGGTCGACCTTGATGTGCTCCCGGGCGACGTCGGGCATCGGCCGGACGTTGTCGGGCGAGTAAGGGCACGCCACCATCGGCGGCATGCCGGTCACGTCGATGTCGATCGTCTGCTCGTAGTCGGCGTCCGGGTCCGCATAGAGCGGGTGCATGGCATGCTTCGCGGTCTTCTGAAGGTATTCGAACGTCTTCGCGTCCGGGGCGACCATGCCGCACTTGGCCCCCATCTCCGTCGTCATGTTGCAGATGGTGAACCGCTCGGGCATCGAGAGCGACTCGATCGTCGGCCCGCTGAACTCCACCGACTTGTAGGTCGCGCCCGTCGTCTTCACTTCGCCGAGGACCCGGAGCACGAGGTCCTTCGCCGTGACGCCGCGTCCGAGCTCCCCACGCACCCGGATCCGGATCGTCGGAGGGACCTTCAACCACAGACGGCCGAGCGCGAGGACGGCCGCCATCTCGGTGGGACCGATGCCGGCGGATACCGAACCGACGGCGCCGAGCATGTTGGTGTGCGAGTCCGTCCCCACGCACAGATCGCCCGGCACCACCCAGCCGTTCTCGGCGAGGATCTGGTGGCAGATCCCGTGGTTCCCGACGTCATAGAAGTGCGGAAGGCTCTGCTCGGCGGCGAACTTGCGGAGGATCCGGTGGAGCACCGCTGCCCCTTCCGTTGACGCCGGGACCCAGTGGTCGATCGCGATGACGACCCGCTCGGGGTCCCAGACCTTCTTCGCGCCCATGTCGTGGAACGGGCCGACGGTCTGAGCGCCCTGCTCGTGCATCATCGCGAGATCGACGCGACCCTCGATGATCTGGCCGGGGACCACATGATCGAGCCCCGAGACCCGGGCGAGCACCTTTTCGGCGAGGGTCATCCCGTGTCGGCTCCCATTCCCCGTCATGTGCCCTCCGTGGCGATCCCGAGCCCCCTCACCATCTGCCAGAACTCCGCGTCCGAGATCCCGGGATGCTCGTACAGGGACCGGTACGTGAGGAGAAACTTGTCGACCTCGACCTTGCCTCGCTGCTCGCTCCGCTCCTTGATGCGCTTGAGCAGTTCCGCCAGCAGGGGGTCGGTCGCCGTCGCGTGACGCTCCTTGAGCTTCTCGACGACCGCGGCTTTGCCGGTGTGCTTGCCCAGGATCATCTGGCGCGACCGGCCCAGTGACTCCGGTTGGAGCGGCTCGTAGGTGAGGGTGTTGGCGAGGATCCCGTGGGTATGGATCCCGGCCTCGTGGGAGAACGAATTGTATCCGACGAGCGCCTTGTTCGCCGCCAGGGGGACCCCAGAGACCTCCTCGACCAGGCGGGAAAGCTCGAACAATCGGTTCGTCTGGATGCCGGTGGGGACGCCGTACAGCGACTCGAGCGCCATGACGAGCTCCTCGAGCGACGTGTTGCCCGCCCGTTCCCCCAACCCGTTGACGCAGACGTGCGGGCTGTTGACCCCCTCCTCGAGCGCGGTCAGGGTGTTCGCGACGGCGAGTCCGAAGTCGTTGTGGCAGTGCACCGACCAATCCTTCGGCCGGACCCGACGCCGGAACTCGCGGAGGAACCAGCGGAACGTCAGCGGCGTCATGATCCCGACGGTGTCGGAGATCACCAACCGGTCGGCGCCGGCCTCCTGGACCGCACGGTACAGGCGCTCGACGAAGTCGAGCGGGGCCCGCACGGTGTCCTCGGTGACGAACGCCACGTGAAGCCCCGCGGCTTTCGCCTGCCCGACGGCGGCGAGCGAGGCGTTCAGGACCTCCTCCTGGCTCATCTTCAGCTTGTAGCGGAGGTGGACGTTGCTCGCGGCCACGAAGATCGCGATATGGGTCGCTCCGCTGCGGATCACCGCCTCGACGTCCCCCGGTACGGTCCGGGCCGCGGCGAGCACCTTCGCCCGCAGGCCGGCCTCGGCCAGCAGTCGGACGGCGCGCGCCTCCTCCTCGGAGACCACGGGGATGCCGGCGTTCAGCAGCGGGATCCCCACGTCGCTGAGGAGCTCGGCGATCCGGAGCTTCTCCTCTGGCGAGAAGTGAACGCCGGGGGTCTGCTCCCCGTCCCGGAGCGTCTCGTCCCAGAGCACGATCGGCTGGGCGAACGTCCGTTCCCGCACCGTCTCGCGGTGGAAGTTCTCCACGAGCGCCGGTTCGGACATCTGGAGAGAACCGAGCGAGGGAAGCGACATAACCTTTCTCGACGAGGGTCGGGCGTACGCTAACGTACCGCCGACCGGCGGGGCCGGCGACGGCGGTTCCGGGCGCCCCGCCGCGTCGAAACCGGCGCGCCGGAGCGGGTCCCTTCCCCATTCTTAAATACGGTCGGTCAATCGATTACCGGCGAGGACGGGGGCCCCCGTCCCGCCGTGACCACCATGACCACACCGGCGACTCAAACGACGCCGATCGCCGCCGATTCCTTGCCGTTCGGCCAGCGACCGCCGAAGGAGCTCACCGACCTGGCGGTCCTGATCGGGGGACAGGGAGGCGACGGGACCCTGACGGTCTCGGACCTGCTCGGCCGCTACTTCCGCAAGCGGGGCCTGCACGTCTACACCTCCCGGAACGTGCTCTCCCGGATCCGCGGCGGCCACGCCGATTCGTCGATCCGGGCCTCTCGAGACCCGATCGCGGCGATGAAGGCCCATGTCGACCTGCTCGTCGCCTTCGACAACGAGGCGGTCCAGATCGGCCAGCCCGAATTGGAACCGGACGCCCTCATCCTCTACGACTCCTCGGTCTTCCACTCCGACCTTCCGAACGCCCTCGGCTTCCCGTTCGCCACGCTCGCCGGGAGCCAGCTCGGCCAGCCGATCTACAAGAACACGGCGGCGTACGGCGCGATCTCCGCCCTGATGGGGTTCGACCCGGCGACGACCCGCCAGGTGATCGAGGAACGGTTCAAGCGGCGCAGCCCCGAAGCGCTCGAGAAGAACCTCAAGGCGCTGGAGATCGGCCGCAAGGCCGCGATGGAGCTGCCGAACGCCCACGACCGATGGCACGTGAGCGATGGCGACGCCCACAACCAGATCCTCACCATCGGCAACCAGGCGGTCGCGCTCGGATTCGTCGTCGCGGGGGGGCGGTTCTTTGCGGGCTACCCGATCACCCCGGCGACGGAGATCATGGAGTATCTCATGCGCTACCTTCCCCCGTTCCACGGCGTCGTCCGCCAGGCGGAGGACGAACTCGCGGCGATCAACATGGTGATCGGCGCCTCGTACGCCGGCGCGCGCGTCATGACGTCGACGAGCGGTCCCGGCCTATCCCTCATGACCGAGGGGATCGGCCACGCAGGGACGGCCGAGCTCCCCGTGGTCGTCGCCGATTGTCAGCGGGTGGGTCCTTCGACCGGCGAGCCCACGCGGCACGAGCAATCCGACCTCGCGCACCTGGCCCATCTCGGCCACGGGGAGTTCCCACGGTTCATCATCGCCCCCGGGACCCTCGAGGACTGCTTCTACCTCACGATCGACGCCGTGAACCTCGCCGACAAGTGGCGGCTACCGGTGATCCTGCTCCTCGACCAGGCGCTCTGCCAGAACTCGGCGACCTCCGCGCCCCTCGACCTCTCCCGCGCCCGCATCGACCACGGCAAGCGGCTCACCGAGGCGGAGCTCGCCCAGCTGACCTCGTACAAGTACTACCAGTTCACCGACGACGGGATCTCTCCGCAGGTGCCGCCGGGGACCCCCGGGGCGTTCGCGCAGGTGACGGGGAACGAGCACGACGAGAACGGCCACGTTTCGGTCAATCCCGTCAACCGGGTCCGGATGATGAAAAAGCGGATGGAGAAGATGGTCCACGCGCGTGACGATCTCCCGCTCCCCCAGTACTACGGTCCATCGGGGGCGAAGATCGGTTTCATCGGATACGGTTCGACCTGGGGTCCGATCCGGGAGGCCCAGGAGCTTCTGGCCCTCGATGGCGTCCCGACCCGGTTCTTCCAGGCCCGCACCCTGTTCCCCGTCCAGACCCACACCCTCGCTCCGTTCCTGGAAGGGGTCGAGGTGGCGTACGTGGTGGAGCACAACTACAACGGGCAGTTCGCCCAGCTGATCCGCGAGGCCCTGCCGCAGCACCACGCGAAGCTGCGATCGATCGTCAAGTACGACGGCCTCTCCTTCCGCGCTCCCGACCTGGCCGCGCGCGTCCGGGAGGCCCGATGACCCCGCTCTCCGTGAAACCGGTGGCGTCGACCTGGTGTCCCGGGTGTGGCGACTTCGGGGTCCTCGCCGCCGTCAAGAAGGCGCTGATCGAGGTCCAGGTCCCCCAGCACGAGGCCGTGCTGGTCGGGGGGATCGGCTGCTCCGGCGGGATCCACAACTTCCTCGAGATCAACGGGATCCACGCCTTGCACGGCCGCCTGCTCGCCCAGGCGGTGGGGGTCAAGCTCGCGAACCCGAAGCTGACCGTCGTCGCCGCGGGCGGGGACGGCGACGGATACGCCATCGGGATGGGCCACTTCATCCACGCGTTCAAGAAGAACGCCTCGATCCTCTACATCGTGATGATGAACGAGACCTACGGGCTCACGAAGGGCCAGGCCTCGCCGACGGCCCCCATCGGGTTCGAGGGGAACGTCGAGCCGCCGTTCGACGCGATCCTTACCGCGCTGAGCCTCCCGGCGCACAACTTCATCGCCCGGACGTTCTCCGGCGACCCGAAGACGATGACGGCCGTGCTGGTCGAGGCCCTGCGGTTCAACCGGGCGAACCAAGGCTACGCGTTCGTCGAGGACCTCTCGCCGTGCGTCACGTACAACGACACGTTCAAGGACTGGCGCGAGCGCGTCCTCGACGTCTCGAAGCTCCCCGGTTACGACCCGACGGACCGCAAGGTCATGTTCCAGCTCTGCCTCGACACGATGGAGAAGGGGAAGATCCCGATCGGCGTGATGCACCGCCCCGCGCCGAAGACCACCGACTCCGCCGACTCCCTCGAGCTCAAGCTCCTGCCCGACCGGATCGGTCCGGCCGTCACGGGGATCGAGCTCGCGGACAACCTCGCCGCCTACGACAAGCTGATCAAGAGCGTCACCTAGGCCCGGTCGGGCCGCCACGGGGGAGTCCCGGAATGCGTCGGTTCGGGCTGCCCGCCGGTGTCGGCGCCTTCTGGATCGTCGCGGGATTCCTTCTGCTCTCGATCGCCGGCGTCGCCCGCGCTCCCGCCCCTCCGGTCCCGCAGCCCGACTCGGCGACCCTCTCGATCACTCCCTCGGGCCTCCTCGCGGTGAACTTCACCCTCGCCGACCCGAACGGCAGCCCGCTTCGCTACGCCATGGACGGGAACTTCTCGCCGCTCGTCAACAGCCTTCCGGCGAATGCGACGACGAAGTCCAACGCCCTCCGACAGATCGCCGCGCTCGAGTCGGCGCCGCTGGTCGGGGGATTCTTCGGGAACCGGGATGGGAGCGTCTCGAGCGCCGAGGTGATCCTGTTCCAGGGACTCCTGCACCAGCTCACCTCCGGCGTGGGCGGGTCGCTCCCGACGGGCACGCTTTCGGCCTCGGCGGTCGCCGGCCTGACCTTGGACGGGGCCAAAGCCTCGACGTCGACGTTCCAGTCGGTGACGTTCGCCGGCGCGGAGGGTCCGGACAACTCGACGCTCCCGATCGGGATCTCGCTGCAGTTCTCCTACCAGTTCCCGATCTCGGGGAGCCAGCATACGCTCTCCTTCGCCATCGGAGGCGGTGGACTCCCCTCGGCGATCGTGATCCCGAACGCCATCGCCACGGTCTCGTTCTCGACGCCTCCCGGCACCACGATCACCTCCGTCGACGGTCTCGGTTCCGTCTCGACCTCCTCCGACCCCTGGGGTTGGGGAGGCTCCCAATCGTCCGGCACCTACACCCTCGCGACCAACTCGACCATCGCGTTCCACTACCAGAGCTCGTTCCCGACCGGCGACCTCGTGCTCGGGGGCATCGCGACGGGGGCGATCGCGCTCGGTGCGTCGCTCCTGCTGCTCCGTCGACGCCGCCGGCGTCGGGGAGCCCCGGCTCCCGGCCCGAAGGCCGAGGAGGGCGCGGTGGGACCATCTGGGTCGGCGTAGACGACACCGACAGCCCCCGGGGCGGTTGCACCACCTTCACGCTGACCGAGCTCATCGACCGGGCGCGCCGGTCGGGCGCCGACGTCATCGGCTGGCCCCGGCTGGTGCGACTCAACCCGAACATCCCGTGGAAGACCCGGGGCAACGCCGCGCTGGCGGTTCGGTTCGGCCACGGGTCCGGTCGGAACTGGAGGATCGGGGAACTACCGGACGGGCCCGTCGTGGCTCACGGTAGGGGGTCTCCGCTCACGCCCGCCGAGGCCGAGCGGCTCGAGTCGGCGCTGTGGGAGACGGTGCGCTCGACGTCGCGGACCGGGGAGGCGGGCACCGACCCGGCGATGGCCGTGAGCGCCCGGCGTCCGGGCCCGGAGCTCTACCGACGGGCCGTCACCGAGGTCGTGCCGGTACCGGAGGCCCGGGCCGCCCTGGAGGCGGTCGGCGGCCACGTCCGCACGCTCGACTCATCCCGCGGGATCGTCGGCGCGGCCGCGGCCCTGTCCTGGCCCGCCCGTCGGAGGACCTTCGAGCTGATCGCCTACCGGGCCCCGGAACGGGAGGTGAGCCGGCGGTCCGTCGATGCGACGTCGGTCCGGCGCGCCCAACGCCGTTTCCCGGAGCTGTTCCTCTGCTACGACCCGCGCACCCGGAGGACGCTCGTCACGCCACACACCCCCTGTCCGATCCTGTTCGGCCTTCGGGCGACCCGGCCCCACCGGCTCGAGGCCGCCTTCCGGTCGATCCGATCCGAGCCGGTCGACCGGTGGCTGATCTTCGCCACCAACCAGGCGACCGGCGACCACGTCCGCGACGTGGCGGCGTCCGAGGTTCCCCCGTACGGCGCCGCGAGGTTGACGGGACGCGTCGCGGGCCCAGCGGAAACCGGGAAGGGCGGCCACGTCCGATTCGAGCTGGAGGACCCTTCCGGGATCCTCACCCCCTGCCTGGTGTTCGAGCCCACGAAGACCCTGCCCCGCATCGCGCGCGCCCTAGCTCCGGGCGACTCGGTCCGGGTCTGGGGAGGGCGCGGTCTCGACCCGCAGTTCCGGGTCGAGGGGATCGAGGTCCGACGGCTCTCCCCGCGTTGGGGACCCCCGACCCCCCCGCTCTGCCCAAGCTGCCGGCGCAGGACGCGCTCGCTCGGGACGGCGAGGGGGTTCCGATGTCCGGCGTGCCACCGGCGATTCCCCCCCGAAGAGGCCCACCGGGAGCGCCGGCCACCGGGGATCGAACCGGGAACGTATCACCCGACGGCGTCGGCGCGCCGTCACCTCCACCCGCTCGCCCCCGAGGTGTGAGTAGCCCCGGCACGCTACGGCGTGCCAGCCCAAGGGTCCGATTTATACTCCCCCCGATTTTCTCGCCGTCGGCCCAGGGGGGACAAGTCGATGACAGGGACCGCGCTTCGAACGGCGGCGTTGTTCGCCGCGATTATCGCCATCTTCGTCGTGGCGGGTGGGATCCTCGGCGCCTACCTGTTCGGGAGCTTCCTCGGCGGTCTGGTGATCGCCCTGATCCTGTCGGCGGCGATCAACCTCGTCTCCTACTTCCTGTGCGACCGGTTCGTCCTGTGGAGCAACGGCGCCCAGATCGTGACGGCCGCCGAGGCGCCTCGCCTCGCCCGCCTCGTCGACGAGCTCGCCCCGAAGTTCGGGCTCGTCGCGCCGCGCCTGGCGATCGTCCCGACGCAGACGCCGAACGCCTTCGCGACCGGCCGGGACGCCAGCCACGCCGTGGTGGCCGCCACCGAGGGGATCCTGCGCCTATGCGACGACCGGGAGCTGCGCGCGGTGCTCGCCCACGAGCTCGCCCACGTCAAGGACCGCGACATCCTCGTCATGACCCTCGCGGCCACGCTCGCCGGGGCGATCTCCTACGCGGCCCAGATGGTCTTCTTCCAATCGATGTTCGGCGGAGGCGGCGGCCGCGGGAACCAGAACATCATCCTGGTCCTCATCGCGGCGATCACCGCGCCGATCGCCGCCATGCTCGTCCAGCTCGCGATCTCCCGCTCCCGCGAATCCCACGCCGACGAGGTCGGCGCCCGGACGATCGGGGATCCGAATGCCCTCGCGGACGCGCTCGTCAAGCTCGAACGCGGGAACCAGGCGGCCCCCATGAACGTCGGTTCGCCCGCCGCCTCGAGCCTCTACATCGTCAACCCGTTCCGGGGGAGCTGGTTCGCGAGCCTCTTCTCCACCCACCCCCCGATCGAGGAGCGGATCGCGCGCCTCCGGTCGATGACGGTCGACTACCAGTATCGCCCGGCGCTGCGCACTCCCGGCCGCGGTGGCCCCCTCGGGCGCACTGCGGCATAGAATTGATGAGGTGACGCGCGGTCACCGGGGTGTGACCATCGACTGCCCCGCCTGCGGCTGGGTCAACGCCGACGGCGGGACGGAGTGCGCCCGATGCCATCTCTCCACCGGGCTGTTCGCCTCCGTCCTCGATGCCGTGGGGGACGCCAACGCCGACCCGCACTACGTGCGCGTCGTGAGCGAGATGCTCGCGGCGGTCGACGACGGGTCGGGAGGAGCCGCGTCGGAGACCGGTCCTGGTCCCGCCCGCCTCGCCCACCCGCTCCGCTTCCCGGCCATCGAGGCTCCCCGGCCTGAAGGGACGCCCGTGGAGCCGATCTCGGGGCTCGATTCGCTCCCGGCCCTCCCCGCGCTCCCGCCGGGAGGCGGGTTCGAGGTCTATCGTCACCAGGTCGACGAGTATCTCCAGCTGGCGCGCCGACAGGGGATCGACCTGGCGGAGTTCGCCGATCGCGCGAAGCAGGCGATCTTCGTCCAGGACCGCGAGTCCCTCGAGGTCCTCAGCCGGGAGCTGTTCGTCTTCCTCGCCTCGTCGCTCGGAGAGGAGTTCGACGCGGTCTGTTCGAGACGCAACGATCTCGCGGCGTTCGTCCCGACGGCGACGCCGGACGCCGAGCTCGACGCCTGCCGAAAGTCGCTCCTGATGGGTGACCTCGCCGGGGCCCAACGACGCCTCAACCGGGTCTCCGAGGCGCTCGGGGAGCTCGAGGAGCACTGGGAGACCGTCCAGATCCTGCTCACCGAGGCGGACCTGCTCGCGGAGACGATCCGCGAGCTCCGGGGAGACCCGACGCCGGCGCTCGGACCCCTCGAAGAAGGGCGTCGGCTCGCCCAGGAGGGACGGCGCGAGGAGGCCGAGCCGCTGCTGGCCCGCGCGACCCACGCCCTCTGGTCCGTGCTCAATCCCCTGTTCTCCCGCGAGCTGCAGCGCACGAAGGAGGTCCTCCTCCGGGCCCGCTCGGAGGGCGCGGACGTTACCGGGGCCGTCGTCATCATGCGGGAGCTCGCCTCGAGCCTGCGGCACCGCAACTTCGCGCTGGGCGTCATGACGTTCCGGCGCCTTCGGCAGAGCGTCGACGCGTTCGCCACGGGCCCGTCGGTCGAGCCCGCGCTGATCGTCCCTCCGCCGACGGCAGCCGCCGAACCGGCGCCCGCCGATCCGGCGCCCGCCGACACCGGCGTCGAGAACGCCCCGCCCTCCCCGGCGGGGTAGCGTTTTTTACCGGTCCCGCGTGGCGCGCCGATGACGTTCGTCTCGCTGCGCGGTTTCCGGGACTATCCGCCCCCGGAGGCCGGCGCCCGCTCCGAGCTGCGACGGCGGATGCGCGCCGCCGCCCGGCGCTGCGGGTTCGTCGAGCTCGAGACCCCCAGCGTCGAGAGCCTCGAGTTGTTCAAGGCGAAGAGCGGCGAGGAGATCGGCGAGCAGCTGTGGACGTTCACCGACAAAGGTGGGCGGGCGGTGGCCCTCGTCGCCGAGACCACCCCGTCGCTTGCCCGGGTCTTCGTCGATCGGGCGAAATCGGAGCCGCTCCCCGTGAAATGGTTCACGATATCGCGGCTGTGGCGCTACGAGGAGCCGCAGGCCGGCCGCACCCGCGAGTTCACCCAGTTCAACCTGGACGTCCTCGGGGTCGAAGGCCCGGAAGCGGACGCCGAGGTGTTGAGCACGGCGGCCCTGGTGCTCGATGAGTGCGGGGCCGCGGGTCTCTACCGGTTCCGGGTCAACGATCGGGGACTTGCCGAGGGGATCGGGGCCGCGCTCGGGGCGACCGACCTCCCGAAGTTCTTCCGCGTCCTCGACCGGTTTCGCAAGCGGACGGGAGCCGAGTTCGACCGGGAGCTCGCGGGTACCGGGGTCGGAGCGGACGGACGCCAGAGGCTGACCGAGCTGTTGGGCGAGTCCGGCGCCGGCATCCCCGCGGCCTCCCTCGGGGCGACGCTCGACCGGTTCCTCTCCTGGCCCATCGCCGAGCCCGGGCCGACCGGGGCCGCCCGGCTGCGGGCCCTGTTCGGCCTCCTCGAGCGCACCGGCCTCGCCGACCGGACCGTCTTCGACCCGAGCCTCGTGCGGGGTTTGGCCTACTACTCGTCCACCGTCTTCGAGGCGTTCGACCTTTCCGGAGAGTATCGGTCGCTGTTCGGCGGCGGTCGCTACGACCAGCTCGTGGAACTGTTGGGCGGGCCGCCGACGCCGGCGGTCGGCCTCGCCATCGGCGACCAGACCCTCGAGCTTTTGCTGAGGCCGAACGGCCGAATGCCCGAGGGGGAGCCCCCGCTCGACACCTATGTCGTCGCCGTCACGCCCGAGCAGGCGCCGCTCGCGCTCGACTGGGTCCGTCGGCTCCGCGCCGCCGGGCGGTCCGCCGACTCCGATCTCCTCGGGCGATCGATGTCGCGCCAGATGAAGGAAGCGGCCCGGCGACGCGCCCGCCGGGCCATCATCCTCGGACCGAGGGAGCTCGAGCGGGGCGTCGTCGTCGAGCGGGATCTCACGACGGGGGATCAGCGGGAGCGGGCGCCGGATGCGGTGCTAGCACCGGAGTGATCCCTTCGATCGTCGGCCCGTCCCAGAGCAGGATGCCGGGCGGGGAGACCGCGCCGTCGACATAGCCGTACCAGTAGACGACGGCCCCCTCGCCGAACAGCTCCGTGTACGGCCCGAGCTGGCGCTTCAGGTTCTTGCGGAGCTCGACGTCGTCGCCGAAGTTCGCCTTCGACTCGATCCACTTGAGCTTCTGGCCGTAGAAGATGATCGGATGATCGAGGAGCGCGTCGGGGGTCTTCGTGTACTTGCCGCGGAGATCCTCCTCGGTACGGTACTTGATCCCGTGCTGCTCGAGCCACCGGTAGAGGCGGGCCTCCCCGCGCTTGCCTCGCTCCCGCTGCAGCTCCATCCCCCGGGGCGAGTAGATGGGGTCGGCGGCGAGGAGGTGGTCGACCTCGGTGCGGATCCGCTGGTCCGGGGCCTGCTCCGGGTGCAGGAACGTCTGCCAGACGCGCTTGCGCGGTATCCCGAGCTCGCCCAGCATGATCTGGCCGAGGAGGACCGGCGGGAACGTCCACTCCCGGGCGATGTCCAGCATCGAGCGCCCGTGCTTCCACTGGGTGACGAGCCGGGGAACCTGCCGTTTGAGCACGTAGAAGCGTCGGGTGGCGTCCCGCGTCACCCGGTGGGTGTGGATGACGAACAGGAGCTCCTCGTCGAGGTGCTCGTCGTGGGCCATCCGGTGGACGTCGTCGGGGGTGGCTAACGTATCGAGGAGGCGTTGGTAGGTTGCGCGGTCCATGGGCTAGGATCTACTCGGCCGAGGAACAGGGTCGGGTCCGACGGTTCGACCGAAGGGAACGTGGGCGCGCTAAAAGCTCTCCGTCGCCGTTCGGTCACTCCCGCCAATCGACGCCGATCGTCCGGAGCGACAGCTTCGGTATCGGCGGCATCCGACGCTTGTGCCGGTTCCGCTCGACCCGCGTGGCGATCCGATGCACTTCCGGGAGCGGGAGACCGGTCGCTCCCGCGATCTCCTCCTCGGTCCTCAGCTCCTCGATCCCCCGGAGCACCCGGTCGAGCTCCGCATACGGGAGGCCCAGCTCCCCCTCATCGGTCTGGCCCGCCCACAGCCCCGCCGTGGGGGGCCGGGTGCGGATCGCCATAGGCAGGCCGAGCTCCTCGGCGAGCGCCCGGACCTCGGTCTTGTACAGGTCCCCGATGGGGAGCAGGTCGGCGCCGCCGTCGCCGTACTTGGTGAAGTAGCCGAGCAGAAGCTCCGACTTGTTCCCGGTGCCGAGGACGAGCCGGTTCCGCCCACGACCCAGGGTGTAGAGCAGGACCATCCGGAGGCGGGCCTTGACGTTGCCCACGGATTCCCGGTCCAGGCCGGGCTCGAAAAGCGTCAGGACCGCCGCCTCCACGGCGGCGATCGGGAGCTCGACGCATTCGATCGCGAGGGCCCGGGCATACGAATGGATCTCCTCGGTCAGGGCGGGGTCCTGCGTCGCGTCGGGGAGAGAAGCCCCCGTCACCGCGGCCGCCCCGAGGGCGTCGACGGCGAGTCGGGCCGCGACGGCGGAGTCGATCCCCCCGGAGAGCCCGAGGACGACCCCGGAGGCGCCGGCGTGGGCGACGTGGGCCCGCAGGAACTGGTGGATCGACGCCTCGGCGTGGGCGGGGAGCCGGGGGACGAGGTTCATGCCTCGATGCCCAGCGGCTCCAGTCGGGCGAGCGCGCGGTAGTCGGCCCGGCAGCCGCAATCGAGGGCCGAGAGGGGCTCGAACCGTTGGGACAGGGACGCCTCCTCGAGCGCGTCGAGGACCCCGCGGTCACACTTTCGGCAGTTGTGCGGGCCGCGCGGCAGGCCGCCGGCCGTCGGGAACGTGACGAGCCGGGTCTCTCCGCGAAGGCGCGACCCCTCGGTCATCACCGTCACGAGGCTCCAGAGCCACGGCGGGCGGTAACGTCCGCGCCGGTAGAGCCACTCGACGACCGTCCCGTTCTGGATGTGGACCGGATTCACGGAGATCGCGTCGAACCGGCGGGCGGCCTCCCCGATGCTCGTGACGACGTCGTCGATCGACTCCTGCTCCGTCAGGTACGGCGGCTTGAGCAGTAGGTACGCCTTCGCCCGGATCCCGAGCGCCCGGATCCGTTCGGCGGCGGCGAAGTACTCCGAGGGCGGGGATCCCTTGTTGATCAGGCGGCGCAGGACGTCCGGCTGCGTCGACTCGAGTCCCTGGGCGACCTCGAGTTCCCCGGAGAAGGCGTCGCGGAGGGGAGCGAGCGACTCCGAGGTCGCGAACTCCGGGAGCGTCTCGAACAGCAGGCGGCGCGCGTGTCCCCCGAACGCGCGGACCAGGGCGAGACGGGAGCCCGGATCGACCTCCCGGTCATCGAGGAAGCTCCCCGAGGTGTAGATCTTCACGTACGGCTCGCCCCGGTACGCCCTCAGGGCGTGCTCGAGCTGGGTGGCGAGCTCGGCCGGGGTCGCCGATCGGCCGAGAGTATCCTTGGCGTATCCGCACATCGAGCAGCCCTTGACGTCGGCCCAGTAGCAGCCGCGCGTCCGCAGGATCAGCACGAACGCCCGGACGCGCTCGGCTCCGATCGCCTCGTCCTCCGACCACAGGTTGACGTAGCGGGCCGCCGAATCGGGCGCCGCGGGCGGGGGCCGGCGGTCTCGGGCGACCTCCCGGGCCACGGACTCGGGCAACGTCAGGCCTCCCGGATCTCGACGTCGATCCCGTCGCCGTCCTTCACGCGAAGCGCCTCGCGCAGCGAGACCGCCGAAATGAACTCGACGACGTCCTGGTGGTGCGTCCGGTCCGGGATGATCAGATGGCTCACGGGGCCGCCCAGGATCCCGGGGTAGCAGGTCGCGCCGCCGAACGTCCGTCCGCTCGCCTGGAATCCATCGATCCGGATGCCGCTCCAGTGCTTCACGGAGCCGACCTTGAGCATGTCCGACGGGGAGACGCGGACGTTCAGCGTCCCGGGGAACGGGGTGTATCCCAGCCGCTCGGTGAACTGGACCACGTAGCCCGGCTGGCTGAGGTAGTAGCGGCCCTCCCCGAGGCCGGAGCTGACGGTCCCTCGGAACGTGACCTTCGCCGGGCCCTCGAAGATCCTCCGGTAGCCGTGGTACTCCTTGCGGAGCAGATCGACGGCGAGCGGGGTCAACAGGAGCCGCTGCTTGCGCGCCCCGAAGGTGCGGGTGACGTACCCCTCCTTGTCGAGCGCCATGAGGTAGCGGTCGGCGGCCTGCTGGCTCACGCCGATCCGTTCGCCCGCCTCGCGCGACGTCAGGACGACGGGCACGTGGTCGCCTCCGGATCCGGCGAGGATCTTGAGGAGCTGGACCTCCTCACCTTTCAGCCGGGGACGACGCGCAGAGGTCGACACGGCCGAGCGCTCCGCGACTCAGGGACCCCGCGCGGCGACGCCGCTGGGCGCCTGGAGGCTCACCACATTGGACCCTCGAAGAACGACGCGACCGAGCCGACGCTCGACCTCGTTCGTCTTCTCCTCGACCTCGTCCAGCACGAGGTTCATGTGCTCGTCACCGCCGAGCAGTCGACCGGCGAGAACGCGGCCGTCCTTCAACTGCAGGACGATCCGCTGCTGGAGCATCCGCTCGAGAAGCGCATGAGGGGGAGTGTCCATGTCCCGACCGACCCGGGCGATTTCCTTAAGCCTTTCCTGAGGAGGGCGGACTATCGCCCCGACGACGACCGCGGAGGGCGAGGACCGTAGGGCGCCACCGGCGCCGACCCCGGCGAGGCTATCTTCCCCGGGTCGCTCGGGCCCTCTCACAGGTCATGGACGTTCCCTTGCGCGGCCTGGAAGGGGTCGTGATCGACCGCTCGGCGATCACCCTCGTCGAAGGCGAGACGGGCGGCCTCGTCTACCGGGGATTCCGGATCGACGAGCTGGTTCCCGGAGCCCCGTACGAATCGGTGGTCCACCTGCTTCTCTGGGGAGAACCCCCCGAAGAGCAGCCACCACCCCGGCTGGTCCGGGAGCTGGCCAAACGTCGTTCCCTCCCCCGTCGGCTCGAGACGGTGGTGGACGCCCTGCCCCCCGGTCTTCCCCCGCTGGAAGCGCTCCGGACGATGATCTCGGCGATGGGCGACGGGTCGTTCCCCTATCCCCCGACCGACGAGCAGGCGTTCGACCTGATCGCCCAGACGCCGACGATGCTCACCCGGTACGTCCGGCGGTCCGCCGGTCTGACGGCGGTGGCGCCACGCCCCGATCTGGGTCACGTCGCCAACTACCTGTACATGTTGAACGGCGTCCTCCCCGACGCCCGGCAGGTCCGCGCGCTCGAGGGGTATTTCGTTCTCCTGGCGGACCATGGGATGAACGCCTCGACCTTCGCGCTGCGGGTCGTCCTCTCGACCCATTCGGACCTATTCTCGGGGGCCACCGCGGCGCTCGCCGCGCTCAAGGGGCCCCTGCATGGCGGCGCCCCGTCGAAGGTCTCCGACATGCTCGATGCCGTCGGTTCGGCGGAGAACGCCGAACGTTGGGTCGCCCAGTCCCTCGCCCGCAAGGAGCGTCTCATGGGATTCGGCCATCGCGCCTACAAGGCCGAAGATCCGCGGGCCGTGATCCTGAAACAGATCGCCCGGGACGTGGCGGCCCCGGCCCGGCTGAAGCTCGCCGAACAGGTGGAGGAGGTGGCGCTCGCCGCCCTGGAGCGACAGCGACCCGGGCGACGGCTCTACACGAACGTCGAGTTCTACGGGGCGGTGGTACTCGAAGCCGTGGGGCTGCCGCGCAACTTGTTCACTCCGACGTTCGCGCTCGCGCGGACCGCCGGCTGGGGGGCTCACGGTCTCGAACAGGCCGCCGACAACCGCCTGATCCGGCCGGACATCGAGTACGTCGGGCCGGCGCCGGGCCGCCGCTGGCCGGAGCGATCCCCAACGGTCTCCCCCCCGTAGGGGGGGTGGGCCGTACGGGCGCCCCTACGCCTTCCCCTTCCCGTCCCCCGATTCCTTGTCGACGACCTTGAACTCCGCATCGACCGGACCCGGGCCCGGACCCGTCGGCGTCGACTCGTCGGGCGGCGGGGTCGAGGTCGTCGGCGGGGCGTCGGCCGCCGAGCTCTCCCCTGGTCGGACGTCCTGGTAGAGCTTCTGGGCGATCGCGTGCAGCGACCGGGTCAGCTCGTCGAAGAGGCGGGGCAGCTCGCTCGGCTCCTTCGCCGATAGGGCCGTGCGGATCGCCGCGACCTTCGCCCGCACGTCGGCGGCGTCCGTCTCGGAGATCTTCGCCTTGTTCTCCTCCAGGACCCGCTCGGCCTCGTAGGTCAACGTCTCGGCCTTGTTGCGGGCTTCGGCGGCCGACGCGCGCTGGCGGTCCTGCTCGGCGAACTCCGCGGCCTGCTTGAGCATCCGATCGACCTCGTCCTTCGTGAGCTTGTTGGACGCGGTGATCGTGATCCCCTGCTTCTTCGCCGTGGCGAGGTCCTTCGCCGAAACGTTCAGGATCCCGTTCGCGTCGATGTCGAAGGAGACCTCGATCTGCGGGGTCCCCCGAGGAGCCGGCGGGATGCCGGTGAGCATGAAGTCGCCGAGGGCGACGTTGTCCGCCGCCAGCGGTCGCTCCCCCTGGTAGACCTTGATCTCCACCGAGCTCTGGCTGTCGCTCGCCGTCGTGAAGATCTGGCTCTTGCGCGTGGGGATCGTCGTGTTCCGCTCGATGAGCTTGGTGAACACCCCGCCCAGCGTCTCGACCCCGAGGGAGAGCGGCGTCACGTCGAGCAGCAGGACGTCTTTGACCTCGCCCGCGAGGACCCCGCCCTGGATCGCCGCTCCCATCGCGACGCACTCCATCGGGTCCACGCCGTGCTCGATCGGACGCCCGACCTCCTGCTCGACCAGCTTCTGGACGATCGGCATCCGTGTCGGACCGCCGACGAGGACGATCCGGTCGACCTGCTCCTTGCCGAGCTTGGCGTCCTTCAGGGCCTGCTGGACCGGAGCGCGGCACCGTTCGAGGATCGGCCGAACGAGTTCCTCGAGCTTCGCCCGGGTGAGCTGGAGCGCGAGGTGCTTCGGCCCGTCCTGGGTGGCGGTGAGGAACGGGAGGTTGACCTGGGTATCGATCGTGGACGAGAGCTCGATCTTCGCCTTCTCGGCGGCGTCGCGGACGCGCTGCATCGCCATCTTGTCCTTCCGGATGTCGATGCTGCTCTCCTTCTGGAACTCGCCGGCGATGTACTCGGTGAGCGCGTTGTCCATGTCGGTCCCCCCGAGCTGGGTGTCCCCGCTCGTCGAGAGCACCTCGAAGACGCTCTCGCCGAAGTCCATGATCGTGACGTCGAGGGTTCCCCCTCCCAGATCGAACACGAGGATCTTCTGGCTCTTTCCGGCCTTGTCGAGGCCGTAGGCGAGGCTCGCGGCGGTCGGCTCGTTGATGATCCGGACGACGTCGAGCCCGGCAATGGCGCCGGCGTCCTTCGTCGCCTGCCGCTGGTTGTCGTTGAAGTAGGCGGGAACGGTGATGACCGCCTTCTCGACCTTCTCCCCGAGGAACGCCTCGGCGTCCCGCTTGATCTTCTGGAGGAGGAAGGCGGAGAGCTGTTGGGGGGTGTACTCCTTCCCGTAGATCCGGTAGCGGTGGTCCGTTCCCATCTTCCGCTTGAAGGCGGAGATGGTTCCCTCGGGATTGGAGACCGCCTGGCGGCGTGCGGGCTCGCCGACGATGAGCTGGCCGTCCTTCGTGAACGCCACGTACGAAGGGAACGCCTTGCCGCCACCGACGGTGGTCCCCTCGGCGCTCGGGATGATCACGGGCCGGCCTCCCTCGAGGAGGGAGGCGGCGGAGTTGCTGGTTCCTAGGTCGATTCCGATGATCTTCGTCATGGGTTTTTTCTCCTCGAAGACCTCGGGAGATTCTTCCCCCTCGATCCTCGGATTTGCATCATCGGAATGTATGCACTACTATAAAAGCGAGTGTGCGCCGAGGTTCTGCCCATTTCGTCTGGCGAACGTTCCCTCGGGAGAGCCGCAGCCATTCGGCCGGTCATCCGGGCCGACGATCCGGGGCTCGGACGATAGCTCGCGATCGTAGCATCGACCCCTCTCAACGCGCCAGCCGAAGCCACCCGGCCAGCGGCCGAAGGCTCCGGTACAGTTCATTCCCCGAAGGGGTAAGGGCGTACGCCTTCACGGGCCCTCGGGGGCCGTCCGCAAGCTCTCTCCGTACGAGACGGGCGCGTTCCAGGGAACGCAACGTCGACGTCAAGGTAGCGGGGCTCACTCCGGAAAGGCACCTCTGGATCGGCCCGAAGCGCACGATCCCGTACTTCCCGAGAAGGGAGATCACGCAGACGGCCCATTTCTTCCCCACGACGTCAATCAATCCGATGGGTGGGCAGGGGCACTCCAGTTCGCCCTCGCAGCACTGCGACACTCTGTCCGTACGTAGCGGCCCCTTATGAGCGCTTCAGCAATTGAAGTGACAGAGGTACCTATGGCCGAAGGAAAGTGTTGTGAGAAGGCCTGCTGCGTATGCGATCCGACGACCTGTCCGCCCGGCTGTTGTGACGACTGCTGTTGACGACGGGTCGCACGGTCCTGTTCGTCTGCGTAGAGAACGCCGCCCGGTCCCTGATGGCGGAGGCGATCTTCAACGCCGATCCACCGACCGGTTGGCGGGCGGTCTCCGCGGGGACGAGGCCGGCCGCGTCTCCGAACGCCCGGACGGAACCGATGCTCGGGGAGATCGGACTGAGGCTCCCACCGCATCCTCCTCGGGAACTGACGCCGGAGATGATCGACTCCGCCTCGATGCGGGTCACGATGGGGTGCCTGAACGACGCCAGTTGCCCGGCCCGACTGAAATCCCGGGAACTTCGAGACTGGGCGCTCCCGGATCCAGCGCGGCTGGATGACGACGGGTTTCGAGGCGTCCGCGATGAAATCCAGCGGCGGGTGCGCCTCCTCTACGACGAAGTTCGGGAATCCGCCTCGCCCCCGTCAACGGCCTGACCCGGGGGACCTTGTTGAGACCCCCACTACTGACTCGACTGGGTGCGGAATTCGTTGGGACTTCCGTTCTCGTCGGAATCGGGACGGGCGCAGTTGTCGGGGCTTCGAGGGTCGGAGGCGTCCCGCAGTGGGTGATGGCCGTCGCCTGGTTCTTCGCGGTACTCCTCCCGATCCTGCTTTGCCTCCGGGTTTCCGGGGCCCACCTCAATCCTGCGGTGACGCTGGGCTTGGCCGTCAGTGGTAGGATGCCGAGGTCGGAGGCGCCGTCGTACGTCGCCGCCCAGTTCGCCGGGGCATTCTTTGGGAGTGCGGTGGTCTTGTTCTCGCTCGGAGACTTTGCCCACCTGGGAGCCACGACCCCGTCGGTCGGAAATCTCGCTACGGTGTTCGCTGGCGAGCTGCTGTTCAGCGGGGCCCTGATCGCCTCCGTGTTCGCGCTGGCGGATCGACCCGAGGGAGGGGTCGGCTGGCGGATCCTGTTACCTCCGGCGACCGTGGGGGTATCGACCTACGTCATCGGACCGATCACGGGGAGTTCGCTGAACCCTGCCCGGACCGTGGCCCCTGCCGTCCTCTCGGGCACGTACACCGACCTCGGAGTGTACCTCCTGGCGGTGCCGCTCGCAGCCATCCTCGTCGCGCTAATGTGGAGGAACGACGTGACGAACCTGCCGTCCAACGGCCGACGAGTCGCCGCCGACCCGAAGGGAGTCGGACCGGCCGATTAGGTCACGGAACCGTTGGCGGGTTTCCGGTTGGGCGCCCACAGCAGGCGGGTAGCGCCGCCGGAAGCGAGCCCCCCGCGGCCGCCGTCAAATAGCCCGGCGCCCCTCGGGCCCTGATGCCGAGGCCGCGCGGCCCATGGACCGTGGAAGCCCGGCGCGTGTTGCCCGCCATGCGGGCCTGGCGGGCCGCCCTCCACCAGGAGCCGGAACTCGCCAACGAGGAGCGACGCACCCAGGCGAAGATCGTGGAGGCGCTCAACGCCCTCGACCTCCCCCCCGCGACTTTCGAAGGGTTCACGGGCGTCAAGGCCGTGATCGGCGCCGACCGCCCTGGCGCGGTGGTGGCGCTGAGGGCCGATATGGACGGGCTCCCGGTCAGTGAACGGAGCGGTCTGCCTTTCGCCTCGCGAACACCGGGACGGATGCACGCTTGCGGCCACGACGTCCACATGGCCTGCCTCCTCGGGGCGGCGGCGGCGCTGAAGCGTCGCGAGGGCAGCCTGCGCGGCCCCGTGGTGCTCCTCTTCCAACCCGCCGAGGAAGAGGGGAACCGGGGCGGAGCCCAGCCGTTCCTCGAGCTCGGGGCGTTCGAGCGGCCGAAGGTCGATTTCGTGGTCGGCCAGCACGTGGCCCCGGAGATCCCCCTCGGCCACATCGGCTGGAAGAAGGGAGCGATGATGGCCGCCGCGGACCACGTGATCATCCGGGTTCGAGGGCGTGCCGGGCACGCCGCCTACCCGCACGCCGGGCCGGATGCGGTCCTGACGGCCGCCGAGATCATCACCGGCCTGCAGGCGATCGTGAGCCGGGTCCGCGACCCGGTCGATCCGGTCGTGATCAGCATCGCCTCCGTCCACGGCGGCACCCGCCACAACGTCCTCCCCGAGGAGGTGCTCCTCGAGGGCACGATCCGGACCTTCCTCCCCTCGACCCGGCGGCAGATGGAGAACGCACTACGACGGCGGGTGGCCCACATCGCGGCGAGCAACGGCGCCTCGGCCCGGGTGACCATCCGGCACGGCTACCCGGTCACCTTCAATCCGCCGGCCACGACCGAGGTGATCGTCCAGGCGCTCGCCGAGGAGTTCGGCGAGGAGGCGGTCCAGGAGATCGAGCGGCCGGTGATGGGAGCCGAGGACTTCTCGCGGTATCTCGAGCGGGTGCCGGGAAGCTTCTTGTTCTTGGGCGTAGGAAGGGGGAGCGTGCCCGAGTCGTTGCACTCCCCGTCGTTCGCGCCACCGGAGGAGTCGCTGGTCTATGGCTGCGCCGCCCTCCTCGCGGCGACCGCCGGGCTTCAGAGGAGCTGATGACGGCCGTCGACGCCCTCCGCGCCCGGTTTCCGGCGCTCCGCGATCGTCCCGACGGCCCCACCCCGGCCTACCTCGACTCGGCGTGCATGAGCCTCGTCCCCCTCGAGGTCCTCGACGCCATGGAGGAGTACTATCGCGACTATCCCGGATGCGCTGGGCGCTCCCTCCACCGGTTCGCGGAGGAGGTCGGCCACCGATACGAAGGGGCGCGGGCGGGCCTCGCGAAGTTCCTGGGGGCCGAGAGCCCGGAGGCGGTCGTGTTCCTTCGGAACGCCTCGGAGGCGATCAACCTGGTCGCCCAGGGGCTCCCCTGGAAGGCGGGCGACGCGGTCCTGATCTCCGACCAGGAGCACAACTCCAACCTGATCGTCTGGCAGCGGCTGGCGAGCGAGCGGGGGATCCGGATCGAGGTCCTCAACCTCCCTCCCGGCGGGGGATTCCCTTCGGCCGAGTATGAGGAAGCGCTGAAACGTCAGGTGAGACTGGTGAGCCTGTTCCACACCTCGAACCTGGACGGTCGGACGCTCCCGGTCCGGGAGATCGTCGAACGGGCCCACGCCCACGGCGCGCGGGTGCTGCTGGACGGCTGCCAGGCCGCCCCTCACGTACCGGTGCGGCTACGCGAGTGGGGGGTCGATTATTATGCGATCAGCGCCCACAAGATGCTCGGTCCGACGGGGACCGGGGCCCTGGCCGGGACCGCCCACTCCCTCGGGGACCTGCGACCCCTGCTCGTGGGCGGCGAGACCGTCGAATGGTCGACGATGACGGAACACCAGCTCCGACCGCCGCCCCACCGATTCGAAGCCGGGCTCCAGAACTATGCCGGCGTGCTCGGGGTCCACGCGGCCGTCCGGTTCCTGGAGCGCGCCGGCCTCGACGAGATCCGCGCCCACGACCTCGCCCTCAACCGCAAGGTCTCCAAGGCGCTCGAGGGAGAGCGCCGGGTCCACGTGCTCGGCCCCACCGACCCCGGCGATCGGCCGAGCATCTACGCGTTCCACCTCGACGGCGTCGACGCGAACGACGCGGCCCTGTTCCTCGATGAAGGTTATCAGGTCCTGGTCCGCTCCGGGATGCACTGCGTCCACTCGTGGTATCGCAAGCGCAACCTTCCCGGCAACGTCCGGGCCTCGTTCTACCTGTACAATGACGAGCGGGACGCCGATCGGCTCATCGACGGCGTCCGCGAGATGATCGAGAAGATCCCGGCGTGAACCGGGGCCGTTCGGACGGCTACCGGTACATCGGCGGCGAGGCCGTCTGGGGCCGCTCCGTGTGGCCCTTCTCCTGCGCGTGCCGCTGGATCGACAAGAGCTGCTGCTCGATCCGCTCCGCTTCGTGGTAGAGGGGCACCGGGTCGAGCGGGGTCCGCAACAGGATGTGGTTGATCGTCTCGATGACCTTCGCCGCCGCGCGGGCGTCCGGATAATCGGACTGGGCCTCGGCGAGGAACGTCAGCACGTCGAAGCCGCGGCGCCGGCCTTCGTTGAGGAGGACCCCGGCGATCCCGGTGATGACCCCCTCGGTGAACGGGAGCATGTTGGGCTCGACATAGAGGTCCCGCGCCTTCCGGGTGCTCGCCACCCCGTAGACCTTCACGTCGGAGAGCTTCGGTGGCCGCCCGCGTCCGACGTCGCCCGCCGGCTTGTCGACGACCAGCCCCTCCGGCGACACGAGCATGGAGCAGCGCTGCTCCTGGACCCAATCCATGATCGAGGTCGCCAGCGGATGGATGATCGCCGGGGCGGGATGGAACTCCGAGACGAACGCCACAATCCGGTCGGCGACCCGTCCGGCCCGGTCCGCGGCCGGGCGACCCGCGTAGATCCGTACCGGGTGCTGGGGGTTGCCGCCCCGGACGAGCGAGACGGTGGGAAACGCCGGGGACTCGACGATCCCGATCTGTTCCATCTCGAGGGTGTCGATGAGGTAGTTGGCGACGATGGAGCTGACGAGGCCGACCGACGGGAAGCCGTCGATCACGATCGCGCCCTCGACGTCGACCCGCTTGAGCTCGTAGATCCGGACCTGGTCCGGTTGCATCGTCATGGTTTCTACAGCGACTTCTCGACGATCTGGCCAAGTTCGCGGCTGATGAGGTCGACGATATCCTTCGTCAGGGCGGCCCGGACGTTCGGGGGAACCGTCGCCATGCCGAGACGGGCCGTGCACGTCCCGACCCGGATGAGCGCGGCGTACTCCATCGCCCGCGCCTCGAGGAGCTGGCGCACCGAGTCTTTCAGGTCTCGGGCCAGCTGCGGGTCCTCCTCTAGCGTCCGTTCGATGTGGCGCCGGATCTCGTCCTTGATGATGTCGCGCGTCGCCTCCCGGACGATCTCCTCCGGCCGCAGCAGGTCGCGGGTACTCTTCATCAGGGTGTCGATGGGCTCGCCCGCCGAGGACCCGTCCGGCATCAGCGGCGACCATCGGCCCCCGCGGGATAAGCGTTTGTGCCGCTCGGCGGCGGCGCTCGGTCCGGAGGGCGCCCGGGCCGCCCGCGCGGCCATCTCTTTTAACGCGGGCCGGTGTGGCCCGGCCGCAGTGGGCCGGTAGATCAGTCCGGAAGATCGCTACCTTGGCAAGGTAGAGGCCGCGAGTTCAAACGGGGCACGGGAACCACCCGAACCCCGGAGATTCTCGCCCGGTCCACTCCTCTTTCCCGCCGGGCCGATCGGCCGGGTTCGTACATTGTCGAACCCCCCCACCGACATGAAGGCTTACCGATTTATACCGACCGTCTCCTCCCAAAGCGGTGGACGCCGAGCTCCGGGAGAAGATCGCCGGCGAGGTCGTCCTGTCGCCCCATCCGGGGCGCACGCTCCGCAAGTGGCGCGAGGATTTCGGCATCTCGCAGCGGGACCTGGCGAAAAGCATCGCCACCGTCCCGTCGGTGATCTCCGACTACGAGAGCGAGCGGCGCGCGAGTCCCGGCGCCGCGTTCATCCGCCGGTACGTCCAGGCGCTCGTCGACGTCGACGCTCGGACCGGTGGGAAGGTCGGCCAGCGCCTCGGGATCCGTCCGCACTCCGACGGGATCGTGGGGATGCGGGAGTTCTCCGTCGCCGTGCCCCTGAAGGCGCTTTCCGACCAGCTCGACGCCCGCGCCGTGAGCCGGGTCGACCTGCACCGCGACATCCACGGGTTCACTCTCCTGGATGCGCCGCGCGCGATCCTGTCCATCGACGCCGCCCACTTCGTCGAGGTCTACGGATGGACCACCCAGCGGGCCCTCATCTTCTCCAACGTCAAGTACGGGCGGTCCCCGATGGTGGCGATCCGCGCCCACCCGCTGAAGCCGGCCGCCGTGTTCTTCTCCGACCCCGGGCGCGTCGATCCGCTCGCGATCCGGCTGAGCGAGCTCGAGAACATCCCCCTCCTCACCACGCCGTTGGCCGCCGCCGAGGTGCTCGGGCGACTCGAGGAACTGTAGGACGGAAAAGGATCGCAATGGAAGCGGGAATCGTGAGCTACGGAGTGTACGTGCCGCGCCACCGGATCACGCCGACGGAGATCGGGAAGGTCTGGGGGGTCGACGGTGCCGGGATGGGCGCCGGGCTCAACGTCCACCGCAAGAGCGTCCCGGCCCCGGACGAGGACACGATCACGATCTCGACGGAGGCGCTTCGGACCGCCCTGATCCGCGGGGCGATCGATCCCCAGGAGATCGGCGCCTTGTACATCGGGAGCGAATCGCATCCGTACGCGGTGAAACCGTCGGCGACCGTCGTCGCCCAGGCGGTCGGCGCCACCCCGAACCTCACGGCGGCCGACTACGAGTTCGCCTGCAAGGCGGGGACCGCGGCGATCCAGACGTGCCTCGGGCTCGTGGGAGCCAAGATGGTCCGCTATGGCGTCGCCATCGGCACCGACACCTCGCAGGGGGCGCCGGGCGACGCCCTCGAGTACTCGGCGAGCGCCGGCGGCGCGGCGCTCATCATCGGCCGCGAACGGGTCATCGCCCGGGTCGAGGACACGGTCTCCTACACGACGGACACCCCGGATTTCTGGCGGCGGGAGGGCCAGCGCTACCCGAGCCACAGCGGTCGATTCACGGGCGAGCCGGCGTACTTCCGGCACGTCACGGAGTGCGCGCACCGGATGATGGAACGCGTCCACACCACCCCGGCCGACTACCAGCACGTCGTCTTCCACCAGCCGAACGGGAAGTTCCCGCAGCGCGTCGGAAAGCAGCTCGGGTTCACCGAGGCCCAGATGCGCCACGGTCTCGTGACGCCGTTCATCGGGAACACCTACTCGGGCGCGGCCCTGATCGGTCTCGCCAATGTGCTCGACCACGCGAAACCGTCGGAGCGGATCCTCATGGTCGGCTACGGCAGCGGAGCGGGATCCGATGCGTTCGACCTGACGACGACCGAGGAGATCGCCCAGTTCGACCGCTCCTTCGGACCGCCGGTCGAGCAGTTCCTCCACAACGGGATCGAGATCCCGTACGCGACGTACGCGAAATTCCGCGGCAAGATCAACATGGGAGGCGAGTAGCGTGCGCGACGTCGCCATTCTCGGCGTCGGGATGACGAAGTTCGGCGAGCTGTGGGACCGGTCGTTCCGGGAGATCGGGATCGAGGCCGGGTTCCAGGCGCTGGTCGACGCCAAGCTCTCCTCGGGGGACCTGGGAGCCCTCTACCTCGGCAACATGGCGAGCGGCTCGCTCATCGCCCAGGAGCACATCGCGCCCCTCATCCTCGACTACTCCGGCCTCGGTCCCCATCACATCGCCGCGGTGCGGGTCGAGGGCGGGGGCGCCTCGGGAGCCCTCGCGCTCCACGAGGGGTGGCTCGCGGTGGCGAGCGGCGCCCACGACTTCGTCGTCGTAGGGGGCGCCGAGAAGCTCACCGACGTGCCGGACGTCGAGGCGAGCCGCATCACCGGCGGCACCGCCGATCACGAGTGGGAGGCCGTCTTCGGCGCCACCCTCCCCGGATTGTGGGCGATGATCGCCCGCCGGCACATGCACGACTTCGGGACGACACGCGAAGCGTTCGCCCAGGTGGCGGTCCAGATGCACGAGAACGGTTCGAAGAACCCCAATGCCCACTACCGGAACAAGATCACCCTCGAGGCCGTCACCGGCGCCACGCCCGTCGCCGAGCCGCTCGGCATGCTCGACTGCGCCCCGTTCTCCGACGGGGCGGCGGCCGTGGTTCTCGGCCCGATGGAACGGGCCCGGAAGTTCACCGACACCCCGATCCGACTCGCGGCCAGCCAGGTCGCCTGCGATGCGATGGCGCTGCACCATCGAAGGGAGATCACCACCGTCGACTCGACGGTCGTGGCGGCCAAGCGAGCGTTCGCCCAGGCCCGACGCGCCCCGGCCGACGTCCAGCTCGTCGAGGTGAACGACGCCTACACGATCGCCGGGCTCGTGGCCCTCGAGGACCTGGGGTTCGTCGAGAAGGGGAAGAGCGGTCCGGCGTTCCTCAACGGCGAGTTCGCGCGCGGGGCCCGCCTCAGCATGAACACCTCGGGCGGGTTGAAGTCCCAGGGCCAGCCGTTCGGTGCCGTCGGCGTCGCCCAGGCGGTGGAGATCGTGCGCCAGCTGCGCGGCGAGGCGAAGGAGCGGCAGGTGAGCGGTGCGACCTTGGGGCTGGCCCACAACTTGGGCGGCACCGGCGGTACCAGCGTCGTGCACCTATTGGAGCGGACGAACTAGGGAGTAACCTCGATGACGATCGCACGATTCTGGCGAGAGACGCCACAGCGGTACAACCTGGGCGGCGCCAAGTGCACGGTCTGCCAGACCGTCTATTTCCCGCCGCGGTCCGTCTGCCCGTCCTGCGCGCAGCACCGGCAATCGATCGGCAAGCTCGAGCCGTTCCACCTCTCCGGGGAGGGGGAGGTCGTCACGTTCAGCGTCGTCCACGACGCCGCGGAAGGGTTCGAGATGCAGGTCCCCTACGTCCTCGCCATCGTCCGGACTCGGGAGGGCCCGCAGCTGACGGGCCAGGTCGTCGACGTCGACCCCAAGGAGGTGAAGATCGGACTGAAGGTCCGCGCCACGTTCCGAAAGCTCCGCGAGGAGGGGAAGGCTGGAGTCATCCATTACGGCTACAAGTTCGCTCCCGCCGAGGATTGGGACGGCCGTCCGCCAGGCCGGGGGATGCCGGCGCACGTCCCCTCGGAGCTGCCGACCCGCCCCGCGGAAGGAAGCGCCCGCGCGTGAACCGGTACGGCCCGCCCGCCCCGCAGCGTGACCCGGAGCCCGACGGCGCCCCCGACGAGGATTACGCCCGCGCCTACGCCGACGGATACGGCGAGGGACTCCGAGAGGCGTTCCGCGAGCTCCTCTCGCACGCTTCGCGGGGCCACACGCCGCAGGAGCTTCGGATGCTCGTCGAGAGCCGGCTCGCCCGCGTCAAGGAGGATATCGAGTTCAAGCGTCGCAGCATGCTCGCGCCGCCGCGGCGACCGGACTGGGGCTCCCTATTGCGGAGCCCCGCCCCCGCGCCGACGGTCCTGGGGAGCCTGGCGACGACCCCCGTCCCGAGAGCCGGAGGGACGTACCTGTGGTGGGAGGCGCGGCCGCAACGGTCGGTCGACTTCGTCGCCGCGAATCTCGGACGTTTCCCGCGCCTCCTCTGGATCTCCATCCATCCGCCTCCCGGGAGGCCCGACCTTCCACCGGAGAAGTTGACGGCCCTGCGGGTCGGGCCCCGGCTCTCAGCGCCGACCGCCGGCGAGGGGACCCTCGGTCCCGAGCAGATCGCCGGCCAGGTCCAGGATGCCGTGGCCGAGCCCGGCGGGGCTCTCGTGTACCTCGAGGCGGTCGAGTTCCTCTCGACCGAATACCAGACCGAGGGGATGCATCGGCTCGTGAACTTCATCGCCTCGAAGGTCGTGGGAACGACGTCGGTGTTCGTGGCCTCGGTGGATCCCGATGCCCTCGCGCCCACGGACCGCAGCCGGCTCGGCCATTCGTTCGGGACCGTTTCCTAGGGGGTGCCCTCGGGTCGATGGAGATCGCCTTTTT
>Ga0210384_10001162_pt1 | contig 36865 bp, 31 predicted proteins | sample IncBWH2MmetaG_FD_160574 | JGI IMG/M metagenome (GOLD analysis project Ga0210384, IMG submission 160574) | Forest soil microbial communities from Barre Woods Harvard Forest LTER site, Petersham, Massachusetts, United States - Inc-BW-H-2-M | ecosystem: Environmental > Terrestrial > Soil >...
CGAAGTCGGACGACGTCTATGGCCGCGCGAAAATTTACGAGGCCATCGTCAAGGGCGAACCGGGCATCGAGCCCGGCGTGCCCGAGTCGTTCAACGTCCTCGTGCGCGAGTTGCAGTCGCTCTGCCTGGACGTCGAGCTGATGAAGCGGCAAAAGCCGGCAGGGGACAAAGCCGCCGACTAGCGGGAAATTGTCTTTGTGGGGGCGCAGCATGCTGCGCCCCTACCGGGCCACAAAGTTTGGTTCAGCAGTTTTGAGTAGTTGGGTTCTCAGCCGGTCTGGTTTCTTCAGTCGAAGTCATCGGACCGCGGCCCCGGCGAAAGCTGGGGAGGGAGGAAACAACCTTGTATCGCAGCAGCCCTTACGATCGCGCCAGTTTGATCGCCGATTTCGATTCCATTCGCATCAGTCTGGCGAGTCCTGAAAAAATTCGCTCCTGGTCTCACGGCGAAGTGACCAAGCCGGAGACTATCAACTACCGCACGTTCAAACCCGAGCGCGACGGTCTTTTCTGCGCCAAGATTTTTGGCCCCGTCACCGACTGGGAATGCCTGTGCGGCAAGTACAAGCGGATGAAGCATCGCGGCGTTATCTGCGATAAGTGCGGCGTCGAAGTCACCTTGAGCAAGGTCCGCCGCGAGCGCCTCGGCCACATCGAACTCGCTTCGCCCTGCTCGCACGTGTGGTTCTTCAAGGGACTGCCCAGCCGCATCGGTTACTTGCTGGACATTTCCATGCGCGATCTCGAGCGCATTCTTTATTTCGAAGCTTTCGTCGTCGTGGATCCAGGCGAGGTCGCCATTCTCCGCGAGCGCGAAGTCCTGCTCGAAGACAAATATCGCGAGCTGCAGAAGGAATACCCGGGCCAGTTCACCGCCAAGATGGGCGCGGAAGCCATCAAGGAGCTTCTCCGCCGCGTCGAAGTGGACAAATTGTCCGAAGAGCTCCGCGAAAAAATGAAAACCGATCCGTCGCTCCAGAAGCGGATCAAGTTCGCGAAGCGTCTCAAAGTGCTCGAAGCCTTCCGCAAGAGCGGCAACAAGCCGGAGTGGATGATCCTCGACGTGATTCCAGTTCTACCGCCGGAGTTGCGCCCGCTGGTGCCTCTGGACGGCGGCCGCTTCGCCACTTCCGATTTGAACGACCTCTATCGCCGCGTCATCAACCGCAACAACCGGTTGAAGAAGCTCATGGAGCTGCGCGCGCCGGACGTCATCGTCCGCAACGAAAAGCGCATGCTTCAGGAAGCCGTTGACGCCTTGTTTGACAACGGCCGCCGCGGCCGCGTTCTGCGTGGAACCAACAACCGCCCGCTCAAGTCCCTCAGCGACACGCTCAAGGGCAAGCAGGGCCGTTTCCGCCAGAACCTTCTCGGCAAGCGCGTGGACTACTCGGGCCGCTCCGTCATCGTCGTCGGCCCGGAACTCAAGCTCCACCAGTGCGGTCTGCCGAAGAAGATGGCGCTCGAGCTCTTCAAGCCTTTCATCTATCACAAGCTCGAAGCGCAGGGCCACTGCACCACCATCAAGCAAGCCAAGGAAATGGTCGAGCAGCAGGAAGCCGTCGTTTGGGACATCCTGGAAGACGTCATCCGCGAACATCCCGTGATGCTCAACCGCGCTCCCACGCTTCACCGCCTCGGCATTCAGGCGTTCGAACCGGTTCTCGTCGAAGGCAAAGCCATCCGCATCCACCCGCTCGTTTGCACCGCGTTCAACGCGGACTTCGACGGCGACCAGATGGCCGTGCACATTCCGCTTTCGCCGGAATCCCAGGTCGAAGCGTCCGTGCTCATGCTCAGCTCGCACAACATCCTCTCGCCCGCTCACGGCCTGCCTCTGGCAGTGCCGTCGCAGGACATGGTCCTCGGCATCTACTATCTGACCAAGAACAAGCCCGGAGCCAAGGGCGAAGGCCGCGTTTTCGGCGCCACTGACGAAGTTGTCCTTGCGCTGGAAGCCGGCGAAGTCGAACTCCTCACGCCCATTCGTCTGCGCTACACCGGTGAAGTCATTGACCTCACCACCGCGTATGACAACCAGGACGTGCCGCACACCGTGCCCGTGAAGATGGAACGCCAGTTCATTCAAACGACTGTCGGCCGCGTCATCTTCAATTCGCACTTGCCGGAAAAATTCCCGTTCGTAAACGGCCTGCTCAAGAAGAAGGGCGTGCAGCAGCTTGTGTATTACGCCTACTTGCGCTTCGGCCTCGAAGACACCGTCGTTTTGCTCGATCACTTGAAGGAACTGGGCTTCACCTACGCCACCAAGTCCGGCATTTCGATCGGCATTGACGACATGCTCATCCCGAGCGACAAGTACAAGCTCGTGGAAAACGCCGAAAAGGAAGTCGTCAAGGTGCAGCAGCAATACCTCGACGGCGCCATCACCAACGGCGAGCGCTACAACAAGGTCATCGCCATCTGGGGAGACGTTACTGAAAAAGTTGCCGACGAAATGTTCAAGGCCCTGGAAAACCAGGACCGCGAAGGCGTCATCAACCCGGTCTACATCATGGCGGACTCCGGCGCCCGTGGATCAAAACAGCAGATTCGCCAGCTTTCCGGCATGCGCGGTTTGATGGCCAAGCCCTCCGGCGAAGTCATCGAGACCCCCATTACTTCCAACTTCCGTGAAGGCCTCACAGTGTTGCAGTACTTCATTTCCACGCACGGCGCGCGTAAGGGTCTTGCCGATACCGCTCTAAAGACCGCGGATTCCGGCTACCTCACCCGTCGGCTCGTGGACGTCGCTCAGGACGTCATCATCAATGAGCGTGACTGCGGCACTACCGACGGCATTTACGTGGAACCCATCATCGAAGCCGGCGTGGAAGTCGAGCCGTTGCGCGACCGCGTTGTTGGCCGCGTATCGCTTGAAAAGATCCGCGACTTCGAAGGCGCCACCATCGTCGAGATCAACCAGGAAATTACCGAGGAATTGGCCAACTCCATTCAGGCCGCCGGTATCGAGCGCGTGCGCATCCGCTCTGTGCTCACCTGCGAATCTCGCCGCGGTGTTTGCGGCTTGTGCTATGGCCGCAACCTCGCTTCGGGCCGCATGGTCGAACTCGGCGAAGCCGTCGGCGTGATCGCCGCGCAGTCCATCGGCGAACCCGGCACGCAGCTCACCATGCGTACCTTCCACATCGGTGGCGCGGCAACCCGCGTCAGCGAGCGCTCGACCCTCGAAGCCAAGAACAATGGCGTGGTCAAATTCGTTGACCTTCGCCACGTTCAGGGCCGCGGCGGCGCTGCCATCGCGATGAATCGCTCCGGCTTGCTCATCATTCAGGATGAGAAGGGCCGCGAGAAGGAACGCTACCATGTCGTTTACGGCGCGCGGCTGCGCGTCAGCGACGGCGACGTGGTCACCCACGGGCAGATTCTTGCCGAATGGGATCCGTTCACCTTCTCGATTCTTACCGAGACGCAAGGCTTCGTGAAGTTCGACGACCTACGCCCCGGCCTGACCATCGAGGAGCAGGTTGATGAAGTCACCGGCCTATCGCAGCTCGTGGTCACGCTGCCGCCAGGAGACGAAAAGCATCAGCCTGCAATCTTGATTCGCGATTCTTCCGGCAAGGTCCGCAAAAAGTACCTGATGCCCTCCCGTGCTCACTTGATGGTGCAGGATGGCGATGAAGTACAGGCCGGAGACGTGCTCGCGAAGATTCCTCGCGAAACCACCAAGACCAAGGACATCACCGGAGGCCTTCCGCGCGTCGTCGAACTATTCGAAACGCGCAAGCCTCGCGACCCGGCAGTCATCAGCGAAATCGACGGCACCGTGCGCTACGGCGAAATCAGCAAGGGCATGCGCAAGATTTACGTCGAAAGCGAAGACGGCAAGACCAGCAAGGAATATGCAATTCCTCGTGGTGTTCACATTAACGTTCAGGAAGGCGAACACGTTCGCGCCGGTGAAGCTCTGATCGACGGGCCTCTCAACCTGCACGACCTGCTCGCGGTTCTTGGCGAGAAGTACACCCAGGCTTACCTCGTGAACGCAATTCAAGAGGTGTACCGCCTGCAGGGTGTGAACATCAACGACAAGCACATCGAAACCATCTCTCGGCAAATGATGCGCTGGGTGAAGGTTGAAGATGTCGGAGACACCACCTTCCTTCTCGAAGAGCAGGTGGACAAGTTCCGCTTCCGCGAAGAAAACGACCGCGTGATCGCCGAAGGCGGCCGCCCTGCAACCGGGCGTCCGTTGCTCCTCGGTATCACCAAGGCGTCTCTCTCCACGGACTCCTTCATCTCCGCCGCCAGCTTCCAAGAGACGACGCGAGTGCTCACCGAAGCCGCAGTTGCAGGCAAGGTGGATTACCTCCGTGGCCTAAAGGAAAACGTCATCATGGGCCGGCTTATTCCTGCTGGAACGGGTCTCGAGCATTACCGCAGCCTGCAGTTACTGACGGAAATGCCGCCTCCCGCTCCACCCGAGGAGCTTCCCGAAGCGGCCGATTTCGCTGCTGCCGACGAAGCCGCGGGACTGGACTTCCTGGGCAAGGACGACACCGAAGCCGACGCCGCCACCGAAGGCCAGGACTAACTCGGGGCACTCCGACAACCTAGGTAAACCAGCGGCGTCCCACTAATCGGGACGCCGTTTTTCTTTCTACGGATGGTCTCTGTGGGGGCGGCTTTACACCGCCCTCAGTTGCGCCGTGCCTCCGGTCGGTGCGGCAAACCGCCCTGCCATCCCCACTTGCACCTTCGTACAGGTGAGCCTAACGAACTCTCCGCTCTAGACTGCCTTGCCCCTCCCGCCTCCTCTCCTTACCATGGATTAAGCAACGTAATACTTGACGCCATTACCGCGTTGCGTGCAAAACGCATGACGCCAGAACAACATCCCGGCTCGTCGCGGAACCCCACTTCTCCCAGCGGTTCGCAATCCAGCACCGAAGCTCGCCTGGACCAGTTCCATCAGCGCCAGCACGAACTCTGGCGGCTTACTTTCATCGTCCTTTTCATTGTCACTCTCGGATTCGCGTGGTTCGCTTGGGATTCCCTGCGTCTAGACCGTTTTCATCTGCAACCCGCTCCCATTGGCTTGGTCGTTCTGGTCCTTCTTCTCGGAATTTATGTCTGGAAGAAAACGCAGGAGCTCGCCGAGCTGAAGGGCGTGGTCCGCGGAATGGATCAACACCACTCCGGCCCGCCCAGCGATCGCCAGATGGAAAGCCTGTTCGAAATGATTTCCAAGTCACAACAGGGCTTCCGCGAATTGATCGATTCTTTTGACGATGTACTTCTCGCTCTCAGCCTGGAAGGTGAAATTCGCGCTGCTAATCGCAGCTTTGTGGATCTCGTCGGCCAGCCGTTTCAGGAAGTCATCGGGCGCAAGCTTTCCGAATTTTTTGAGGATGCCGCGGGAACGCCGGAAGACATTTTCAAGAAAGGGCAAGTCCGCTTCTTGGAACGCCGCGTGTGGAACGGTGTTGTGCAGGCTCGTTTAAAGAAAACCGGCTCCGTATTTTATTTTGATTGCGTCGCACACGGCATGCTTCGCGACAATCAGGTCACCGGCCTCACTGTCCTCGCTCGAGACATTTCTTCCGCGCGCCGCAATGAAGCCCGTTTCACCGAACTTTTCGAGACCTTGCAGGAAGGCATCTACATCGCCACCACTGACGACGTGATCCTCGAAGTCAATCCCGCGCTCGTCCGGATGCTAGGATACGATTCCAGGGAAGAAATTCTCAGGAAGCGCGTTTCCGAATTCATCGCCGATGAGGAGCAGCGCGCTGCCGTGGTTCGCGAAGTGAATCGCCAGCCGTCGCCCGAAGGGCGCGAACTCACTCTGCGCCGCAAAGACGGCCAGCTGGTGTATTGCCTGAATACTTCCACCGCCGTGCGCGATACCAGCGGCAAAGTTGTCCGCTATCAGGGCGCGCTCGTAGATATTACGGAACGCCGCAATATCGAAAAACGCCTGCACAAGCAGCAGGAGTTTGCGCACCGCCTGGTCGAAAGCTTTCCGGACCTTATTTTTGTTATCGACACAGAGCGTCGTTACACCTTCGTTAGTCCCAAGGTGAAGGATGCCCTGGGCTATGAATCGTCCGAAGCACTGCAGTTGACCTTCGGGGATTGGACTCACCCGGATGACCGTCGCAACTTGCTCGCCGCTTTCGACGACGTTGTCTCCGGGCGCAAAACGTTCTCCTCCATCGAAGTGCAGGTGCGCCACAAGGAAGGAAACTGGCGGCGGCTGCGTTGCCATTTCTCTCCGTTGTTCGATGAGAAAGCCAAAATCGAAGGCGTGGTCATTTCCGCCCGCGATGTCACTGAAGTGAAGCGTCTCGAAGAACAACTCATCCAGGCCGAAAAACTCGCCGCCATGGGCCAGATGCTCGCCGGCGTTGCCCACGAACTGAATAATCCGCTCACCGCCATTCTTGGCGTCAGCGAACTGCTACGCGACCGTCAGGGTGTCGACGAAAACACCAAGCGCCAGCTCGAAATGACCCATCGCCAGGCGCGCCGCGCGGCACGCATCGTTCAAAACCTTCTCGAATTCTCGCGTCCGGCCTCTCCTCAGAAAAAGGTTCTGGATCTAAACGGCATCGTGGATCGCACTCTTCAACTCCACGAACATTCGCTCAAGCGCAACAACATTGAGGTGGAGTTTAAGACCCAGCCGGGCCTGCCTCCGATTGTGGGAGACGCCAATCAACTCATCCAGGTCATCCTCAACCTGATCAGCAATGCCGAACAGGCTATTCGCGAAGTTCGTCCCTCCGGGCACATCGAAATTCGCGTCGGCAAACTGGGCGAAACCGTCTTTGTTAATGTGAAGGACGATGGCGTGGGTATTCGTCCCGAAGCTCTTCCTAAGCTTTTCGATCCTTTTTTCACGACCAAGCGCCCCGGTGGCGGTACCGGCCTGGGGCTCAGTATCTGTATGTCCATCATTCGCGAGCATGGCGGCGATATCGAAGCGGAATCCGTGCCCGGCGGTGGCGCTGTTTTTTCTGTTACCCTGCCCGTAGCTTCTAGGGAAGCCGCGCGCCGGCCTGTGCGCGAGCTCGATTCCAGCTCCGGCGAAATGCTGTTGCCCTCACTGGAATCCATCGCGAATCGCAAAATTCTGGTGTTGGACGATGAGGAAAGCATCCGCATGCTGCTGGCCGAAGGACTCAGTGCCTACGGGCTGAAGGTGGATGTCGCCGCCTCTGCGGAACAGGCGCTGCAGCTTGTGCTCGGGGGCAAATATGATGTGCTTTTGTGTGATTTAAAGCTCGGCGGAACCGGACCCAACTCCGACGGCTACGGCGTCGCCCAGCGCCTGCGCATTGCCTCCGGGCCAAATCGCCCCGAAGTTATTTTCATGTCCGGTGATGTTGCCGGCACCGACGAGGAGCACGAAGGCCTGGCCACCGCCCGCCGCCTTCAGAAGCCTTTCCGCATCTCCGACGTCCTGCGCACCCTGATGGAACTTTTCAGCCTCGCCCCCGCCGGATCAAACAAGCGCTAAATTTCTTCTCTTCTCCGCGCTGTTTCCATCAAATCTTTTTTTCTAATCCACCCCAAAATCCCAAACGTACATATTCAATCCGTCTGGCAGCAACTCCGCCAGCACGTATTCCCCCGGCGTCAACGCCTCGCCCAACGTGAAGCGGTAAACCTCCGGAGCCACTTCCCATCTCTGCAGCGCAACCTCGTTCATCGCCGTGCCCATCTGTTGGCCGAACAAAATGGTAATGGACTCGATCTCCCGCTCCTTGCTCTTGATCTTCGTTCGGATTAACACCACGTCCGGTCCATTCTCGCCCGCTCGGGTACTCTTCCGCACCGAAGATACGCGGTCGGGATCGGGCGGCGGTTCGCGAAGATAAAATTCCGGAGTCTTCGAATGCAGCCGAAATTTCGCATGATTTCCCGCGATAATCATATTTTTCTTTCCCGGTATGATGCGTACCGGGGTCAGGATCTCCGCGATTGCTCTTTTCTTGTCGGTTCGGAATGCGCTGTCCACCTGATCCAGAATCCGAATCGAAGATCCTTCCACCACGAACATGCCCTCACCCGAAGGCAAAAACGCGCCGGTTCCGACTTTCAGGCTGGCGTCGATGTCGGTCACGTTGTCCATGCGCTTGCCCTCTTCCTGTTTGTGGACTTTCGCAACCAGGTCCGTCGACGCTTTCTCAATCTCTGCGTTTTGTTTCGCTGTGGCGTCCCAATCCACCAGCGCCGCGGGCAATTCTTCCCATTCGTGCCGCTCAATGCTGAAATACCGCACGCGTTCGCCGTCTCTCCGGTATTCGCGCACCACGTGGACAGTCCCATCTTTCAGTGTCAAATGAATTCCACGCGGAGTGGAAGCCGCCACACTCACCTGCTCCGGATTGTCTTGTTTTTGCGATTGCGCGGGTTTCTGGTTTTGTCTCCGCGCTGAAGAAGAAGCGCTAAAGACGAATAGCGAAACGAGACACAACGGCAAGCAGAACAACAGAATCTTTGGATGAAAAACTGCTTTCCGTTGGCCTAGCATGGTTCCCCAAGGTACGGCGGCAGAAACGTCTACAGCCGGCTACCATGTCTGATGAGCATAGCCTGCCCCAGGGATGGCCGCAATTGTTGCGGGGCTAGCTACAGATACTGCCGGATAGCCTCGGAATAACGTGTGTACAGAAAAGACACCAACAACAAGGCGGCGCCAAGAATGATCAAAGTGATGTAACGGTCGGAACGCTCTTGACGCCACACGTCCAGGACCACAATTTTTCCGACGCATAGCATCAGCAAGCCGAGACCTGCCAGCCGGAAACTTCGCTCTCCGACCACCAGCGCGAATAGGAACGCGGCGACGGCTTCGACGCCCCAGGCAATGGTCACTCGTCCCTGCGATACTTCGTTGCGGATCAGTAGCGTCACCAGAATCATCGGCAGGAAGAAATAAATCTGTTCGGGACGTCCAAGCACCACGGACAAATTCGCGATGAACCCGCTGCCACTGCTGCCCTTGCCGCTGGCATCGCCAAATCGCCCACGGAGCGGAAACGCGAATGCCTGCCCGGCAAAGAGTAACGCGGCAACGGCGGCAACATAGAACCACCGGGCAGCGTTCGACACCGTGCCCGGATGATCGGCGGAGGAGAAATCGAAAGCAATCGCGCGGAAGAAAACGAGAAAGGCGAGCAGCACGCTATGGTGAAGAAAGATGTCCAATTTTGTTGCCCAGGCTACTCCAATGAACAACCAGGCTAGCGCGGCCCAGGCAATCAGTGCCGGCCCGGTGTGGAAGTAGGATTGTGCGAACAGCACAAGAGTGGCCGAGCCCAGATAAGCGAGCACCGGAGCAACTTGAAGCCGCTGGTCCAGGGCGTACTGTTCCGGCGATCCGCCGCGGATTTGAATAAGGCGCAGGTAGCTGTAATAAAACAGCAGCGCCAAAGGTAAGGTGGTGAAGAGCAGTTCGTGTGGCGGTGTCTCCAGGTTGAAGTAGGCAAGCCGAAGAAACGCCATGGCAAAGGCGACATAGCTCTGCAACCGCCAGTTGAGCGACTTGTGAAAAATTCCGATTTCCAGAAGGACCAAGGCAAAAAGGCCCCAGCCAAGCGCAACGTTCGCCGCACCCAGTTCATAGAGCGCAAGCATTCCCACGAGAAACGACGCAGACCAGGTATAGGCCGCGCCCATGGTCGGTGCTTGCAGAAACTCTCCTTTGGCGGCCCATCGCGACGCCAGATAGCAAAGCGCGGCCACCAGCCCGACGGTGACCAGTCGCAGCGAAACGTATGGGAAAAGTCTGAACGGCCCAATCGCTTCCAGATTCACGGCGAATATCTGAAACAGGCTGCACACCGTAAATATGTACGCCTGAAACTGCAGCTGGATGCGTTTGACACCATCACCTATCACCAGCAACAAAAAGGCAAACAACGCCCAGAGCACCGCGATCCACGGGGATGAAACCTCCTTGAACGCCAGAATGCCGATCAACGTCGACCCGGCCCAGGTGTGCAATGCGGAAAAAAAGCCGGTGTATACCGAACCGCGCGGTCCTCTGAAATACGCGCATAGATACAACAGCAGCGCCATCAACGAATAGGTGATCAACCGCAAAGTAAAGTGGCCGTATTCCTGCGTCGCGTCGAAGTTGTACCACAGCGTGCGGACGAATCCGGCGAGAACCAACAGGTGCGCCTGAACACTCAGGTCACGGCGCTGTCGCAAAAGTCCGAAAACTGCCAGCGTCAGCGCGAACCCGCCCCACGCGATGCCGATCCATGCCCAATGGCATTCTTGATACGCCAGTACCGCCACCAGCAGCGCTGCGGCGGTCGTGTAAAGCTCCGACGGGAGGAGTCCATCATCCGGCCGGTCGGAGTTGATCCGGCGCGCGCAGAGATAAAGCAACGTGACCACCAGAGGCAGCGTAGCGAGCCGCTGCGTCACGCCGGTGTTCAGCAAAAGAGCCATGGCGAAAGCATTCACTGTCAACGCGCGGACAAACGCCGCCAAAGCAAGAACGTGCATCTGGTAAATCAGATCCTCCGCCGTTAGCCAGCGGCCCAGCACTGCCAAAGCGAAGGCCGTGCCTGCCCAGAGAACGGCGGTCCACGCGTTCGGAAAAGCGAGCCAGAGAGCGACGAACAGCATCAATGCAGCGAGATAGGAAAGCGCCCTGAAGAAAAGCTGCTCGAGTTCTGAAGCGAACAGGCCTTTCCAACGTCGCGGAATGCCTAGCGAGTTGGCATAGAACAATACAGCGGCAACCAGAAAACTGATCGCGAGCGGAAAGTCCGCCGGCGGCGTGCCCTGCGACAGTCGCTCAAAAAGTTTAGGAACAGCCTCTCTAGCAAGCATGTCTCCGACGGTTAGCAACGCGACCAACAATCCAAATCGACGGAAGAGCACTTCGCGTAATAGAACCCCCGCCAGCAATAGCATCTCTGCTTCGGCGAGCCAGATAATCGCCGTGTCCATCCCGGAGAATTTGAAAGGAATCGCCGCGATCAGAAGAATCGTCCCAATGCTGGAGAGAATGACGAACGCAGCCCTTCTCCGGCGCGTAATGGGAAGCTGGCCTAGGAAAAGTTCCACCGCGCCAAGCAACATCAGCGCATAAAAGGCAAATTCAGGCCGTACCGATTGGTACTTGAACAAAAACAAGAGCAGCGAGGTATTCAATATCGCGGCAAGCGTCGAGATAATCTCCTGTTGCCGCGTCTCGACCCGCCGCACGATATACGACCACCGATACAGCGCCCAGTACAGACATAACAAAACCGTGCTGGGAACAAACTCCGGGAACATCCGGTGGCGGCCAGCCATCGGCACGATAACCTGAGCGAGCCAAACGAAATGATTTAGATACGAGGCCAGGATGCCGAACACTTCCAGTTCGAACCATCTCCGGCGATAGACGATGGCGATCAGTCCAAGTGCAAGAATCAATCCCGCGGAAAGCGAATAGATGGTGTTTTGGCTTATGGCAACGGTAGTGAATGCGAGCAGAAACGCCAGGCCGGTTACGACCTGGGAATCGTAGCGCAACGTGTGCACCACCATCACCGTCGCGACCACGAATAGCAGAAGCAGATCGATCCACTGCCTCTCGATTACCCGTGTGTACGTCACGAAATGCATGGCGTAAGTGACGAAGAAAGTAAGCGCCCAGCCTCCGCCGATCAGCGCGCGCGCAAATACGCGATAGCGGACCCTGCGTTCCAGATAGATACCGGTACCCAGGATCGCAAAGCTCACCAGGTACCCCAGTCCGATTTTTTCTGGATTGGTAAGCGACGGAAACTTAATCGCCAGGAAAAGAGATATACCGATGACCAGAATAATGATCCCGATTTTGTTCAACCAATTTGTTCCCAGCTTTTGTTCAAGATCGGAGCTGCGTTCTCGTGCGGACACCGTCGCGGCCTTTTGCGGCTGTGAAAATGACGGCGGCACAGTTGTTGAGGGAGACGACGCTGGAGTAACAGTTGGCGGGGCAGTCGGTGTTTTTGGCGGCCCTGGAGTTGGAGCCGGCGTGAGCGGTGCTGCGGGAGCAGCGGAGACGTTCGCCGGAGGGACCGGCTGCACCGGAGGGACACTCGCAACTGTTTTTGGGACTTCCGGCCACGGCGGTATCTTCGTGGGAACGGGTTTTTCAACTGGTTTCTCGGCGGGGGTTTCAGGCACCGCCGTAACCGGCGGTTCGGGCGCGGCTGCCGCGGGCGCGCTGGCCAAGCGCCGCTCCAGTTCCTGAATTCGAGCCTCGAGTGTCTTGAATTGTTTTTGCGACGCGTCGACCTTGTTCAGAGCCTCAATGACGCGTGCGAAGCGTTCATCGTCCTTCTTTCGCTGAAGGCGCGATTGCAACCAACGAAAGAATACCCACACTGTAAGAACAACGACCCAAAACTCCATGGAGCCTCAGGACCGGAGACCATGTCTTCGATAGGGAAAGTCTAACAGGAGTAATCCCCGCAGAGTAACCAATCCAAGCACCTCGAGCCCCAGACCGTCTATAATTGTGAGTTCTATGAGTCAGGTGCCCATCTGGTTTGAGCGTAAGTTTGAGTTTTCCTTTCCGGTGGAACTTTTTCCGAACTTGTGTGCGCGTCTTCGCGGCGCTCCCACCAGGCTGGAGGAGTTGCTCCGCGGCCGTCCTCACGAAACCCTGATCAGCAAGCCGCAGGAAAAATGGTCGGCTCAGGAACATGCCGGCCATTTGCTTGATCTCGAACCGCTATGGCTTGCGCGAGTAGACGACTACGTTATGGGCGCCGACCAACTCACCGTTGCCGACCTCAGGAATCGTAAAACTGATGAAGCCAAGCACAATGTCCGCCTTCTGGAACAAATTCTCGGAGAATTTCGCGCGGCCAGAGCAACGCTGTTGAAACGCGTCAACGAACTGGACGCATCGCTACTCTCTCGATCCATTCCCCACCCGCGTCTGCAGACTCCTATGCGCCTCGTCGACCATTTATATTTCGTCGCCGAACACGATGACCATCACCTCGCCCGGATCTGGGAACTCCTCAGCACCACGCACTAGAACTTCACGACGGGGCGTCCTCACCTTGGTTGACTTGCCAAAGCACGCGACCTAACTGGCCGGACAATGGCGGACTCCGACAAGCTCATCGGAGGCGTTGTTTACCGCTTCGTCGAAAAACTGGGTGGCGGCGGCATGGACCGCGCGTGAAGGTGGGGTGGGTTGACTAGGAGGGTGCGATTCATTCAAAGTGCTGCCCGAAGCGGATCCCATGAATTTTGCACCGCGACTAAAGGTTCCACCAGTTGTGTTGAACGGCTGGTATGACTTCGTCGAGCCTCTGGAGACCTGCCAGGAACCGATGTCTCACGCGTTCGGAACGCCGGAGCAGGACAAGAAACGCATTCTCTATGAAGGTGGACAGAAACTCCCGACTGGCTGGATCACTACTTAGTTGCAAGGAACGCCCGAGCATGCTCTTATGCAGGGGTGAATTCTTCGGGCACCGGAACGTATCAGGAGATCGCCAATGAAAATGACCACCAGCATTCGACAAGCAGGCAACGTAACGATCGTGGACGTAGGCGGACGCGTCGAACTCGGCCAAGAAAGCGCCGCCATCCGTGACTTGATTTCCAACCTGCTAAGCCAGGGACATAAGCAGATCCTGCTCAATCTTGCCGATGTCGATTACATCGACAGCTCCGGCCTGGGTTCTCTGATCGGCTCTTTGGCCAGCGTGCGCAAGCAGGGCGGAGAACTGAAACTCCTCAATCTCACCGACAAAGTAGTGGACGTAATGCAAGTCACCAGATTGTACACCGTCTTCGATGTCACCACCGACGAAGCCAGCGCAGTAAAGTCGTTCGGCCAATCCTCGGCAGCAGCCAAGTCCTGATCAGCACAGGACCGCGCGAGAGCGGATCGTTCCGGATCCGCGCGCCCGGCCTATGCTGTTGTCGGATCTTATAATTGGCGCGCACGGCGATGATTTCACAATTTGGATCATGGATTTAGCTTCCCATCAACAAGAACGTCTGACGAAGGGCCGTCACCGCAGTGCCGTTTGGGGCGAATGAATAGAGGTAGATCGGTTGCCAGGTGAGCGCGTTTTGCTAGGGCGCGCTTCCTCTCGATTGACTTGCCTCAGCGCAAAATCTAGAATCTCCGGGCCAGAGCCTGTGGTTACGGGAAAGACGACTTCGTTTGGGAAGACCAATCCTTGAATTCACCCAGTTATGACCTCATCATCGTAGGCGGTGGCTTGGCCGGAGCCAGTCTGGCGCAAGCCATGGCCGGGCGGGGAGCTAAGGTCCTTGTTCTAGAGCGTGAGTCGCAATTCAGGGATCGTGTGCGCGGAGAGATGGTCGTGCCTTGGGGTGCCGCCGAAGCTCAAGAGCTTGGCACTCTCGATCTTTTGAAGAACACTTGCGCCCACGACATGCCTTTCGTGGAGTTGGGAACTGGCCCTCGCGATCTTACTTCCACCACTCAGCAACAACTTCCAGGCCTGACGTTTGCCCACTCTGAAATGCAAGAGACCTTGCTCGGGGCGGCGCAGGCAGCGGGAGCAGAAGTCCGGCGTGGGATCACCGTCGAACGCATTGAAGCGGGTCATCCTGCCACAGTCACGATCCGCCATCCTGGTCCCCAGCAAATTTCGGCGCGCTTGGTAGTGGGTGCCGACGGCCGCGGATCCGCGTGCCGGAAATGGGCGACCTTTCCCGTTCACCAGGCGCAGAACGATTTTCTTTTCGCGGGAGTAATGCTGGCCGGCGTCTCTGCGTCCGAGGAGCAGGCCTATCTTATTCTTAATGCCGATCTGGGAATGTTCGTCGGTGTGATCCCCATCGGCAAAAAGCGATTCCGCGCCTATTTTGGCTATCAGAAGTCGTCAAGCTATCGTTTGCAGGGCCAAAACATGCTGGAACTCTTCTTCAACGAGTCAGCGAAGTGCTTTCCAGCCGCCACACAACTTTATGCAGGCGCAAAATGTATAGGTCCCTTGGCCAGCTTTGATGTGAACGAGTCTTGGGTAGAGCATCCCTATCGCAATGGAGTCGCACTCATCGGTGACGCAGCGGGCACCAGCGATCCCACGTGGGGACAAGGACTGAATCTTTCCATGCGAGATGCGCGAGTTTTGCGCGACGCATTGTGCCGCAATTCAGATTGGGAGCTTGCGGGAAATCAGTACGCCACCGAACACGGCAGATATTTTCACAACTGCCACACCGTCGAAGGATGGCTTCGTACCCTCCTTCAAGATCCCTCACCCGAAGCATCCGCTATTCGGCAGAAGGCCATGCCCCTCATCGCTGAAGATCCTACACGCGCACCCGACCACCTCTGGAGCGGGCCAGACTTGCCTGTGAACGACGAAGTACGCGCCCGCTTCTTCGGTGAATGCTGACTCGGCAGTTCGGAGGTAAATGCTATCCTGGCGAGCAACACCGCTCTAGCGTTACATAAAGCACGTATTTACTAGCAGATAGAGGATCTCGAGGCGAAGCGGGCGCGGCTCGATACCTGGGATGGACCCATCGAAATTGAGTCTCGCGATTTCAAGATTGCCGTAAGCGGCGCCTTCGCGTTTTGCCATAGCTTCCGGATCAACTCACTATAAAAGGGCGCCCGTTTGGAGTAGGTTTTGATCGTTCGCATCTCTACTTACAACAAGGAGCGCCCTCATGAATGACGCCATGAAGAACGAGGGCCAGCTGTCACCAAACAATCGAAGCAAAGGCGCACTGCGAGAATGATCTGGCAACTCCGAATCCTCAACACGCCCGCGCAAGGCAGTGATTTTCGACCCAGTAGGGGATGAGGTCAGCGCACAAAACCTACTCTATACGGGGCGCCCTTTTATAATGCGTAATTCCACTGATCGACGCGCACCAAACTCAAGCTGCCGTGGGTTGTGAAATGAATGGCGTGTAAACGTGGCGGGACGATCGCGCCGGGGAGGCGTGCTTAGTGGGTGCAGCGGGGGAACAGCGTAACCAGAACCATCAGATCGGACAGCGTAAACAACCACTGGTCCGCCTGTGCGCCTGCGGCTTCTGCCGCGCGTGCAAGAAATCCCAGGTGACGCCGGCGCGCGAAATTGTGCAGATGCTCGACGCAGATTCCCGTCAGGCTGGCAATTTCCGATTCTGTGAAGATTTTCTGGCTCGATTTTACCGTAACCACTTGATGGCCTCGCTTATTCTCCGGCCTGCCGCCCGGCCTCTCACTCTGTGAGATGCTTTCAGCAGGTTAGAAGATGCGTATTTCCCCTGCAATAGTCGTTCCGTTCTGCCGCTCGCTAAACTTTATCTCTAGTACTTTTCTGTTGCCGCAGAAACTGCGGCTTTTCGCTGGTTTTTCGCTATATGCCGAATTTCTTTGTCGGTGCTGCTTCTGGAGGGAGTGTGCAAATCTGTACTACTTTTGCGCATTTCCTACAACTTTCGGGAGTCCACCGGCGATTTCACGAATCTGCTTTGTATGTCTAAGTTGATGAGCCGCAATCATTTCAAACCATTCATAAATGTTCAGTACTCCTAAGAAGGGGTGCGGCCAGCAGTACGCGCTCAAATCCCGCGACTTGGTTTCGTCCAGAAACGCCAGCGATCTTTCACGCACCGCGCGCAGCTCCGCCAGCATTTCCTCCTTCGGCCCGACTAGGCCGGGGTCCAGCGGAATTGGCGATTTTCTGCGAATCACGCGTGCTTCCACCAGCCACAGCGGCAGATGCAAGCGTTTCCGGTAGGGAATTCGCTTGGGAGTTTTTTGAGCGACGCGATCCGCTCCGCCAATAATCCCGCGTTCCACCATGATCAGATGCGCTACCAGTTCGCCCGCGCACCATTCTTCGGGTTTCGATTTCGCGGTCCAATTTTCTGGCTGTATCGCATCCGCCGCGCGGAAGAACACCGTCTGCGCGTGCACCAGCTTTTCGAGGATGGGCTCGAGGCGCTGCACACCCCTACTCTATATCAAGTAGGTTGACGAAGAATGTCGGGACGTTTTTGTAGGGGCGGGATTAGGCCGGCTATTCCCGCTTGCTGTGGCGGCGGCCGCCCTCAACTGTCTGTGGGTTGCGCCACCGTCGGTTTCACGGGTGGGTCTTGGGTCTCTCCTAGAGAGTCGCCCCACCAGCGTGCTCAAACGCATTCGCCAGCCTCAAAACCGCCGCCTCGCCAAACGCCGGGCCGAACACCTGCAAGCCCACCGGCAATTTCCCGCAAATCTTCCCACAAGGCACGGAAATCCCGGGAATTCCCGCCAAGGATCCAGTAACCGTATATATATCCGCAAGATACATCGCCAACGGGTCGTTCGTTCGCTCCCCCAGCCTGAAAGCAGGTACGGGAGAGGTAGGCGTCACAATCGCATCCACCTTCAGGAACGCATCCCGGAAGTCCTGTGCAATCAACGTCCGGACCTTCTGGCCCTTCAAATAGTACGCATCGTAATAACCCGCCGACAGGACGTAGGTGCCCAGCACGATGCGTCGTTTCACTTCCGGCCCGAATCCTGCCCCACGCGTTTTGCGATACATATCGATCAGCGAATTGCCATCCACGCGCAGCCCATAGCGCACGCCGTCGTACCGCGCTAGGTTCGAACTCGCCTCCGCCGTGGCAACAACGTAGTACGTCGCAATTGCGTAATCTGCGTGCGGCAGGGTAATTTCCTGTACTTCGCAGCCAAGTTTTTTCAACAATTCGATACCTGCGTTCACTTTTTCGCGCACGCCCGAGTCCAGACCTTCACCGAAGCACTCCGTGGGCACGCCAATCTTCATGCCCTTCACCGGGCCCGCGATTTCCCTGGCGTAATCCTCCACCGGGATTTCTGTGGAAGTGGAATCCTGCGCATCGCGTCCGGCAATCGTCTCCAACACCGCCGCTACGTCCGCCACATTTCTGCCCAGCGGCCCAATGCGGTCCAGCGAAGAAGCGAACGCAATCAACCCGTAGCGCGAAACGCGCCCATAACTTCCCATCATCGCCGGCACGCCGCAAAACGCTCCCGGCTGTCGTATCGATCCGCCCGTATCCGTCCCCAGCGCCGCCACCGCCAGATCCGCCGCTACCGCCGCTGCCGATCCGCCGCTCGATCCGCCCGGCACGCGGTCGGTCGACTCCGGATTCCGCACTGGCCCGTACGCGGAATTCTCGTTCGAACTTCCCATTGCAAACTCATCGCAATTGGTCTTACCAAGAATCACCGCGCCCGCCGCTTCCAGCCGGCTCACCGCGGTTGCATCGTATGGCGGCACATAATTCTCAAGAATCTTCGACCCGCATGTCGTCCGTACGCCCTTGGTACTGATGGTGTCCTTGATGGCCATCGGCACGCCCGCCAGCGTCGGCAACATTTCTCCTGCGGCAACCATCGCGTCCACGCGATCCGCCTGTGCATACGCGCGTTCTTCGCTCAGCGTCAAATACGCGTTCAACTCGCCATTGCGCGCCGCAATCTTGCGAAAATACTCCCCCGCCAATTCCCGCGCCGAAATCTTCCGCGCCGCAATCGCCTCCGTAACCGTCCGAATTGTCCAGTTTGTGCTCACTGTATTCCTTAGGCTTCTGATTCGAGATCACTCCGTGGCCTCGGTCAGTGCACTAGCCACAAATCATCAGTCACTAGTCACCAATCCCAAGTCACTGTCTCTCAATCACCCTCGGCACCAGAAAATACGGCCCATCCGTATCCGGCGCCTGCGCCAAAATATCCTCCACCACTTCAGACCGCACCACCACATCCTGGCGCAAAGTCGCATCCGCTACCTGGTCGCTGGTCAAGACCTGCGCCATCGGCTCCACATTCGTCGTATCCAACGCATTCAACTTCCCGATGTATTCCAAAATTTCATCCAGCTGCGTGCGGTAAGTCTCCAGCTCCGCTTCCGTCAAATCCAGATACGCCAGCTCGGCCACCCGCAGCACATCATCGCGCGAAATCTTCAAGTGCAAGTCCCCCTGCTATTGTGTAAGACAGAACTGAAATTTTAGCACAGCCAAATTCATGCGCTCGTCGGTCAACGCAAAAATGGGAGAATCTGTGAACGAACGTCGAAACTTTAGCCCGTTTAGATTGGCACTCTCTAGCGTCTTGTTGTGGGCGTCCCCTCTGCAGTTTGCCGGTCCCGTAAAGGCTCAAGCCTCGCGCAGCAAAACCCAGCCACCGCGGCAAGAATCCCGCGCTCCTGCGGCAAAAGGCACACGAATCCGAATCCCGAAGATCCTTCGGTCCGAAGTTAAGGCGAATCATCAAGGTTGCCTTGAAATCGCACCCGACAGGCATATTCGTTTCAATGCATACGAGCTACTACAGAAAAACGGGAAGCTTGTGATGCTCTGGGGAGGAGGTTCCTGTTTCTGCGGTGCCACCGGAAACTGTGATTTCTGGGTCTATCATCTGCACCGCGGTAGCGGTGAGCTGCTGCTGCAGGGTGAGCTGATGAATGACTTCGGCTTCCTGAAGGCCACAACCAATGGCGTACCCGATCTGGTCACCTGGTCTCACGACTCAGCCGACCGATCTTCTGGCAAATTATGGAAGTTCGATGGAAGCGCTTACGTTGTTCAATGTAGCTGGAAAATCCACCGCTCTTTTAGGGAATCTTCGAACCATCACTGGGACTTGGCTGAGGAGCACGTCGAAGGGAACTCCTGTGATGACTACGACGAAAACGGAAAAACAGCCACCAAGAACCGATCACACGCCTACCGGCTAGCAATCTCCGCCGCCTTCCGCGGATAGCTCCTCACAATATAATCGTTCACCAATTTCTGGAACGCCGCCGCCAGCTCATCGTACGTCCCTTCCAGCGTCACATCTTTCTTCCCATCAATATATACAGGGCAGCGCGGCGCCTCTCCTGTTCCCGGCAAGCTGATCCCAATATTCGCCGCCTTCGATTCGCCCGGCCCATTCACGATGCAGCCCATCACTGCCAGCGTCATTGTCTCCACGCCCTCATATTGCGTTTTCCACAGCGGCATCGACTCGCGAATATATCCCTGAATCCGTTCCGCCAATTCCTGAAACGTCGAACTTGTCGTCCGCCCGCATCCCGGGCATGCCGTCACGCTGGGCGAAAATGACCGCAGCCCCAACGACTGCAGCAATTCGCAGCACGCATACACTTCCTCGCGCCGGTCGCCGCCCGGCCGCGGCGTCAGCGAAACGCGAATCGTATCGCCAATCCCGTCATAGAGCAGCACGCCCAGCGAAGCCGCGCTCCACACCAGCCCCTTCATTCCCATGCCCGCTTCCGTCAATCCCAAATGCAGCGGTTGCTGCGTCTTCGACGACAAATCCCGATACACCGTAATCAAATCCCGCGGCCGCGAAGTCTTGCACGAAATAATAATCTGCTCGTGCTTCAGCCCGCTCTCCAGCGCCAGTTCCGTGGACTCCAGCGCGGAAATCACCATGCAATCATTAATAATTTCTTCGCTTTCTTTCCCCAAATTCTTGTCGGTGTTTTCCTGCATCTTGCGCATTACCAGTTCCTGGTTCAGCGAACCACCATTCACTCCAATGCGCACCGGCTTGCCGTGATCCACTGCCACTCTGCAAATCGTCGAAAACTGTTCGTCGCGCCGCTGACCTGCGCCTACATTCCCCGGGTTGATCCGGTACTTGTCCAGCGCCGCCGCGCACTCCGGATATTTCGTCAACAACACGTGCCCGTTGTAATGAAAATCGCCGATGATCGGCACATTGCAACCTGCGTCCAGCAGCTGCTTCTTGATCAACGGCACCGCCGCCGCCGCTTCCGGCACGTTCACCGTCCAGCGCACAATTTCGCTGCCCGCTTCGGCCAGCTGCAGCGTCTGCTGCAGTGTGGTCTCCATGTCGGCGGTGTCCGTGTTGGTCATCGACTGCACCACCACCGGCGCTCCGCCGCCCACCGTCACGTGGCCCACCTTCACGCCATACGTTTTCTTCCGCGGATGCCGCACCGCCGCCGCATCCGTACCCGCAATCTGGTTCAACATATCCTTATTTTATCAGCCCTCCACCATCCCTGTCCCGCTGCCGTTGCAATCCATTGTGGGGGGCGGCTTTACGCCGCCCTCTTGGGTTCCTTTGAACTGGGTGCCCTCATGCGGAGGTTCCGCGCTTGGGTCTTGGGGTTTTCTGATCGGCGGGACTTGGTTCTCGCCTCCAAATCCTCCCGTGTTACCATTTTCTTCCCGGAGACTCCATGAAATCCTTCTTGCTCGGCGCCACATTCGCATCCATCTTGATCTTCGCCGTCCGCGCCCAACAAACTGCTCCTGCCCCAACGGATCTCCACGCTGATCTCGCTCCGGCCAAGCTCCCCCAGGAAGCCATCCTCGTCGAACGCGATTTCGCCCCCGGCGAATCCTCCGGTCTGCACAGGCATTGCGGCGTCGAACTGGCCTACGTCCTCAAAGGCGAAATGGAGGTCAACGTCGCAGGCCAGCCCACCCGGCGCGTCCACGCCGGCGATAGTTTCCGTGTCGGTCATACGACAGGTCACGAGGTGAACAACACCACTACGGGCGAGTCCGCGCTACTCATCGGCTACGTTCTGGACAAAGCTGTTCCGCGGGAATTTCTGAAGCCCTACTCTATGTCCCCTTTGCCGGAGCCTTGTCCTAACGATTCGCTTCCTGCCCAAACCCAACGCATTCCGCAATTCGAAAACGACGACGTCAAGGTCTGGAAATCCACCATCCTCCCCAACGCGCCCCTTGCGATGCACCGCCACGAACATCCGCGCGTCATCATCGCGCTGAGCGGCGGCACCATGAAAATCGTGCAACAGAACGGCACCGCCGGTTCCCACATCTGGGAAACCGGTAAAGCCTACTGGCTTCCCGCCAACCCACCTAACACCATGCACGCCGATGTCAACGCGGGCGATAAACCCATAGAAGTAGTGGTAGTTGAACTAAAAAAAGAAAATTAAAAACCAAGGATCAACGCCATGCAAAAAATTACTCCCTTCTTGTGGTTCGATAATCAGGCTGAGGAAGCCGCGCAGTTTTACACGTCCGTCTTCAAAAATTCCAAACTCGGAGCCATCAGCCGCTACGGAGACGCTGGCCCCGGGCCCAAAGGTTCCGTCCTCGTCGCCAACTTCACCATCGAAGGCCAGGAATTCTCGGCACTCAACGGTGGCCCGATCTTCCGCTTCACCGAAGCCGTTTCCTTCGTCGTGCATTGTGACTCGCAGGACGAAATCGATTATTACTGGGACAAACTCATCTCCGGCGGCGGCAAGCCTAGCCAGTGCGGCTGGCTCAAGGACAAATTTGGCCTCTCCTGGCAAATCGTCCCCACCGCGCTCACCAAGCTCATGACTGGCCCGGATCCAGCGAAGACCAACCGCGTCATGCAAGCCATCCTCAGCATGACCAAGCTAGACCTACCCACCCTAGAACGCGCTTACGACGGCAAGTAGGGCCTTCGTCCGACGGGTGGCCTACCCTATGCGCATTTCGCATAGGGTAGATCTTGCTTTCGTATTTTCTTCAGAGGGTGGTCAGCCTTTTTTCGACTTCTTTTCTTCCTCACTCCACCTTCTCAAACACCATCACCGCCGAAATCGTATTCCCATCCACATAACTCTTGTGGGGATCCGCCGTCAGCGTCAGCTTCCGCCCTTCCCGCGTCACGTGCCGCACTATGTCCGTGCCGGTCCACGCCTGGTTCCACGTCACATCCAAGTGAAAGCGCAGCTCCTTGCCATCGAACGTGTACGTTCCTGCATACGCGATCATCGATTTGAAAAGTTCCGCGCGCTGCTGATCGGTGGTCTTTTCCGGTTCCGGTGGACTCGCCCGTTCCTCCTTTACCACCAGCATCATCATTCGTCCGTCGCGCCCCAATTGCAAATACCCCGATGGCGTTTTGCCAAACGTCTCCATCGCTTCTCCGGTAGCCACATTGGTCCGCGTAAAATGCAGCAGCTTCCAGGTTCCCGCCAACTCCTCGTTCGCCTGCGCGGCCCCCAAGCTCCCCGCAAGCAGCAGCGTCACACCCAACAAAAACGGTTTCATCGTATCCCCTCCGCGCCGAATCATATCCCATCCGCCCTCAACCCGACTTTGCAGCGCGTGGTTTACGCCCCGGCTCCTGGCAGGGTGGCCAGTCTTCAGACTGGTCACTCTTGGGTTCCTCTTCTCCAAACTGTGAACGGCAAACTGTCAACTGTGAACCCTATTGAGGAGTTAGCGTCGGTCAGTTCGAAATGTATAGACATACTAGGTTATCCTTGCCGCGTTACACTTCCGCGTGACACTCCAGTACCGGTCGGTCCCCAGCAACCGAGTTCGCCCCGAACCATGGCAAAACATCCTGCTTTGCGCTCCCTCCGTTTATTTTCGATAGCTTTGCATTACTCTAGGAGTCCGTTCTGCCCAGCAAGCTACGCGCTCTTGCAGCAAAAAACAGCGGGGTGGAGGTGGTCCAAACCGCTCGTCTGTATCTCCTTTATCGTTTGCACTTATGCAACTGCAGATTCCAAGAGTCTGCAACTCCTTTCGATTCTGCACTTACGAAAAAACGGGAGGGGTCCAGCCTCTGACAAATTCTTTCCCGAGCCTTTCCGCGGATGAGGACGTCCAATCCAGTGGCTGGCAATCGGCTAAGATGCCAGCCAATTGAGGAGGTTCCCGCCATGAGTCAACCAAACCGAAGGAAGCCGATGCGCCAAATGGGCCAAATCGCGATCCCGATGCTTCTCCGGAAAGCCTGCCGAACGTTCTCCCTGGCCGTTCCCTTACTAATCATTGCGGTGTTCGCGAGCGCCCAGGAGTCTTTCACGTCAAGCGCACCGGCTCCACGAACTGTAGACTTTGCCGCCGCGGACGGCACCAAGCTCAAAGCCACCTACTTTCCTGCCAGCAAGCCCGGCCCTGGCGTGATCCTGCTGCACCAGTGCAATCAGCAGCGCAAGAATTGGGACGAACTCGCCGGACACCTTGCAGCCTCGGGAATTCACGTCCTTACCGTCGACTATCGCGGGTACGGTGAAAGCGGAGGCACTCCGGCCAAGGATCTTTCGCCGGTGGAGTTTGGAAAGGTGATGCAGGAAAAGTGGCCCGGCGACATCGACGTTGCCTTCGCCTACTTGCAGGCACAACCAGGAGTGAGCCACACCATCGCGGGCGCGGGCGGCGCCAGCTGCGGCGTAAATCAATCCATTCAGCTCGCACGGCGCCATCCCGAAGTAGAAACTCTAGTGCTTCTGTCCGGCAACTCCGGGCGCGAGGGGCGAGAATTCCTCCACAAGTCCGATAGACTTCCCGCGTTGTTTTCTGCGGCGGATGACGATGGCGGCGCGGTGGAAGTAATGCAGTGGCTCTATAGCCTCTCCAACAATCCCGGCAGCAAATTCGTGCAATACCAAACCGGTGGCCACGGCACGGAGATGTTCGCGGCGCACAAGGAGCTTCCGGACATGATCGTGGCTTGGTATGTGCAAACCCTGGTGAAAACTCCGGGAAGTGCTCCAGCGGTGGCCAGCACTCGCAGGCCAGTCGACACGAATATTTTGCAAACGATCGATTCGCCCGGCGGGGCCGCCAAAGCGCAGCAAAAGCTGGAGGACGCGCGGAAGAAAGATCCCAAAGCAAACATTTTCAGCGAAGGCTTGGTGAACGTGCTCGGCTACGAACACATCCAGGATGGCGACACCAAAGGCGCGGTGGAAATTATGAAACTGAACGCCACTGCGTATCCCAATTCGCCCAATGTTTACGACAGCCTTTCCGACGCGTATCTCGCCGACGGACAAAAAGACTTAGCGCGCGAAAATGCCAAAAAAGCTCTGCAAATGCTGTCTTCCGATACCGCCGATGACGAGCAGCGGCGCAAAGGTATTCAGGAAAGTGCCGAAGGCAAACTAAAAGAGCTAGGCGAAAGCGCAAAGAACTAGCGGTTCTCCCCGCGCTTTCTGTCGCAAGGGTGGTCTCTAGTTTGACGACGGAACTGCACGACTGTTCACCCTAAACGTAGTTTGTGAAAGGCAGATCCACGGGAAAAAGTGCTTGGCATCGGGGCTCGGAGCTCGAGATGCGATAAGAAGCGCTTGGCTTCCTCGGGCTTTAGCTCCGGAGGAAATGTCTTTTCTTGAACTGGTCATGGGAATTTCAGAGTGTTCGTGCGAAGGTGAGGGCACAACTTCAGTCATGCCGCAAGCGTTTACCATTCTGATGGGCTTTAGCCCTGCGGAAACTCGCACAGCGAGCGCTAGTTTGCTGGCGGACTGGTCCTGCGAATTTGCAGCGTAATCTGCGGCGTGGAACCATCGCACGGCAAATTCGTGATGAAGCGCAGGGTTCCGTCCGCAGCTTCAAAGGACAAGCCGGACTGCTGCGAACCGGTGCGGTAAACGCCCCATTCTTTGGGCACAGCGGCTGTGCAATACGCGCTACCCATTCCAAACTGAATCGACTTCGGCCGCTCCGAAGCCGTCGACGCTAAATTTGCCAAAACCGTGGAAGGCGCCCGAAGCGCGTACCGCCAGCTGCTCGCCGCCACCAAAATCGCCAACACCATCACTACTCGAAATAAAATGGATCTCATCGCAAATCTCCTCTGCTCCGCTTATCGCATAGGCAGCCGCTGCAACCTGTCTCGATTTTTTCGCCGATGCAGCCTGACCCGTCATCCTTTTTCCTTTGTAGGGATGGCCTTCTGAGGCGGTCCGCTCTTGGGTTTGCTAGCACGGGTTGCAGCCTGTGTTCTTAGCTCTTGCGTCTTCTTACCCGGTCATCCCGACCGGAGCAGCGGCGTTTTCGCTGCGTTCGCCACAACCCGTGGAACCTTCCTCACCGAAGCCTCGTATTCTCTGTTGTCGCCAGCCAAGAACCGAGAAACGAGATTCCTCGATGAAAACTCCATTCATAACGTCATCTGTCCTTTTCGCCCTGCTGTTGTCTGTCGCATTCGCGGCGCACGCCAGCGCGCAAGCTCCAGCACCGGTTCCGGAACTAACAGCTGTTCCACCTATTCCAGAAGTACCGCCAGTTCCAGACTTCCTGGCAGTTCCAGAGATTGCTCTGGTTGCACCACCAATTCCACCAGACGCAATGATCGCGATGGAGCCCGAGCCGCCATTGCCGCCGGTAGAATTGTTTTTTGTTACTCCGCCGATGCCGACCGATCCGCCAGTTCCGCTGGCCCCACCAGAATTCCTGTGGCCTGTCGAACCGCTCCTCGCGGTGCCTTTCGCCATTCCGCAGACTGCATCGCCAACAGTGCCGCCGGTTCCACCAGCTCCAGCAGTTCCGCCGATTCCGCCGCAACCTGCGGTTCCCACGCCTCCGCGAGTTCCAGCCCCGCCGCGTGTTCCTAAGCAACAAACTCCGGCAGTGCTACAAGCGCCCGTTGCACCGCAAGCAGCGGCGCAGACATTTCCGCCACTCGAAAGTTTTCAATCGCAGGCAGAGCTGGACAAGCCCATCCTGGCGCAGGACACCGCGCTGTTCGATGCTTTTAATCGCTGCGACCTGGAGAAATTCTCCAGCTTCATAGCCGATGATGTGGAGTTTTACCACGATCAAGGAGGCGTCAGGCTTGGCAAGGACAAATTTACGGAAGGCGTCAAAGACAATGATTGTGGCGGCGACATCCGGCGAGAACTGGTGCCTAGCACGTTCCAGGCACACTATATGCAGGGCTATGGAGCGGTGGAACTAGGCGTTCATCGCTTCGTCCATCCCCAATCAAATAATCCTACGGGCCAAGGCCGGTTTATCAGTCTGTGGCAGTACAAGGACGGCAAATGGAAGATCACCCGTGCCATCAGCTTCGACCACCACTAGGTGCAACCTGAGCCGGCAAAACTAGTGCAGCAGCGTAGCGTTAGCAAACTTGGTGGCGGCGGATGTGCGCCGCAACAAAGTTTGCTATACAAAAACTCATGAATCCGAGCGGGCCGCACTTTGCCTTCCGCGCCGGCTAATACGCAGCCCAAGAAAGCATGAGGGAATAAATCCATGATCCTAATCACTGGAGCATCCGGTTTAGCGGGACGAGCAGTTCTTGACGAAGTACGAAAGGCGAACGCTGCGTCGAAAATTCCAGTCAAAGCCATGTATCGCAACGCGAGCGATGCCCAAAAAGCCAGCGGCGTGGACACAGTTATCGCGGACTTTGCCGACAGCAGCAGTTTGAAAGAAGCGCTGAAGGGTGTGCACACCGCGTATGTGGTTTGTTCGCCGACACCGGAACTGGTGCAGCTTGAAAGCAACTTCATCGATGCTGCCCGCGAATCGGGCGTTCGCCACATCGTGCTGAGTTCGGCGCTGGGCGCCGGAGAATATCCGAAAAGCTTTCCCAGCTGGCACCGCAAGGTAGAAGACAAGCTGAAGGCATCCGGTTTGGCGTACACCATTTTGCGGCCAGGCGGATTTTTGCAAAACATTACAACCTACTATGCGCCGACGATTCGTTCGCTGAACGCGTTTTATGCGGCCATGAACGCAGCCAAGGTCAGCCTGATCGATGTGCGCGATGTTGCGGCCGTTGCGGCGAAAGCGCTGCTCGCGCCGGGCGCCCACGCGGGCAAAACTTACGAACTGGGCGGACCGGAAGCGCTGAGCTGCGCGGAAATCGCCAAGCGAATCTCCAAAGCGATTGGCCGCACCGTGCAATACGTAAACCTGCCGGAAGCAGCACTACGAAAGTCGATGACGGAGGCTGGCGCACCGCCATGGCTGGTCGACGCCGAGCTCGACCTGGAGCTTTATTACCAGATGGAAGGGAAGAGCGCGGAAGTGAACGACACGTTGCCGAAGTTGTTGTGCCGCACGTCCATCGGCATCGACCAGTTCCTGAAGGAAAACAAAGACAGCTTCCGCAGCCAGGCCGCTGGCGCGTAGGAGAACGAGAATGAGCATGGCAAGCGCGCAGGAAAACGTGAATCCGCAAACCGGCATGACGCTCGACGAAATGAAGCAATTCGTGCGCAACCATTTCGAGGAGTTCGTGAACCGCAAGAACCTGGACATTGGGAATATTAATTTTGCGACCGAATTTGTGGACCACGGTGCCGATGTGCCTCCAGGAACGCCGGCTGGACCGGCGGGAGCGATCCAGTATGTCGGCGGAGCGTACCAGAAATTTCCCGACATTCATGTGGAGATACTGGACCTGATTGCCGGAGGGGACAAAGTGGTGGTGCGCAATCACTGGACAGGAACGGAAGTAGCCACCGGAAAGAAATATGAATTCAGCGGAATCGTGATCTGGCGCATCGAGCACCGGCAATTGGTGGAACGCTGGGCGTATTTGACACCGCCCTCGCCGGTGAAATAAGCAATGCGAAAAGGGCGGCCCAAATGCCCCCTAGAAAAGAAAAGCGAACGGTGCGGCACCCGAGCTTACGCGGAGCGATCAGAGTGAGCCGCGGAGACCTAACGCTTCGGCGTTTTCGCGTAGAGCGCCGATGCAGAATGTGATGTGTTCATCGAGAGGGACGCCGAGTTCTTCGGCGCCTTTGATGACGTCTTCGCGGCTGACTCCGCGAGCGAATGCTTTGTCCTTCATGCGCTTTTTCACCGAGCTTACTTCGAGGTCCAAAATGCTCTTTGATGGACGCACATAGGCGCACGCAGCAAGAAATCCCGCCAACTCGTCGCAGGCAAACAAGGTATGTTCCAGCGCGCTTTGTCTTGCCACTCCGGAATATTCGGCGTGCGAAAGGATCGCGCGAATCAATTCTTCGGAGTAACCCTTTTCGCGCAGGATCTTTGCGCCTTCGGCAGGATGCTCGCGGTCGGCCGCATGATCCGCGTTCGGCCAGCGCTCGTAGTCAAAATCGTGGAGCAACGCCGCGGTTCCCCACAGCTCTTGGTCCGCGCCATTTTTCCGAGCGTAGGCGCGAACACAGACTTCGACGGCGAGCATGTGTTTGCGCAAGCTCTCCGATTGCGTGTATTCGCAGACCAGGTTCCAGGCGTCTTCCCGTGAAGGCATTCGGTTTCCCTCTTTCCGTATGTGGGAAGCGATTCTATCGTAGAACGCGACACGGTTTTGTCGTTCTGCGAGCGGCAAGTCAACGGAAACGCCCAGCAAAGCGGGTGGGCGAAAAATATTTGTTTCGTTTTGGGAAAAAGCGGCGAAACACAAAACAGGCGAAGGTGGCAACCACAGCACAAGATGTAGCGATGCCAGCGAAGGAGAAGCACAAGGGGCTGAGGAAACAGCGTTTCGCCGTTCGGAAGGACAGGCGAAAACAGGGCGTAAACACGGAGAATACCGGGCGATTTCGTAAATAAATATCAAAAAATACTCTTGACACTTTATGGAGAAACAAGCGACACTCCCCTCGCGCCAGTAACTGCCTTCCCCCCAAAGAACGTTCCGACGTTCCTCACCTATCCGCACGCCGGAAAAATCAAGTCAGCGAGGAGTACCGGTGTCTGCACATATGGAAAAAGAAACCATGCTGAACTCTTTGGAAATAGATCGGGAAGTGATTCGGTGCAAAACCTGCGGGTTGGTTCAGTATCGTACGCGCACCGGAAACTGCCGGCGCTGCGTGCATGCGCTGCCCCAGAGAATGGAATATCTGATTCCGGAAGAAGCGGTGCAGGAACAGGCCGCGCCGGAAGTGATCTCTCCAAAGTTCGCGAATCAGGAGACGGTCGAGAATATCGGCCAGAGGATTCGCCAATTGCGTGAATCGCGGGCCATGACCCAGAGCCAGTTGCAATCGCGCTCGAAGGTCAGCCGCTCGTACCTATCGCGCATTGAAAGCGGACAGATGACTCCGAGCCTGGGGACACTGGAAAAGATTTCCGAGGCGTTGAACGTTGGCCTCAACCGGTTCTTCATCCCGGAATCCGATGGCGAAGCGCTGCTGGAGGATCCGTTCATTCAAGGACTCCGGCCGTTCCTGCGCCAATTGGACTGGGAACAGTGGCAATCGATTCTGAAGAGGCTGCAGGCGATCAGCGATCACGTGAATGCAGCGCCCATTACTCTCCGCCCTATCGGTAACCCGGCACGGCTGCCGCAGCCCGCGCCGGCGAATGGCAACGGACAGCACGGGCATATCGGACATGCCAGCCATTCGAATGGGTTGATGCCCGCGCAAGCCCATGGTCAACCGCAGGGATATCCGCTGCGGCGACCCGGTGCACCGGTGTTTCAACGGCCATCGGCGAGGTAGGAGAAGAAGTAGAAGAGTTTTTTTCGGTGTGACATGAAGCGGCGTCCCGGGAGATCGGGACGCCGTTTTTGTTGTTGTTCGGCAGCTAGCGGGGTGGAAGTCCCGTCCCAACCTGCCCCGAGAATTTCGGTTAGGCGCCGACAACAGGTTTCGAGTTTGACGCTGTGACCGAAGCGTTCGAGACCTGCCGGCGTTGCCAGTCCCAATTCGGGTTTTGAGCTATCTGCCCGCGTGGACCAGAATTGCGCCAACGCAGAATGGGCGGCGGCTGCCTCCGAGGAGTACAGGAGCCGCGCGAAGTAGGCCTCACTGAGTTGCCTGACTGAGATTTCCCGTGTGATTCCTCAATTGTTCGAGGACGAGCTTCAACTTCGAGTGTAGCGTGGTTTTTGTATTGTCGGTCCGGCGGCTGCGACCATGAAGCGAATGGCGACGGTGGCTCTGAAACGGTAGTATTTCCAGTGATGTCCTTAAGGCTCGAGGCAGTCATAAAGATCAGAGGCGTCAACCCTTTCGTCCTTGTCAGTGCCTCGCGCGCGAATGCCATTAAGCCGGGTTGGCGCAAGCCGCTTCCGGTTCTGGTGCGCATCAACGGCAAGCCGGCGGATCCATGGCACATCAACATGATGCCGGTAGGGGACGGAAGCTTCTATCTGTACCTGCACGGTGATATTCGAAAAGCGTCCGGCACGGCAGTGGGTGATCGTGTGCGCGTGGAGATCGATTTCGACGCCAGCTATAGAAACGGCCCTCAGCATCCCATGCCATCTTGGTTCCAGCAGGCGCTCGCCGGGAATTCGCCAGCCACGAAGCACTGGAAAGAGCTAACCCCGAGCCGTAAGAAGGAGATAATGCGCTACTTCTCGCGACTTAATTCGCCCCAAGCGCGGGCTCGCAACCTTGCAAGAGTCCTTCACGTGCTTTCGGGCGAAACTGGCCGATTCATGGGTCGCGCGTGGAAGAACGGATCATAGGCGCGTTTCGGGCACAGCGGTAGCGGCGGCGCAGGTACTTCGGGAGGCAACCGCAAGGAATACCGCTGCGACGACCGACCCACACCCGCTGAACGATTATTCATATCGCAAGGCGATACGTAGCTCGACGCGCGTAGCGCGCCGGGCCGGCACGAGACACGCGGCCGTGCGTCACGCCAAGAAGCGACGAAAAGAAAAACGGAAAAGGAAAAGCGCCCGCCTCGGAAAGAGGCCGCTACCCAGGGCAGCTCGCTTTTTGTGGCGTTTTGCCGAACGACAAGCTTTTGATGGTGATGTGCCAGCTGCAAAGCGGCTAGCCGCCGCACTGCAAGGTTATTCGCGGACTACGGCGACTTTGGCGGAGGGCACTTCGAGGCGCATTAGTTTGCGGTTGGGGTCGAGGTACAGGAGGACCTCCAGGTCAGAGGTGGTGACCTTGAGGCCTTCGTAGGTTTTTCCACCGGCGTTCAAGGCGCCAGCCCAATCTACGGTGATGGTGCCGGGAGTAAGTTCCTGAGGAATGAGGACGGGAAAAGTTTGCTGGCCGCGGCGGGACCAATCGTAGAGATGCGCCAGAACGGCGTACTGATGATAGAGATTGTTATCCAGCACGGCGATTAACGGCGAGTTGAAGGAAAGATCCTGCTCGAAGGGGCGCGCGCCCTGCATTTGCAAGGTAATTTTGGCGACGTTGTTGGCGAAAACGATGTGGGCGCCGTTGGTTTTGTCGGCTTGCGCGGTCCAATCGTAGCGGAGGGGCACTCCATCGGGCTGAAGAGCCAGCGTGCCGTTGACCTTGGTGGATTTCCCATCGGGCGTTTGCAGCGTGCTGGTGCCTTTGGCAACCCAACCTCCGCCGGAGGATTCGATTTCGAATTCTTCGTGGCCGACGGATTTTCCGTCGAGAAGGATATTCAGCTTGCCTTTTTCGGAGGCGAATGCGGCTGCGGAGGCGGGTTTTTTTTGCGCAGGCGCAGCGGAGAGAACCGACGCGATGGTGAAGATCCAGAAGACCAGTTTCCAGCGGATGAAACGCTCCGGGGCGGGGGTGGGATTTCTGCGCTCGAAAGACGCCGTCCCTCCGATTGCAATGACAGACGGCGGGTCTTGTGTGAGTCTAGCGTCGGAATAGTGGCGCGGCATATCTCTCACCTCAGAGTTGCGGATTTTCGACAGCCAAATGGGCTTCGGATTCGGTTGCTGGAATGCCGGGTACACCGCGACGCAAAATTTCACTGACGACTGCAGCCGCGTCACCGGAGCTATCCACGCGAAAGTCCGCCAGTTGATAAGAGGGCAGGCGTTGGGCATGGAGCGCGCGAAAACTGGCTTCGTCGCGGAACAGCGGACGACCGGTCATGGTCATGCAGCGGGAAAGCAGAGTGTCGATAGATGCATCCAGCCAGACCACCGGCACACCGGAAGTGCGAAGGAATTCTGGCGCACCGGGTTGCGCGTAGGTGCCGCCGCCGAGGGCGAGAACGGTGGATTCTTTTCTCTCCACGGCGCGGCCGAGCGCTGCGCGAAGCTGATCGGCTTCCAATTGACGGAAGGCGAGTTCGCCGTGACGCTCAAAAAATTCCGAGATGGAGATGGAAGCGGCGGATTCGATGAGCTCGTCGAGATCCACGAAATGCCAACCGAGTTGCGAGCCCAGCCGAGAGCCCACAGTGCTTTTGCCGGAGCCCATAAAGCCGGCCAAAGCGATGATGTATACACGAGTGGAGCTGATTCGCGCGTTGAAAGAAGGATTCACAATTCCGGGAGCGCGAACTAATCGCGCTTCAGAATTCGAATTGTACCACTGTAGGAGGAGAGTTCGACCTTGGCGAGGCCCTGGCCGACGGTGCCCTGTAGCCTGCGGTAGCTCCTGATCTCGTGGCGAGAGGCGTGCGAGTCGGGTTTCAGAAACTGGGCAGCCTGATTGTCCACGGTTCCAGTGCTGTTCTTGGTGGTCAGGTCGAAGGAATCGTTGCCGGAGAAACGCACTTCTATGAGGCCGCGGCCACTATTCATGGTGTAGCTACCGTTGCGAATGAAGTCGCCGTCGTAAAGGATGTTGCCGGTCATGGTCATGAGGCTAATGCCGTTCAAGGTGGGCTGAAGAATTTGTGCGCCACCGCTGATGGAATTGAAGTCGAGCTTGCCGCCGCACTGGGTACAGACCAGATTGCCGCTGGTGGTCTTGACGATGATGTAACCGGAGACTTCCTTGAGGTGAATGTCGCCTGCGACGCTCTGAAGCTTTATGTCACCGTTGACCTGCTCTACGTAGATCAGGCCGGTCTGAGTGCGAAGCTGGAGTTCGGTTTGTTCCGGGACGGTCAATTGAAAATTGGCTTCGACTTCGTGAGGATCGGAAGAAGCGGCCAAGGAAGTGGCGTTGATGTCAATGCGATCGCCGACTTGTTCGATGTCGATGGCGACTCTATCGTTTGCGGCAGTGCTGGCCACAATGATCTCGGGATTTTTCGAGGATTTCACTTCGATGCGGCCGTTGACGATATTTTGCAGAACGACTAGCGGATGGCCCTTGACAGTGAAGTGGCGCTCCTGATGTTCAGGAGTTGTGGCCAGGGCCGGGATGGCCGCGCAGAGAAACGCAGCGGACAGTGCGCCCAAAAGAGTATGGTGCTTGAGATTGACGTACATGACTAGTTCTCGCTCCTTCCACTGTCCATCATTGCCGCCAGCAATTCCGCTTTTTGCTGATAAGCGCTAAAAAGATATTCGCGCGCCAGTTCATCTTGGGGATTGAGCTTCAGGTGAAGCTCGCACTCCGCGATAAATTCGTTCACGGTGCGGAGATTCTGACGAAGGGAACTGTCCACCGTGGAATTGCCGGCGAGTTGAATGTTGGGCAAGTCCTGTTCGGCTTGTTGCAGGGTCACACCCGCTTCGGAGGGAGACGGCAAGGCGAGTTTGGAAGCGGTCCCCTGCGGAACAATATTAGCTTCCGGAGCCGTGCCTGCGGCTACGTTCGCGCCGACAGGAATATTAGCGGCCGACCGAATGGGCGGATTCGACGACTTCCGAGTTTGCAGGAAGGCGCCGATGGCCAGGGCCAGAGCAACGCCAACGGTGGCGAGGTTTCTAGGACGGAACAAAGCCGAGAAATTACTCCACCAAGTTTGAGGTGCAGCGGCAATCTCAACAACATCGACGGGTTCGTGAATGACGCCTTCGGCTTCCAACTGCGCGCGAACCGATACCCAGATGCGATCGGGCGGTTGCATTTCGGCAGGAATGGTTTTGGCGGCAACGGCAATGGCGGAAAAATCCGCAAGTAAATCCTGGCAATGCTGGCAGCCAGCGAGATGTTGTTGCGCTTCCGAGGGAAGCGGAGTCAGGCCTTCGGCCTCGAGAACAGATTCCAAGTCTTTACAGTGCATACTTCCCACCCCACAAGGTGCACCGTTGCGCGGGACCTTGCTCCACTTGCTTGCAAATTCGTTCGTACCTTCGAGCCACTCTGCTTTTGCTCATCTTAACTCAAGCTCATCCCGTCGTCTGCGATTTCGTAGCCTGGCGTTCCTGGCGGGCTTGATCGCGGATCTCTTCTTGAAGGAGTTCGCGAAGCCGGGTGCGCGCCTTGTGAAGCTGGGACTTAGAGTTGCCGACGGAGCAACCCATGATGCCCGCAATTTCGTTGTGTTCGTAGCCCTGCACGTCGTGAAGGACAAAAACGGTTCGATAGCCTGGAGGAAGTTTCTCGATGCAGCGTTCGAGGTTGACGCGGTCGACGGCGCCGGAAAGGCGGAGATCGGGAGCGCCCACATCGCGTTTTGGAGCAGAATTCTCTGCATCGGGGTCAATGGTCTCTTCCAAGGAATCGGTGGGAAGGGACTTCTTTCGCAAACGCATCAAGACGACGTTGACGGTCATCCGGTGCAACCAGGTAGAAAAGGCCGACTCGCCGCGGAAGGTACTAATCTTGCGAAAAAGCTGCAAAAAAGCTTCCTGGGCGAGATCTTCCGCGTCAGCAGGATTGCTGACCATCCTTAAGCACAGGGCGTAAACGCGACGTCCGTGTAGCTGGTAAAGGAACTCGAAAGCCGCAGCATCACCCGCCTGAGCATGACGGATAGCTGTCGCTTCCGTCCACGCAACCGGTTGGGCTGGTCTTTGTCGGGCCAACTGTCCAATGGCGGCGCTATTAATGTTTCGGATGCGCCGAGTCCCCCCAAAAGTTGTCCCTGGAATGGCGGTCGAGGCACACATATGAACCTATAGAAGGCGGGTGCGGCCCATAGGTTGCATCAGGAGGCTAGGCCTCCAGGGTGAATTTCATTGTCCCTTTAAGAGAGTGATACGTCTATGGGCAAGATTTTCAAGGGGAGTGGGGTACTCGTAAGGAGTGTCGCCCATCAGGTGGCGCAGGGAAAGGTTGAACTCGACCAGTTGCTTGTCGGGAAGGGCAAGCAAGAAGCACTTGAGAAGAACGATGGACTCACGAAGGCAGGTATTGAGGTCGTAGTGGAGGTCTTCGAGTGATTGCCAGTCCAGGTCTTCTTCCATGGCACTGCCGTCGCTGAGTTCGCCGGAGATGTGGACGTAGGAATCGGACAGATCGCCTACCAATTCCAGGAGAATGGAGAGTTTGTACTGAAATTGGGATTTGTTGGTGAGCAGCAATTTGCTAAACAGCGCATTGACGCGAGCTGCGCGCTGGCTGCTTGGTAGTTGAAAATTATAGGCGGCCAAAGGGACAAGATTTGGCGCAGTACCGAAGTGTCGCGCGTGAAACAGCATGGCGTGCAACGAACCGCGAAGCGGATGCGCAAGGCGGTAACAAAGAGCGGGGGAAATTCCCAGGAGATCGGAAGCGTGCGAATTGCGGCCCACTCTGCGGAAGCCGAGTGCTTCGTCAAGATTCACACTCCACATCACATAAGCTGTTTCCAGATGACGAGCGGCGCAAAAAAAACTCTCATCATATGCTGTGGAAAGCGAAGAATTCCAGTCCTGTATGACAGACGGATTTCTGCGGATGGCAGGTTGGCTGGCCATGTTGCAATCTCCGACGCGAGAAGAATGGCGAGAATATAGCAAGAGTTTTATACCGTTGCTAAAAGTATTAAAAGTTTATCAACTGTACTACTTGGCGCACAAAACGGAACTGGCCGGCGAGAGGATGTGCCGGGCGTTTCCTTGCTCTGACGGAGCACACCCCTTTATACTCCCTCAGTATTGATCTGGAAAGGAAATCCGGACACTTGCAATTCGAACCGCGTGACCAATTTGAGCAACGGCAGAAGAAGCTGGAGCAGATACAAGCTCTTGGCTATGAAGGGTTTCCGCGAGAATTTCGGTGGACGGAAACGCCGGCCGGGCTTGTGGAAAAGTACGGGAAAGGTACGGCCCAGGAGTTGGAGGCGAACCGAGTGGAGCTTCGCGTGGCCGGCCGAATTGTGTCTTACCGGCTGATGGGAAAGGCCGGATTCGCGCATCTTCAGGGAGCCGGGAATCGAATTCAGATCTACGTAAAGAAGGATGTGGTTGGGGAACAGGGATTTCAGCTGTTCCAGTTGCTGGATCTGGGGGACCACATCGGCGTGCGTGGACATTTGTTCCGGACAAAGACCGGCGAATTGTCGGTGTGGACGGAGGAGATTTATTTTTTGTCGAAGGCGCTTTTACCGCTTCCCGAGAAGTGGCACGGCCTTGTGGATATCGAGACGCGCTACCGACAGCGCTATGTGGATTTAATTGTTACGGAGAAATCGCGACGCGTTTTTGAGACGCGCGCTCGGATTATTCTGGACTTGCGGCAGTTCT
>Ga0210384_10001163_pt1 | contig 36819 bp, 35 predicted proteins | sample IncBWH2MmetaG_FD_160574 | JGI IMG/M metagenome (GOLD analysis project Ga0210384, IMG submission 160574) | Forest soil microbial communities from Barre Woods Harvard Forest LTER site, Petersham, Massachusetts, United States - Inc-BW-H-2-M | ecosystem: Environmental > Terrestrial > Soil >...
GCCCAGCTGGTGTTCCTGTTCAATCTGATCTGGAGCCTGTTCAAAGGAAAAGAGGCCGGCGGCAATCCCTGGGGAGCCGCGTCGCTGGAATGGCAAACGCCGGAGACCCCACCGGGGCATGGCAACTGGGGCAAGGAACTCCCGATCGTCTATCGCTGGGCCTACGATTATAGCGTGCCCGGCGCCATAGGGGATTTCGTGCCGCAGAATGAACCACCGGCCGGAATGATGGCGCAGGGGGCCCACTCGTGAGTGCCATCATCCTGTTCATGGCTACGATCGCGGCAATCGCGGGATGGTGGCTCTCGCAGCAACGGCTGGGAGCCAAACCCTGGCTAGAGCAGGGGGTAGCCGTCGATTTTCGCGGCGAGGGCGGTTCATCCGTGCCTCCGGCGAAAATCGGATTGGGCGTGCTTCTCGCGGTCATCGGCTCGTTGTTCGCGCTTCTGATCAGTGCCTACTCCATGCGTACCAACGCGGTGGACTGGCGGGAGCTGCCCCTGCCCAGGCTGCTGTGGTTCAATACCGGCGTTCTGGTCATGAGTAGTGTGGCGCTGCAATGGGCGCACGTGGCCGCGCGACGCGACGACATTGATGGCGTGATCGTCGGCCTGCTCGTCGGCGGAGTATCCGCCATTACGTTCCTCGTTGGGCAGCTATTGGTGTGGCAGCAGCTGAACGTCGCGGGGTATTTCGTAGCGTCCAATCCAGCCAACTCCTTCTTCTACTTGATCACCGCGGCACACGGGCTGCATCTGATGGGCGGTCTGGTGGCGCTAGGCAGAACGACCGCCAAGGTGTGGCGTGGCGCTCCGATGATGCAGGTGCGCCTGAGTGTGGAGCTCTGCGCTATCTATTGGCATTTTCTGCTGTTGGTCTGGCTGGTCTTGCTCGGCCTGCTGACGGGCTGGACCGATAATTTTGTCGACATCTGTCGCCAGTTGCTCACCTAGGGAGGGCGGGAACCGATGGCAGAGACCACACTGGCACACCCGAAGGCACCGCCTGGTACGATCCCTGGATGGCGGGGTATCGCTGCTGACTGGGCCTCGGATCAGCGCGCCTTCAAGAATGTTTCCTGGGGGAAGGCCATGATGTGGATCTTCCTCCTGAGCGACACCTTCATCTTCAGCTGTTTCCTCCTGTCGTATATGACGGCGCGAATGTCGACGACCGTGCCGTGGCCCAACCCCAGCGAAGTCTTCGCCCTCAATATCGGGGGCAAGCACATCCCGCTCATCCTGATCGCCATCATGACCTTCATCCTGATCAGCAGCAGCGGGACGATGGCGATGGCCGTCAATTTCGGTTACCGCCGGGATCGCGTCAGGACGGCAGCCTTGATGCTGGCCACAGCGGCGTTCGGTGCAACGTTCGTCGGAATGCAGGCCTTCGAATGGACCAAGCTGATCATGGAGGGCGTGCGGCCCTGGGGCAACCCGTGGGGCGCGGCGCAGTTTGGTTCATGCTTTTTCATGATCACCGGCTTCCACGGCACGCATGTGACGATCGGGGTGATTTTCCTGATCGCCATCGCACGAAAGGTCCTTCGGGGAGATTTCGATGTCGAGCGGCGTGGCTTTTTCACGAGTCGGAAGGGCTATTACGAGGTCGTCGAGATCACCGGCCTGTACTGGCACTTCGTTGATCTCGTGTGGGTCTTCATCTTTGCCTTTTTCTATCTCTGGTGAGGTTGGCGCATGACAAACGCAGCGGTACATGTGGAAGGGCAGGCAACGCAGCATGCGCTACACACTTATGTGCATGACGCAGTCGCATCAGGAGCCACGCACACAAAGGGCCAACAGCACCCGATCAAGCTCTACCTCGTGGTCTGGGGATGGTTGTTCGTTCTCAGCACCTGCTCCTATCTCGTCGACTTCTTTGGCATCCATGGCCATCTCCGTTGGTCGCTGATCCTCTTGTTCATGGTGCTGAAGGCCGGCCTGATCGTCGCTGTGTTCATGCACATGGCCTGGGAGCGGTTGGCGTTGGCCTACGCCATCCTGGTGCCGCCGGTATTGGTATTGGTGTTTGTAGGGATCATGGTATTCGAATCCGACTACACGCATCTCCTCCGGGTCATATTTTTCGCGCCAACGGCGTAGCTACCATTGCCTCGTACCAGAAGGAGGACGGCTGTGATCACCTGGCTTTTCCAGGCTTGATAGATCCGAAGCAAATTGACGATATCGTCGCGCCTGTAAGTCGAGGCATTCATCTCATGCAAATCAATCGTTCAATTCTTCGCGGGAGCTATGCCAGCATCGGCGACTATATCGCATTGACGAAACCGCGGGTTATGTCGCTGGTCGTCTTTACCGCGCTAGTCGGTCTCATGGTCGCACCAGGGGGCATCGATCCCCTCAATGGTGTCGTTGCCCTTCTTTGCATAGCTGCCGGAGCTGGCGCTGCAGGTGCGCTCAACATGTGGTACGACGCCGACATCGATGCGGTGATGGCGCGTACCGCCATGCGTCCGATTCCTAGCGGCCGCATTTCGCGCTCGGAAGCCTTGGTTTTCGGACTGATGCTTGGCATCTGTGCCATTCTGGCCCTCGGCACTTTGCTGAACATGGTCGCGGCTGCGCTGCTTGCTTTCGCGATTTTCTTCTATGTCGTTGTCTACACGATATGGCTCAAACGCCGAACACCGCAAAATATCGTCATTGGCGGTGCGGCTGGCGCACTCCCTCCGGTGATCGGCTGGGTTGCGGTCACCGGAAATGTCGGGCTCGAACCGCTTATCCTGTTCCTGATCATCTTCCTTTGGACGCCACCCCACTTCTGGGCACTGTCGCTCAATCTTGCTGGAGAATATGCCCGCGCCGGTGTGCCGATGTTGCCGGTTGTAGCCGGCAGAGCCGAAACAAAGCGCCAGATTCTTCTCTATAGCGTTCTGCTGGTTCCGATCTCACTGATCCCCTGCGCACTGGGGTTCGCCGGAGCCATCTATGGGGCGGCTGCGGCGATGCTTGGAGCGATCATGATTTTTCTCGCATGGCAAGTGCGTCGAAGCGACGACAAGGAGAGGCGGCCTGCTCGTCGCCTGTTCGTGTTTTCGATGCTCTATCTGGTCCTTCTTTTTGGCGCGCTCCTGATGAATGCTGCGCCCTACGCTCAGTCCCACTAACTGGACGCATTCGAAGGGCCGATTTTAACGGTGATGGCAACCGGGTGGCTGGCTGGGGCGCGATCGAATCAGTTTAAACACACTCGCTTGAGCCAAATTTGCCAGTCGGTCCAATCCCCTATAGGATCGATCGGTGAAAAAATAGACCAACGAAATGAATGACTTGGACTGGAAATTCTCTTGCGCGCCGATGATGGATTGGACCGAGAGTTCAAGTGTCTCAATCGGTTAGAAGGCGGCGTGTGCACGGCGTGTGCACCGGGAGGTCAAACAAAATCCGACGACAACCAATGTGAGCAGGTTGAACCGAACACGTTGCTGCCGGCGGCGGGCCGATGTTTTGGGGAAGGAGATTTCGTTCGGCAAGCGCGAATTTGCGTCGATCATGTGCGAGAGCTCAATTCGCGGAATGAACGGTTATGGAATGACCGTTTGTGTACAAAGTGGTCATTCATCCGCAAATTGCCTCTCGTAACCGATAAGGCATGAGCAGAGAACTTATCATAAGAGGGCGGGCTGATGACAACGGGCGCAGCTCAGCGCGGCTTATGTCGGTCATGCCCGTCGCAGCCAGGTCCGGAGGCTGTGTGTACCGAATACCTTGTCCGGGTTGATGACGTGACGGAATCGCCTAAGCTGGCGGGATGATCGGGCTCCTCGGTTTCGTGCTGGCCGTCCTGGCCTCGCCGTTCAAGTCGAGGTTGCGGCTCGAGGCTGAGAACGCGGCGCTTCGACATCAGTTGATGGTCTTGCGGCGTAGGCTGCATGGTCGGATCCGGCTGACGAACCATGATCGCTGGTTCTTGATCCAGCTGTACCGCTGGTTTCCGTCAATCCTGCGGGTTCTCACGATCATCCGGCCCGAGACGCTTGTGCGTTGGCACAGGGCCGGCTTTCGGAAGTACTGGCGTTGGAAATCGCGTCGACGGGGAGGGCGGCCACAAATCGAGACGGAGCTACGCGCGCTAATCCGGCGGATGTGCGTCGAAAATCCGCTTTGGGGAGCACCGCGTATTCATGGCGAGCTGCTCAAGCTTGGGTTTGAGGTCGCGCAGTCGAGCGTCGCCAAGTACATGGGGAAACAACGGGGCCCACCCAGCCAGGGTTGGCGGACCTTCTTGCGTAACCACGCGCCGGACATCGCCGCCATGGACCTGTTCGTCGTTCCAACGATCGGTTTCGACCTGCTCTATGCCTTCGTCATCATCAGGCTGGGCCGCAGAGAGCTCATCTGGATCAACGTCACATGGAGCCCGACGGCGGAATGGATTGCACGTCAGATCACGGAGGCCTTTCCTTGGGATGAGGCTCCGCACTACCTCATCCGCGATCGTGACCGGATCTACGGCAACGTCGTCACGCGCCGATTGCGCACCATGGGCATCCGGGACAAACCAACCGAACCAGCCTAGCCATGGCAGAATGGCTTCGCCGAACGGCTGATCGGATCGATCCGGCGGGAATGCGTTGACCACGTCATTGTCTTGGGCAAGGCCCATCTGCGCCGAATTCTGCGATCCTATGCCTGCTATTACGACAACATTAGAACGCATCGGTCGTTGGATGAGGACGCGCCGGTCTCTCGTCCGGTTCAACAGATAGGAAGCATTAAATCACACGCCATCCTTGGCGGACTTCACCACCACTACGTCCGAGCTTAGGTTTTCGGCACAGACAGGCTTCGCGTTTGACCACACAACTGTGATGGCGGTGAAGGCCCGCTGCCGCGGAGAGCACCCTCAACATTGTGGGTTGCTTCTCTCGGCTTGAGCGCGTGAGGAGATTCGGATTTCGCCGTCGCGAGTGCTCATCAAAAGCCCGGCAACTCCGACTTCATCGAAGTCGATGACGGTGGCCGTCGGTCCCCCACTCGGATCTCTACTTTTCGCCGTCCGTCGAAAGGTGGCCGCAGCCGATGCCCAGCAAGGGCTGGACCAGAAGCCTATTAATATTTAGCATCTGGCATGGTCCACTGGCATTTTGGCTATGCTCCGGGAATGGAAGCTAAATCTCAAGCTCGGTCTGAAGCGGGGCGAGGGCACCAGTCCGGTCTACCTCCAGATCGTCCATGGACTGATCGCGGAGATTCGCCGCGGCCGGCTGTCGCCGGGCGAGGTGCTGCCCGGGTCGCGGGAGATGGCGGAAGAGCTCGGCGTGAACCGCAAGACGGTGATCGTCGCCTATGACGAACTGATTGCGCAGGCCTGGCTGACATCGAGGGGCACCAAGGGAACCTTCGTCTCGGAAAAATTGCCGGAATCCCGCAACCGGGCCAGCCGGCTCGCGCCCGACAGCTCCAGGGCACGCGCCGAGGGGCCGCAGTTCAGCCGCTTGGCCGCGCCGCTCGACGTCCCAGCGATCTTTCCGCAGCCGGGCATTGTGCTGATCGACGATGGCACACCCGATACAAGGCTGTTTCCCGCCGAGAGCTTTGCGCGCGCCTATCGGAGCGCGATGTCGCTCGCGGGCAAGGTCGGCAAGCTCGGCTATGCCGATCCCCGCGGCTCTTCGATGCTGCGGGCCGCGATCTCGCGGATGCTGAACATGGACCGCGGCCTGGCGACCACGCCCGCGCGCGTCTGCCTGACGCGCGGAAGCCAGATGGCGATCTATCTCGCGTCCAGAATCCTGGTCAGGCCCGGCGATGCGGTGGTCGTCGATGAGCTGACCTATCCGCCGGCGCGCGAAGCGTTTCGGGCCGCCGGCGCCACGATCGTGCGGGCGAAAGTGGATGAGGCGGGAACCGACATCGACAGCCTCGAGAAATTGTGCCGGCGTCATCGCGTCCGCGTCGTCTACCTGACGCCACATCACCATTTTCCGACCACGGTCCTGCTCAATCCCGACCGGCGCCTGCGCCTGCTCGCACTGTCCTCACAATTCGGTTTCACCGTCATCGAGGACGATTACGATCATGAATTCCATTTCCAGCATCAGCCGCTGCTGCCGTTGGCCTCGTTCGACCCGGCGGTGCTCTACATCGGATCGATGTCAAAGCTGTTGTCGCCGAGCCTGCGGCTCGGTTACATCTCCGCCCCGCAGAAATTCATCGACCGCGCCACCCAGGAGATCCTGCTGATCGACCGGCAGGGTGACCAGGTCACCGAAGACGCGGTGGCCGAACTGGTCGATGCGGGAGAAGTCAGGCGGCATGCCAACCGCGCGCTGAAGATCTATGCCGGCCGCAGGGAAAAACTGGCCGTGATGCTCCGGGCGGAACTCGGTGGCATCGTCGATTTTCGCATGCCCGACGGAGGCCTGGCGTTCTGGCTGACCTTCGAAACGCCGTCGCATCTCGACCGGCTCGAGGGCAATGCATCTGCGTTCGGATTGTCGTTTCTTCCAAGCCGGTGCTTCTCCGGACGGGACGACGGGCGGCGCGGCATCCGAATGGGCTTTGCCGGACTCGACGATCAGGGCATTCGCGACACGGTCCGGCGCATCAAGGCTGCGATCGGCGCTTGACCGGAACGGCATTTGGCATCGTTCGGCAAAAAATCCGCCTGGACCACATTGCATCCCAAAACTGGATCACGTGCCGCCTTCGCCCGCCCCATACTGAGGAAGGATGAACCTGCGGCTGTCTTCACCCTCCGTCCGCTGCGCAACGGTTACGCTCGCCAGCGGGACCGCGTTCGAGGCGTCACCTGACGAGACCATCCTGCAAGCCGCCTTCAGGGCAGGCATCTGGTTGCCGAGCGCCTGCCGCACTGGGGCCTGCGGCAGTTGCCGGGCGAGGATATCCCGCGGCGACTTCCAGCATATCGGGCCAACCCAGGCATTATCGGCAGCCCAACGTGACCGCGGGACAGCGCTGCTTTGCCGCGCGCACGCGACCGGTGACCTCCGGATTGATATCGCCGAGCTTCCCGAACCTCCACCAAGCGAACGCCCCGCGGTTCCCGCGCGGGTGATCGGGCTGGTCCGGGAAAACGAGCAGGTTATGCGGCTGACATTGCGGCTGCCGCCGCTCGACCGACTCGAGTTCATTCCCGGACAATTCGTCGGCATCCGCCACGCCGGTGGTTTCGATCGTTCGTTTTCCATCGCCAACGCGCCGCGGCAAGACGGAACCATCGAGCTCCACGTGGGCCGTGTGTCAGGTGGAGCCTTTACCGGGCATGTCTTCGACCACCTGCAGCTGAACGACATTCTTCACGTCTCCGGACCGTTCGGCAATTTCACGCTTGCTGCAGAGCCGCGCGCTTCGATCTTCATCGCGGGCGGCACCGGCATCGCACCGGTGCGGGCCATTCTCGAGAAGATCGCGGCAGGTTCATTCCATATCCCAGTTGTCGTCTACTGGGGCAGCCGGGCCTCCAGTGGCTTCTACCTTGATCGCGAACTGCTCGAATTTTCGAGCACGTACGGCATCGGCTACATTCCCGTGATATCCGGCTGCGACAAGACATGGGCCGGTCGCACCGGTCTGGTCCATGAGGCGGTGCTGCAGGACTTTGGCGATCTCTCCGGGTTCGACATCTACGCCTGCGGCAATCCCGCGATGGTGGGGGCTGCTCGCGACGCGGCATGCTGCCGCGGTGCAAGCCCCGATCGCTTCTTCTCCGACAGCTTTTATCCGTCGGGATCTGCGGCGGACTCGCGGCTTGATGCAAGAAAGGAATCGTCATGATCAGGATCAAGGACCTCTATGTCTATCCGGTGAAATCCTGCAAGGGAGTTCGCGTAGACGAGACCACGCTTTCGCCGACGGGATTTCTCGGTGACCGGAACTGGATGGTCGTCGATGAACACGGCGTCTTCGTCAGCCAGCGCGACCAGCCGAGGCTTGCGTTGGTCGAGCCGAAGCTTGCGGACGACAGGCTCATCCTCAATGCGTCAGGCATGCCTGAACTGGTCATGTCGCGCGAAGCGAAGGACGGCGAACGGACCAAAGTCGAGCTGTTCGGCGAAAAGATTCCGGCGCTTGCCGCGAGCCATGCGGCTTCGTCGTGGTTCAGTTGCTATCTCGGCGGCGACTATCGCGTCGTGACTTGCGACCCGGAATTCCTGCGCAAGGGCGGCGTCCAGTACCCCTCCCGCGACGAAGCCCCCACAAGCTTTGTCGACAATTACGGGATCCTGGTGATCTCCGAGGCGTCCCACGAGGACCTCAACCGGCGGCTGGTTTCCGGCGTCCCCATGAACCGATTCCGTCCGAATATCGTGGTCGAGGGCGTCGATCCCTACGGAGAGGACTATTTCGCCTCGGCCAGCACGACCGACGTGACCCTCCGATTCATCGATATTTGCTATCGGTGCAACCTGACCACCGTCGATCAGGAGAAGGCCGAGTTCGGACATGAGCCGCTCCAGACCCTGGGCCGGTACAGGAATTCGAAGGTCGGCGTCCGCTTCGGCAACTATGCCGCGGTGGCCGGCGGCGTCGGCAAGACGCTGCGCGCCGGTAGTCCGCTCGAAATTGCGCTCAATTTCTGACGACGGACGAAGCCTGCGACCTGAATGCCGGCGACGGCGTGGGCGCCGGCATGCCGGCTTGTCCGTGCTGGCCCAGTTGCCGGCGACATTTTGCTGGACCAGCAGGCCCGTTCAAACTGGAGGCCGATCAACCCTCACCATCGTGATGCAATCGCGGCAAAGCCGGGATCGAAACGCCCAAGGAACAACAGATCCGATTTTGCGCAACAAGGGGAAGATCCATGTACGACTCGACACTGAGAAAACACTGCCTGGGATTCGTGGAGTTGCTCGCACAGGGCATCGCGCTGATCTCGCCGACGATGACTGCGGCGCTGATCATTCCCGTGATGTATGGAAACACCGGTGACTGGAGTTGGCTTTCCTATGCCACGGGAACGGTCATGCTGGTCTTCGTCGCCTTCAATCTCAATCAGTTCGCGCGGCGTTCGACCACCGCCGGATCGATGTATCTCTATATCTGCCGAGGCCTCGGGCTGACCGCCGGCGCGATCGGAGGCTGGTCGCTGATCTGGGCGTATCTTGGCATCTCGATGGCCGGCGTGACCGGCTTCTCGATCTTCGCCGACAAGCTGCTGGAGATGGCGGGGCTGCATCTGCCGTTCTCGCTGCTGTTTGCGATCTGTGTCGGCGCCGCGTGGTTCTGCGCTTGGAAGAACGTGCAGCTCTCGGCGATGCTGATGCTGTTGCTCGAGGGCGCATCGATGCTGCTGATCGCGATCCTCTGCGTTGTCACACTCGCGCAGCACGGCTTCAAGATCGACCATGCCCAGTTCGACACCTCGTCTCTGCCGCTTTCGGGCCTCGGCCTGGGCGTCGTCGTCGCGATCTTCAGCTTGGTCGGCTTCGAATGCTGCACGGCGTTCGGCGAGGAGGCGCGCGACCCGCTTGTCACCATTCCGAAGGCGGTGGTGTGGAGCCTGGTGATTTCCGGCGGCTTCTTCGTGTTCGTGTCCTACGTCATGGTGATGGCAACCCATGGATCGGATCCGGCGCTGGACAAGATCGACGCGCCGCTCAACGTCATGGCGTCCCTCGCCCACCTGTCCGTGCTTCAGGCGCCGCTCTCATTTGGAGCCATGGTAAGCTTCTTTGCGCTCTGCCTGTCCTGCATCAATGCCGGAAGCCGGGTTCTGTTCGCGATGGGACGACATGGACTGTTCCATGAAAAGACCGCAGATTCCCACGAAACCAACGCCACCCCGCACGTGGCAGTGACGATCCTCGCCGCGGTCGCCTTCATTGTTCCAGCGGTCTGCGTCGCGGTCGCCGGGCTGGCGCCGCTCGATCTCTTCAACTACGTCGGAACGCTGGCGGCGTTCGGCTTCATCGTCCCCTACATCATGATCACGATTGCCGCACCCGCCTATCTGAAAAAGATCAGCGAGCTTCGCGGCGTCGACCTCGCGGTCTGCGGCATCGCGCTGGTGCTGCTGATGATCCCGACGGTTGGCAGCGTCTACCCGGTTCCGGACGCACCGATGTGCTACTTCCCGTACCTGTTCCTCGTCTATCTCGCCGTCGGCGCGGCGTGGATCCTGTTCGTCGGCTTCCGTAAGCCGGCGAACGCAATCATGATCCGGGAGCAGATCGGCACCCTGTTGCCGACGGCCCAGCGCGCCGGCTGACCGCGGCGCCGTCCGAGAGGTCCTAGCGGGCCTCTCGGACGGAGCGTCGAGAAGGGATTTCCTGCACATGGTCACGGCATGGGTATCCCGTATCCAGATATTTCCGATCAAGGCGCTGGATGCGATGCGGCTTGAACAGGCCAGAATTCTTGCCACCGGCGCGCTGGAATTTGACCGAACATGGGCGATGTTCGACGCCAACGGCAAGCCCGTCAGCGGCAAACGCCACGCCACGGTTCATCGCTTGCGATCCACGATCGACCTGGCCAACCAGACTATCTCGATCTGTGCCGGCGAACGGCCTCCGTCGGCCGGCCCGGCCTATTCGCTCGAGCACGATCGCGAGGCGATCGAACGACTGCTCGGCGGGTATTTCGGCTTTCCGATCGAGCTCCGGAAAAACTCCGACTTGGGATTTCCCGACGACACGGTGTCTCCCGGGCCTACGATCATTAGTGTCGCAACGCTGGAGGAGATCGCGCGCTGGTTTTCGCTGCCGTTCGAGCAGGTGCGGGCGCGATTCCGCACCAACATCGAGATCGATGGCGTTCCGCCATTCTGGGAGGACAGGCTTTTCGGTCCTCCCGATACCGCCATCCGCTTCGCTATCGGAGACGCGGTGCTGGAAGGGATCAATCCCTGTCAGCGCTGCATCATTCCAACGCGCGATCCGCTTTCGGGGGTGGAAGACAAGACCTTCGTTCAGCGCTTCACCGAGCTTCGCAAGCAAAGCCGGCCACCGTGGAGCGAACGCTCCCGGTTCAATCACTTCTATCGGGTTGCCATCAACACCAGACCGAGCGGTGACCAGGGCGGCAAGATCATCCGCGACGGGGATACGATCCATATCCTGGGGTCCTAGGGCCCATTCGACGCGTGCCGGGTCCGCAAAGCAGCTCGGCGGCCCTTGCTTTTTTGCGGACAATCGCCAGGGCGGTAAGGCTTCTTTCAAGTATTTCGCGGAAGCTTTGGCGACCGGCGCGGATCCTGTTGGGAGATCCGCAATGATTCAGCTTCAGTCTCAAAGGACCAAGTTGCCAATCCGCGCGGCGGCGGGGAGGCGATATCGGATTAGTACGGCTGCGTCCGTGGCGCTGATTGCGCAGATACTTTCTGCATGCTCGAGTCCGCCTCAATCATTTTCGGCGAGCAGCGTCACTGCGCAGTATCAGGACTTGGACGACTTACCACCACCAGCGGCCGAAATGCGCGCAGATCAAATCGCACAGCTAAAAGCTGAGCTGATCCAAGTCCGCGACGAGCAAGGGCGCGTCGCAGTTCGGCAGCAGCGCTCCGTTAGGCCTTCGCCTGCGCCTACCTCTGGTGTCGAGTCGGCAGTCTTTTCTCTGACGGCGCCGTAACCTCAATTTCTTACAGAAGTTGACGTTTTATCCACGCCGGAATTGGATCGAGCGGCGTTCGATAGAGTTCCCTGCTGTCGCTGTCGGTCACGCGAATAGCACAACCTTTAGTCTTCAGCTCCGGCAACACCGTACAAAGTTCGGTTGCAAGTTGCTGAGCCCGATCAGATGCGACGTCCAGATCTTCAAGTATCAACCCACCCTGGTTTCTGCATTCCTCACCGATCACGAGGTCAAAGCTGTAGTATGGCATTCGAAAAACTCCCCCGATTCCCGAACATTCCCAGCTGTCTCAAACGTTACATCGAGTCGAAGTAGTTCCCTCAGTGCTGCTTGGGCACGCAGTCGCAGATTTCGTAACGTGTTGCATTTCGGCTAGGCTGGTGCGGCAGACATCTGGCGGAGCATGCCGGAGAGGGGCGGAGACTTACGTCAGCAAACTTGCTCGAGCGCAAGTGACCTTGCGGATGATTTCAAGGCTGTGTCTCTTCATTTTTGGATCCGAAATGCAGCTTGTGCTGCAAAATATCGCGGTAACCCATTGAAATCGCAGAAATGCGAGCGCCCTCCGAGCGTACCATAAACCGACGTTGAATATTGTAATCGCCATGCAAACCTCGCCGTTTTGGTACGATGCTGTTCGCATCCAGCGAGGACGCTAGCTCGTTAGATTTAGATGGCTGGATACAGCTCAAACTTGCTCATGATGGATTGGACCGAGAGTTCAAGGTTTTCAGTTAGTTAGAAGGCTGTGTGTGCGCGATGTGTGCACCGGGAGATCCTGAAAAATCAATCGACAGCTAATTTAAGCAGACGTTCCGAGGCGTGATGTGGATATCGGTGCTCGACGCAATCGAATTGAGGGGCATGCACCCAGTTGCAACCGGTGAAGCCCGACTCGTTGGTCGGCGCGACGTAGAGGCGTCCTGCAAATCCATAGACGAGGTCGAAACCGATCGTCGGACGATGAGGAGGTCCTTGGCAATCTCCGACGCGTTGTTGCGCAAGATGGTCGTCGAAGCGATTGAGTCGATAGCAGGACAGCGACCTGCACAGAGAAGCTGATTCATTCGTCGCTGGCTGCCTCTTGTGCGAAGACTTTGCAGAAATCGTCGAAGAACCGACGCGTAAGCTTTTTGGCAGTGGAATCGAGCAGGCGGGCACCAAGCTGAGCGAGCTTGCCTCCAAGGTCCACGCGTGTGTGGTAGTGCAATAACGTCTCCTCAGGCCCGACCTCCTCAAGTCGGACGGTCGCCGTGCCCTTCGCAAATCCGGCGATGCCGCCTTTGCCCTCTCCAGCAATTACATAACTGACCGGCGGGACGACGTCGCTGAACGAGATATCTCCCGTGAAGCGTGCTTTCACAGGGCCGACCTTGAGCGCGACCTGCGCGCGCATTCGGTCGTCCGCGACCATCTCTAGCGTCTCGCAGCCGGGAACAACCCGGCGAAGCACCTCCGGGTCGTTCAGAGCCTTCCAGGCGGCTTCGCGGTTTCGGGGAATGGAGGCGGTACCGATCATTTCCATTTAGTGGGACCTCTATGGATTGCGCGTGTGACCCACTGCGAGTTCTTCCGCGGCGGCCTGAATGGCCGCGACAATTCCCGCGTAGCCGGTACATCTGCAGATCTGGCCGCTGAGTTGCGTCCGTATTATTCCTTCGGTGAGGTTCGGATAGCGGGCGATGATGTCTCGGGCCATCATCAACATGCCCGGCGTGCAGAAGCCGCACTGCACGGCATGCTTCTCGTGAAAATGCCGGCGGATGACGTTCATATCGCTGGCGGTCCGCGTACCCTCGATCGTCTCGACCTTGCAGCCGTCCGCCATCACCGCAAGAACGATGCATGACCTGGCTACGGTCCCGTTTATCGCTACGGTACAGGCACCGCATGCCCCGTGTTCACATCCGAGGTGGGTGCCCGTGAGGTTGCAGCGATCGCGTATGACGTCAGCAAGGGTCTCTCGGGGGCTGACCTCGAGCGCGACTGGCTCGCCGTTGAGTTCGAGCTTGATATTTGTCATTTCCCTCGCGCCTCCGCGATGGCGCGGGTTACCGTCGCGACGTGACACCGGATTTGGTAGGGGGTTGCCGCCGGATCGATGTCGGCGAGATCTTCGAGAGCAGCAGCCCGAAGCTCCTTCGGATCGACGATACGGTTTTCGGCTGCGTATGCGCCGACCTTCGGAAGAAGCCGTGCGTGGGAGGTCGTTCCGGTCAGAGCCAGACGAGGGGGACTGACGCTCGAGGAGTCGACGAAAACCGCTATCGAATCCGCAAAGGCGCCGCTCTTGCGGGAGACTTTCGAGGTCCCCCACCGTGCGTCCTTGTTCCCGATCTTGAAGCCCGTGATGATCTCTCCGACGTCGAGCGTGGTCTGATACGGGCCTTGCAGCAGGTCTTCGATCCTCTCGTGTCGTTCGCCGTGCGGTCCGGCGATGACCGCCTCGGCATCGAGCGCCAGCAGACATGCCGGCCAGTCTGCCGAAGGATCGGCAAGCGCCATGCTGCCGCCGATCGTTCCGCGGTTGCGGACGGCGCGATATGCGATCTTGCTTGCTATGCGTGGCATCAGGCCGAGCAGGGGATCGGGGATCTTGCCATCCTCGATCTCCGCATGCGTGATCGCCGCTCCGATGAGGGTCGTGTCCCGGTTCTGCTCGACCTTTCGCAGCTCTTCGAGGCGCGAGATGTCGACGATCTTGCTGGTCATGGTGATCCGCAGGGCCATCATGATCAGCAGTGACTGGCCGCCGCAGATCGCCAGGGCCCCTTCGTCGGCACCTTCCACCAGCAGATCGACGGCCTCGGCGATCGTCGCAGGCCGGCTGTATTCGAACGGGGAGGGCTTCACGTCGGCTCTCCCTTCGCGCTCGCGACGGCGTCGGACACGCGCCGCGGAATCATCGGCGTCTCGAAGAATTTCGCGCCAATGTCGCGGAAGGCGTCGGTCAAGGCGTTCGCGATCGCCGCGGGCGGTGCGATGGCGCCGCCTTCGCCCATGCCCTTGACGCCATGCTGGGTGTTTCGGGCCGGTGTGACGATGTGCTTGATGTCAAGACGCGGGATTTCAGGCGCGCAGGGCATCATGTAGTCGCCGAACGTGGTCGCCACGGGTTGTCCTGTCGGATCGTACCGAATCTCCTCGTAGAGCGCGGTACCTATGCCCTGGGCGATGCCTCCGAGGATCTGGCCGTCGACGATCATCGGATTGATCATGTTGCCGCAATCTTCAGCGACGGCATATTTCAGGATCTCGACGACACCGGTCTGCGGATCCGCGGCGACGATTGCAGCGTGGACGCCGTAGGAGAAGACACCGCCCGAATCCGGCGGTTCGTAAGTCGACGTCGTCTCCAAACCTGGCTCGATGCTCTGAGGCAACATTTCGGGCCTGATGTTGGCTACCCGTGCGATCTCCCGCAGCGGCACACTCGCGGCACCCGCATGCGCCGCCTTGTCGTGAAGCGTGACTTCTTCCGGAACCGTCTGAAGAAGGTGGGCGCCGATGTTGCGGATCTTTTCGGCGAGCTTGCGGCTCGCGCGCGCCACGGCGCCGCCCGAGAACACGATGCTGCGTGACGCAAAGGTGCCGAACCCGAACGGAGTGATGCTGGTGTCGCCGTATCTGACCGCGATATCGGATGGATCAAGGCCGAGCTCGTGAGCTGCCACCTGCGACAAGCTGGTTTCCAGCCCCTGACCGTGATTGAGTATGCCGACGAAGACATGAACGCTGCCGTCGGACATCATCCGGACCGTGGCGGATTCATATCCAGGAACGACCCGCGACTTCCGCTTAGCCCACTCGATCGTGCCGTGTCCGCTCTGCTCGGTATAGACGGCGAAGCCGATTCCGATGCGCCGACCGTCAGGCTCGCCTTGCTGTTGACGGGCGCGGACGGCAGGAAGATCGACCATGTCGATCACCGCTTCGAGCGCCGCCGGGTAGTCCCCGGTATCGAGAACGAGGCCTCCGATCGTGCGATAGGGCATGTCCGACCCGCGGACGAGATTGATCCGACGAAGCTCGACGGGCTCCATGCCGAGTTCAATCGCGAGTTCGTCCATCGCCCGCTCGATCGCGAAACAGGCACCGGGCCTGGCCACACCGCGGTAGGGACCGAGCGGCGCCTTGTTGGTCGCCACGGTATGCGTTTCCACGTGAAGATGCTCGATGCGATACGGACCGGGTAGATTTCTCGCCGCCATGCTGGATTCCATGAACGGTCCGGATGGCCAGAGCGAGTAGGCGCCGGCATCGACGAAAACCTCGCCTTTCAGGCCAAGCACCCGGCCAGACGTTTCGGCAAACAGCGTGATGTCGTAGAAATGTTCACGGGCGTGGACAGAAGCTATGAGGTGTTCGCGTCTGTCCTCGATCCATCTTACCGGATGATCGACCTTTAGCGCGATCGCAGCCACCGCGATCTCTTCGGGCATTAGACGATTCTTGCCGCCGAAGCCGCCGCCGACGTCGGGCGCCACCACGCGCAGCTTGTGCTCGGGCAGGCCCAGCGACTGGGACAAGCCGATCCGCATGACGTGCGGCCCCTGGGTCGATGTATAGACGACCAGTTCGTCCGCGCGATGGTCCCAATAGGCCACGACGCCTCGGGTTTCCAGCGGAACGACGGCTTGCCGGTTCATCCTGAATTGCCGCCGCATCTGGACGGGCGCTCCGGCGACCTTTGCGATATCGCCTTCGGCAATCGTGGCGTGAATGAAGGCGTTGTCGGTCCAACCATCGAACAGCGGCGGAGTCCCGGGCTTGCTCGCCTCGACCGCGTCGAGCACGACAGGCAGTTCTTCGGTGTTGACGATGACTTCGGCTGCGATGTCCTCGGCCTCCGCCCGGGTCGGAGCCACACAGGCGGCGACGCACTGACCGACAAATCGGACGCGATCTCCGGCAAGCGGCGGGTAGGGGACGGTGCGGAAGCTCGCCAGCTCCGGGCCGGCATCGATGCAGGTAATATCGCCGAGGTCCGCAAGCGCAAAGATCTTGGCGGCGTGTGCCTCTGGTCTTTCGATGCCGATCAGGCGGGCGTGGGCAACCTCACTGCGCACGAACGCGATGTCCTGCATACGCGGCATTCTAAGATCCGCCACGAATGTGCTGGCGCCCAGGAGATGCCTCCGGTCTTCCTTGCGCGGTACGCTCGCGCCGATCCAGCCTTTGGGCTGGTGATACCCCTCGCGGGAGGTTTCCGCCGTCATGTCAATCTGCTTGTCGCCGTCGTTGATCCAGGATGAGATGATAACATGCGCTCCAGGCCGATGCCGGGAGGTTGGGCTGAGCTGGTCTGCGTCTATGGCGAGACCGGCGTCAGCCGCCGCCGAACGCTTGCATGTCCCGTCCCCGGATCGCCCAGCGTGTCATTCGACGCTCGATGAAGGCAAATATCAGATAGGTAACGATGCCCATCGCGGCGATCACGAAGACGCCTGCGAACATCAGCGGGATTCGGAATTGCGAAGAAGCCTGCAACATCAGATAGCCGATACCGTCGTTTGAGGCGATGGTCTCCGCGATCACGGCTCCGATGAAAGCCAGGGTAATCGACACCTTGAGCGATGCGAAGAAGTAAGGCATCGCCCGCGGCAACCCCACCTTCAACAACAGGTCCATCTTCGATGCGCCGAGCGACAGTAGCACATCCTGCAGTTCCGGTTCGACCGTCGCAAGTCCGGTCGCGACGTTGACCGCGATCGGGAAAAAGCTGAGCAGGAATGCCGTCGCAATCGCCGTCGGCTGACCGATGCCGAGCCACAGCACGAGGATCGGAACGACGGCAACTTTCGGGATGGAATTGAAGCCGATCAATATTGGATATAATCCCACGTAGAAAAGGCGCGACGAGCCTATGACGATGCCCAACAGCAGGCCGAAGCCGACTCCGAAAAGAAAGCCGATCATGGTGCTGACCAGCGTGTAGATGGAGTGTTGCATGATCGGGGCGAAATTTTCCATCAGCGCAACAAAGATCGCCGTCGGAGATGGCAGGATGAATGGCTGAATGCCGAGCACGACGACGGCCAATTGCCAGATCACGAGGATGCCTATGCCGAGGAGCCACGGCATGGCGATTTCGAGCTTGCGGTGAAGATTGGTGGTCATCTCAAGCGACCTTCAGATTCGGAGCGGCGGCTTTGGATTCGCTTCTGATCTGCGCGATCTCGTTGCGGATCGAATGGATGATCTCTATGAACTTCGGTTCGAACGTCGTTTCGATCGTGCGTGGACGAGGTAGATCGACCTGGTGTGTGGCGATCACCCGGCCGGGACGAGCGCTCATGACGAAGATGACGTCCGCAAGGAAGGCTGCCTCGCGGAGATCGTGCGTGACCAGGATGGTGGTGAACTTCCTCGTCATCCAGATCGATTGCAGGACGGTCCAAAGCTCCTCGCGGGTGAAGGCATCCAATGCGCCAAAAGGCTCGTCCAGCATCAGCAGCTCGGGATCGTGGATCAGCGAACGGCAGAGATTGGCGCGCTGCTGCATGCCTCCCGAGAGCATCCACGGATAACGGCTTTCGAATTCGTCGAGGCCGACCGTACGGAGCAATTGTCGCGCCTTCTCGGTATATTCGGCCCGATGGGACCGCAGTCGTCTCCGATGCGGTTGAACGATCTCGAGCGGCAGCATGACGTTGGAAAGGAGAAGTCTCCACGGCAGCAACGTCGGATTCTGGAATGCCATCCCGACGATTCTCAATGGCCCTTTCACGTCTTGTCCGGCGACGGTGACTTTGCCAGAGGTCGGCGGCTGTAAGCCGCTCACAAGCCTCATGAGAGACGACTTGCCGCATCCCGAGGGTCCCACGACGGCCGCGAACTGTCCCTTTCCGATCGACATGCTGGCATTCTTCAACGCGACAACGCGTTCGGCGACACCATAGGTGAGGGCCACGTCGTCGAGCTCTACAAATGCATTCATTCTCTCTCCAATCGAATATGACCGTTCCTGTCGACAGGGTGTCGCATTCGGTCCGGTCAGATCATCTTGAGTTCGGACGCATCCGGAAGAAACCGGTCGTCGTAGTAATCGGAGAGTTTTGGGGCGACCGATAGCTCGAGTCCCTTCTGCAAGAGCTTGTTGCCGTTCTCCATGCGGGTCGGATCGAGATGGCCAAGTCCGTTGTTGCGGACGTTTTCGGTCAGAATGTGCTTGTCGCGGACCCACTCGAGACGTTGCCGTTCGACGGGTATCTGGAGCAGTTGGTCGCGATTATGGACGGTGGTCGCAGCTGCCGATGGATCCTTGCAGGCGGCCTTCCAGGCCCGCGCGGTCGCCAGAGTCACCCGTTTGCAGAGATCGGGATCGGAATCGACGATCGACCGGCTCGCAATCAACGAATTCGAGGGGAAATCGAAGCCAAGCTGAGAGAAGTAGAAGAAGCGAACGCTGGAGAGCGCCACGCCCGCCTCGAGCAGATTGAAGACGGAAGTATAGTCGAAGCCGATCACCGCATCGACAGCACCACGCAACAACATGCTGTCCCGGATTTTGACGTCGACGGTGACGAAATTGACCTTCTTCGAGTCGAACCCGTTCGTCTCCAGCAGGACGGGAACGATCTTGGTGGCCGCTGACGCGGCGCCGATGCCGATACGTGCGCCCTCCAGGTCCTTCAGCGAGGCAAGCGGCTTCTTGTCGAGACTGATAAGACAGGCGGGGAAGTCGTCGAAAATGCTCAACAGCAGCTTGGGAGCCTGTCCTGGATTTCTCGCCGAGAACTCGATCAGCGTGGCGATGTCGGCGAAGGCAAAGGTATGAGTGCCGCTGGCCACGCGACGCACCGCCTCGGCCGATCCAGGAGCGCCATCCAGCTTGAGACTTAGCCCGAGGTCCTTGTTGATGCCGCTCTCTTCTCCGACGAAGAACGGGCTGTTGCCGCCGTAGATTCTGAAATCGAGCGAGAAGGGAACTTCCTTGACCTGCGCTCTTGCAACGGAAGGCATGGCCAACGCTACGGCACCCGATGCGCCGGCACGAAGCAGCGCACGTCGGTTCAATCTCCAAGGTCCTTGTCGGGTGCTCAATGTCGTCTCCGCTACCGTTTTGAACGACTGGCATGCGCCGTCTGTGCGCGGCGAGAGGCTTTTTCGTCCTATTGATCGTAGGGGAGTGCCATTCAGCACAGCAAATTACTAATTCCGGTCGATTATGATGGTTCGACGATAGATCGGCAGGACAGCGGCATCTGCGCAGAAGTTCGGCAGCGGTTAGCTCAAAAGTTGAGCGTTGCACCTGAAATCCGGGCTATCGACGGACGTCAACTGACGTGCTGCGGTCTCGTGCCGCAACCGGCGACGGAAGCGTGCATCTATCGTCTGCGAAGATCAATTAAGAGTATTTTCCAATTTGTGTCGCTGATTGCGCCTCTCTATCCGTTCTGAGCACAATTCAGCAAAGAGAAGCGCAAATCGCATGAACACCTCCGCAATGAGAGTAATTGCGCTACGGCAGCACGGTGGCATCGAGCAGTTGCAGCTTGATAGGTGGCCAAGGCCTGCTGTTGCGGACAATGAGGCCCTCGTGGAAGTCAAGGCATGCGGCCTGAACTACATGGATGTGTTCGTCATGAGGGGCATGCCGGACCTTCACACCGAAATGCCAAGAATTCCCGGCGGCGACATAGCGGGCGTCGTACGCGAGGTTGGCAAGAACGTCTCGCCTGATTGGATCGGCAAAAGGGTCGTGCTGTTTCCCCGCTTTCCCAAAGGCGGCGTGCTCGGCGAGCACGGGAACGGCGGTCTCTGTGAATACATCGCCGTCGATCAGCAGCAACTGATCGAAATCCCTGACGGAGCCGACTTCGAGCTGGCTGCGGCGCTTCCGATTGCCTATGGCACGTCGCACCGCATGCTGTTCACGCGCGGCAAGGTGAAGGCCGCCGAAAAGATCCTGATCTTGGGCGCGAGCGGCGGCGTGGGAGTTTCGTGTCTCCAATTCGCCAAGATGGCGGGCCTGGAAGTATTCGCCTGTACCAGCAGCGAGGAAAAGGGGCGCAAGCTCAAGGCGCTCGGCGCTGACCACATCATAAACTACGTTGAATCGCCGGAATTTTCGCGCGCCGTTTGGTCGGCGAGCGGCAAGAAGGGCGTCGATGTCGCCGTCAATTTCACCGGCGGCGACACCTGGATTCAGACCCAGCGCTGCATGGCGGTCGGAGGCCGCATTCTCACCTGCGGATCGACAGCGGGTCACATGTGCGAGATCGATGTGCGTTTTCTTTGGCATCGCGAGACCGAAATCATCGGATCGCGCGCCTACGTGCCTCAGGACATCGTCGCGTGCCTCGAGCATGTGGCTTCCGGACGTCTTCAACCGGTGATCGAAACGATCCTGCCGCTTGAGGAAGCGGGGAAGGGCGTAAGCCTGCTCGAGGACCGGCGCATCTTCGGAAAGGTCATCGTCAAGCCATGAGTGAGAGCATCGCCAGCGTTACGCCCGTCAAGAATCTCGGCTGCCTCGGCGTCGAATTCCGCAATGAGAAGCGAGTGGCGGTGATCGATCTGTGGGATCCGGAGAACCCGCGGGACATCGATTATCCGACGTATCACGCGGCATGCGATGCGGTCGCGCGAGGGTTGGTCGAAAAGGGTTTCGCGGCTGGAGATCGCGTCGGCATCCTCTGCTCCAACAGAGTCGAGTTCCTGGAGGTGTTCTACGGGGCGATGCGGGCCGGTGTCGTGCCGGTTTCGATCGGCACCCAGCAGCCGGCGGAGACCGTCGCGTGGATTATCGAGGACTCGGACGTGAAGCTCGTGTTCTGCGATGGCGCGCTGAAGCAGAAGCTTCCGGAGGGCGTACCGTTCGTGGATGTCGATTCCGACGCCCGTGACGGTCTGCGCGCTTTCAAGCGCCCGGGACCCTTCATCCCATTTCAGCCCGAATATGGCTCCGTGGCTTTCCAGCCTTACACGTCCGGCACGACCGGCCGTCCGAAGGGCGTGCTGTTGTCGCATCGTGCCCATAGCTGGGTGGCGGAAACGATTTCCAAGGACCGCGATTTTTCGCCGGCGGACCGCATGATCGTGGCCGCGCCGCTCTACCACAAGCACGCGATGAACTCGATCAAATGCGTTCTGGTCGGCGGTTCGACGGTCGTGTTGATGCGCAAGTTTGATCCTCGCCGATATGTGGAAGTCATCAACAAGTACCGCACCACCGTCGTTTCCGGCGTGCCGACGATCTTTGCGATGATGCTGCAGCAACGCGACTTGCTCGACGGACACGACTATTCCTTCGTCCGCCTTGCAACGATGGGCGGCGCGCCGGCGACCGACACGCTGATCGACGCCGTAGCCGAGACGTTTCCGTCCGCCGATATCGTCCAGATCTTCGGCATCACCGAAGCCAGTGCCGCGCTTTTCGGCCGCCATCCGCAGAGGGCGCCGAGGCCACGGCATTCGATCGGATGGCCGATCGCCGGAAACGAATTCCGTCTCGTCGGCGGCGAAGACGACAGCTTCGGAACGCTGCATGTCCGCGGGCCGGGCTTGATGAACGGCTATCACAACAATCCGACCGAGATGACGAAACGCATGAAGGATGGTTGGTTCGATACCGGGGACATCCTCCGCAAGGATCCGACCGGATGGTATTATTTCATCGGCCGGTCCGACGACATGTTCGTCTCGAGCGGGCACAACATCTATCCAAGCGAAGTCGAGGTGATGCTCGAGCGCCATCCCGACGTCGAACAGGCCATCGTCGTGCCCGCGCCGGACGAGATCAAATACCGCATCCCGTACGCGTTCGTCGTGAAACGCGCGGGATCGACGCTCTCCGACGAGGACGTAAAACAGCACGCCTTGAAGAATGCGCCGCCCTATCAGTATCCGCGAAAAGTGATCTTCCTGCCGTCCATGCCGATGAACGGTGTTGGAAAGATCGATCGTAAGGGCCTGGCCGCACGCGCTGCGGTGCTCGTCGAAGAGACGAAAGCGACCGTAAAAAATTGAGCGAGGCCACGATGACGGCAGACAGCCTTCAGGCGATCATTGCGCGCAGTCCTTTCCTTAGCTGGCTTGGGCTCCAGGTGCTGCTGCTGGAAGAGGACTACGTGGAGGTCAAGGCAACCTGGCGCGAGGAGTGGGTCGCCAACCCGACGATCGGGCAGACGCAGGGAGGAATTCTGGCCGCCTTGATCGACTTCGCGGCTGATTTCGCGCTGTTCCAGCGGCTGCATCGTCCCGTGCCGACCATCGATATGAGGGTCGACTATCACAAGCTGGCGAAGCGGGGCGATCTCATCGCCAAGGGCAGGGTCATCAAGTTCGGCAGGCAGATTTCGGTCTGCGAGGCGCAGATCGTCGACGAAGACGACGTCTTGATTGCGAGCGGACGCGGCACGTTTCTGACTTCCACGCCCTCGTCGTCTTGAGCGATCTATCTTGAACGACGAATAGTGAAGCGGAAGTTCTCGTTTGCGCGGCCGGCGATGAGTCTCTACGCATGGCGGCAACGGGTTGATGACGTTTCCTCGAAGGCACCGCGCGCATTCGAGGAAAGGTGTACGCCGGACCATTAGCAACGGGATGAGGTTCATGATGACCGACAAGACCAGCGAGGCGTGGCCTGAAATCGTCGTTCGCGTGCTCAAGGCGAATGAAGTCAAGCTCGTTACCTACGTGCCTGACAACGTTCTGTCTCCGCTCATCAAACTGATCCATGCCGATCCTTATTTCACCGTGATCGTTCCCGCGCGCGAAGAAGAGGCCGTCGGAATCGTGGCCGGAGCCTACATGGCGGGCCAGCGTGGGATCACGTTGATGCAGACGAGCGGCTTTGCCACGATTCCGAACGCATTGGCGTCGCTGATCTGTCCCTTTCAGATTCCCTTGGTCATGATGATTTCGGAACGTGGAACGCTTGGAGAATTTCAGCAGGGGCAGGCGATCGTTTGCCGCACGATGCGACCGGTACTTCAGTCGCTCGGCGTGGAGCATTTCGCGGTCCAGGACCCCGATCAGGTCGAGTTCGTGGTGGACGGCATGATCAAGCAGGCATTTGCCACCCAGGCGCCGGCGGCGATCATCCTCTCGCCGCTCTTGACCAAACGCGTCGCGGCGTAAGCATCGGAGCTCATCATGTCGAAGGCGAATGATACTGTGGGACGTGACGAGGCCAAGGTGATGAACCGCTCGGAGCTCACGCGCCAACTCGTTGGCAGGCTGACCAACCATGAAGCCGTCATCGGCGGCATCGGCAATACTAATTTTGACCTCTGGGCGAGCGGACAGCGTCCGGAGAACTTCTACATGCTGGGCAGCATGGGGCTCGCCACGTCCATCGCGCTGGGGGTAGCGAGTGCGCAGCCGCAACGTAAGGTGTTTGCCCTGGAAGGCGATGGATCCATTCTGATGCAGTTGGGCGCGCTCGGAACCGTCGCGTCGGTGGCCGCGAAGAATCTGGCGATCATCGTTTGGGACAATGGTCTCTATCAGATTACGGGCTCCCAGCAGACCTTGACGTCGAAGGGGACCGACCTCGTCGTCATCGCGAAGGGGGCCGGGATCGCCCAAAGCTTCTGGGCCTGGGACGAGGCTCATTTCGGATCGCTGGTGGACAAGGCCCTGGGCGGCGATGGGCCTTGGTTCATCGCAGTCAGGGTCGATGGCGGCAAGCCTGCTGGAACGACGGACCGGGATCCTGTCAGGATCCGGCAGAACTTTATGGGTGGCATCAATGCAAAAGCTTAGTCCGATCGGGCCAGGTGAATCGCTTGCCACGTCGCAGCTCCTGATCGATGGGCAATGGGTCGACGGTGTAGCCCGAGATCGCCTGACCGACAAATTCAGGGGTGAGGTGTTTGGCGAGATGGCGGTTGCTTCCGCCGAACAGGTCGACCGCGCCGTGGCGGGCGTGGCCGCTGCTGTGATTGCTTCCAAGCTGACGCCCTATGAACGGTATCGCATTCTTTCGCGGGCCGCGCGTCTGATCGAAGAGCGCATCGAGCAGTTGGTTGCACTCATGCGCGACGAGGTCGGCTTCACCCGGGCCGACGGCGAAAACGAAGTCCGGCGTTGCGTGCAGACGCTTGAGTTGTCGGCGGAGGAAGCCAAGCGGCTGAAGGGTGAATTGGTCCCGATGGAAGCCGCTAGCGGCGTCCGCAATCGGATGGGTTACACCATTCACGTGCCGCGCGGCGTCATCTGCGCGATCACCCCGTTTAATTCGCCGTTGAACACATTGGCGCATAAGGTCGGCCCCGCGATCGCGGGCAGCAATTCGGCGATTATCAAACCCTCAAATCACACGCCATCGTCGGCGGTGGCGCTTTGCCAGGCGCTGATAGACGCAGGCCTGCCGGCCAATCTGCTCGCATTGGTGCATGGACCCGGCAGCACGATCGGCCGGCAGCTGCTCGCCGATCAACGGATTGCCTTCTACGCCTTTACGGGCAGCACCCAGGTGGGCCGGGAGATCCAGCAGGCAGCCGGGCTTCGGGGTACCCAGCTCGAGCTTGGCAGCATCGCCAGCACGATCGTTTGCCACGATGCGGATGTCGATCTTGCGATCCCCAAGATCATCAATGCGGGCTTTCGCAAAGCCGGTCAGGTCTGTACCTCGGTGCAACGGCTATTTGTCGACCGCCGCATCACCGAGACGTTCGTTCCGAAATTCGTGGAGGCGGTCCGCGCTGTCAAGACCGGTGACCCGTCGGATCCGTCGGTCGTCGTCGGTCCGATGATCACGCGCGAGCATGCCGAACGGGCCGCTTCGTGGGTGGATCAAGCGGTCGCCGCCGGAGCCCGCGTTCTCGTGGGTGGTTCCCGCGAGGGGCAAGTTTTCATGCCGACGGTACTCGACCGCGTCGATGAGAAGATGCGAGTTGTCTGCGAGGAGATCTTCGCGCCGGTGGTATGCCTGATGGAATTCGACCACATCGAAGATGCCGTCGCGCGAGCGAATGCCAGTCCGTTCGGTCTTGCGGCCGGGCTGTTCACGACGAATCTGCACACAGCGTTGTCCGTGTCGCGCGAGCTCAGGTTCGGAGGCGTGCATGTCAACGAAGCGTCCAGCGCGCGGATCGACGTCATGCCGTTCGGCGGCGTCAAGGACAGCGGGTTCGGTCGCGAAGGACCGGCCTACGCCATCCGGGAAATGACCGAGGAACGTCTCATCACTATCGCCTATTGAAACGCGCGTTGGCGCCCCAACTGTAGAAGCGAACATGAACAAGCCTGTCAATCTCGAAGATACCCTCCGCGTTGCGGTCGACATCGGCGGTACCTTCACCGACGGCGTAGCTACCATCGCTCCCGAAGGCCGCATCTGGGTTTCGAAGTCGCCCACGACGCCGGACGATCCTGGCGAGGCGGTGTCCACGGTCATCAAGGATCTACTGGATCAGGTTGGTGATTGGATGGGACTGTATGCGCCGGCGCTCACCGAGGTCGTTCATGGCACGACTCTGATTACGAATACCTTGATTGAACGCAAGGGAGCCAAAACCGGCCTTGTCACCACCAAGGGCATGCGCGACGCCCTCGATATCGGCCGGGAGTGGCGATACGACATCTACGATCTCGAAATCGAGATGCCAAAGCCGCTGATCGATGCCGATTGTCGTGTTGAACTCGACGAACGTCTCGATGCCAGCGGAGAGGTCGCAATCCCGCTGACGGACGACCAACTGGACCGGATGGTGGAGGCGGTAAGGGCGCTCGGCGTCGACTCAGTCGCGGTTTCGCTTCTGCACTCCTATGTCAATACCGACCACGAGCGAAAGGTGGCCGCGCGATTAAAGCAAGCACTGCCCGGCCTTTCGGTTTCGCTGTCCTCCGACCTCGCACGCGAGATCAAGGAGTTCGAGCGGACCTCGACCGTTGCTGCGAACGCCTACGTCAAGCCTTTGGTCGCCGACTATCTGCGGGAACTGGGCGCGCGGATCGCGGCCATCCGGCCCAACATTCCGTTGCGGGTGATGGTTTCCAGCGGGGGCTTTAGCTCCGCCGAGTCCGGCGCCGAGTCGCCGATTCTGCTCCTTGAGTCGGGTCCAGCGGCCGGGGTTATCTCTGCGCTCAATACCGCGCGCCAGCACGATGTGAACCAAGTGCTGGCGTTCGACATGGGCGGTACGACCGCGAAAGCCTGCGTTGCGGTCGGCGGGGAGGCCCCCATCGCGCATAGCTTTGAATGCGCGCGGGTTGAACGCTTCAAGCGCGGCTCGGGTCTGCCGATCTTGATCCCCAGCATCGAACTGATTGAGATCGGCGCCGGCGGCGGCTCGATCGCCTATTGCAACAGGCTCGGCCTGCTGAACGTCGGCCCGCGGTCGTCCGGCTCGGTGCCGGGGCCGGCCTGCTATGGACGTGGGGGCGAGGACCCGACGGTGACCGATGCCGATCTGTTGCTTGGCTACCTTAACGCCGACAACTTCCTTGGCGGCGAGATGAAGCTCGACATCCCGAAAGCTGAAACCGCGATGGGCCGTCTGGCTGAGGCGCTCGGCGTCTCGCAGACGGACGCGGCATGGGGCATCTGCAACATCGTCAACGAGAACATGGCCAGCGCCGCGCGGATCCATATCGCTGAAAACGGCCTCGATCCACGGGAATTCACCATGGTCGCGACCGGCGGGGCCGGACCACTGCATGCGGTGGAAGTCGCGCGCAAGCTTCGGATTCCGAGGGTCCTGGTTCCGATCGCCGCTGGCGCCGGCTCTTGCCTCGGGATGCTGGCGGCTCCGCCGCGCATCGACAAGGCATGGTCGAACCCACAGTTGTTGGCCGACGTCGACTGGAGTCAAGTCGCAGACAATTTGCACGCCCTGCGGCGCGAGAGCGACTTAGAACTCGCGGCCGCCGGCGCCACGACTGTCGAGTGGGTCGTGGGCGCCGAAATGCGCTATTTCGGCCAAGGCGCCGAAATTCCCGTTTCTATTCCCTATGAAGATGTCAGCGAGGCTACCTCTGCAAGATTGCTAGAGGCTTTTGAGACCCAATATGAGAAGCTTTACGGGCGCTTGGTGCCTAACGCCGCGCCGCAGGTCATCACCTGGCGGCTGGTCGGGCGCTCTCCGACGACCGGCCATCATTTCGAATGGGGCGACGATCGCGTCAACGCCAAAGCGGCTTCCTCAGGCTCGCGCAAGATCTACCTGCCGATCGCGGGGAAGTACGCCGAGGTCAAGGTCTATGATCGTTACTCCGTGTCGCCCGGCGAAGTTCTGCAAGGACCGCTGATACTCGAAGAGCGTGAATCGACCATCGTTGTCGCAGTTGCGGCGGACGTGACCATTTTGCCGGATTTGACGGTATCCGTCGCGATCAAGGAGTTCGACTGATGAAAAGCAGTGCTGCTGAACTGCCACGCGTGGTGGAGGGGAGCAATCGGTCCCTCAATTTCGACCCGATCGAACTGGAAATCCTCTGGAAGCGGCTGATCAGCGTCGTCGACGAAGCTTCGGCGGCGTTCGTCCGGACTTGCTTTTCGACCTTGGTGCGGGACGGCAACGACTTCGCCATCGTCCTCACGGACTCGCAGGGACGCTCGCTCGCCCAATCGACGATGAGCCTGCCTGGTTTCATCGGCTGCCTGCCGGCGACCGTGCGGGCCTTCCTCGAGAAATTTCCCGCAGAAACGATGAAGTCAGGTGACGTGTTCATCACCAACGACCCTTGGAAGGGGTCGGGGCACGTCCACGATGTCACGACGGCCACGCCGATCTTTCACGACGGAAAGCTTGTCGCATTCGCTGCCGTGGTATCCCACCTTCCGGACATCGGCGGCAAGCTGCGAAGCAATTCCAGCCGCGAAATCTATGAGGAGGGTCTGCAGATTCCGCTCATGCGGCTCCTCGATGGCGGAAAGCCGAACGACATCCTCGTCGAAATCATTACCCAGAACGTGCGCGTTCCAGAGCAGGGAATGGGCGACATCTGGGCACAAGTCTCCGGGTGCCGCACCATGGGAGAACGACTGCAAGGCTTACTCGAAACCGTGGATATCGATGCTCTTGGTGCAGAAGTCCGACGCCGTTCGGAGAACGCTATGCGTGCCGCCATTCGGGAGATCCCGAACGGAGTCTATCGTTCAACAGTCCAGCACGACGGCTTCGAAGAGCCGCTTCGCGTGGAATGTGAACTGACGGTCAAAGGCGACGAAATCTCCATCGATTATGCAGGCACCAGCCCGCAATTGCCGTATGCGATGAACGTGGTGCCGATCTATACGTTCGCCTACACCGTGTACGGCCTCAAGGCGCTGCTTTGCCCTGACATCCCCAACAATGAGGGGAGCTTCCTGCCGATCTCCACGAAGGCACCACTCGGCTCGCTGTTGAATCCAACCTATCCTGCGGCGTCCGGGGGCCGAAGTGCTATCGGTCACCTGTTGCCGGCAGCGGTATTCAAGGCTCTCGCCGATGTCCTCCCTGAGAAGGTGTGGGCGTCGGGTTCACCGAACTCATCCATGACGATGTCGGGCGAATATCGCGGAAAGCGTTTCGCGGTGGTCAACTTCCTCAATGCGGGCCAGGGCGCTACCGCCCGACGTCCGGGATTCTCCGCTTTGAGCTTTCCCGCGAACCTCGGCAACACGCCGGTCGAAATGATGGAGACGCTCGCACCGATCCGGGTGCTGCGCCGGGAGATACGGCGCAATAGCGGAGGCGAGGGGCGTCACACCGGTGGCTGCGGCATCAGTTTCGAATTTCAGGTACTGCCCGACGCTTCCGATGTCGCGGCGTCATTCCTGATGACCCAGCTCAAGAGTCCGACGACCGGCCTTGCCGGCGGCGGCACCGGCAAGGCCGGTCGGCTGGTGCTCAACGGAGATACGATCGATCCCACCATGCCGCGGGTACTGAAGGCGGGCGATCGGGTGTTAATGGAAACCGCCGGTGGTGGCGGCTACGGCCGTCCCTGATCGATCATTTGAAAGAGGACAGAAGGACAATGAACGACATCGTTCGCATTGATCAGAGCGGCCGCCGCAGCCGGGCAATGGTTCATAACGGCATCGCCTATACCGCCGGCCAGGTGCCCGACGATATGACGCTCGACATCGCCGGCCAGGCCAAGCAGGTCCTTGCCAAGATCGACGACCTCTTAAAGCAGGCCGGCACCGACAAGAGCAGGGTGCTTACGGCGCAAGTCTGGCTCCGTACCATGGAGGATTTCGCCGGCTTCAACGCCGTTTGGGACGCTTGGGTAGTCCGCGGCCAGACGCCTACGCGAGCTTGCGGCAAGGTCGAGATGAACAACCCGTCTTGCCGCGTCGAAATTTTCGTCACTGCAGCGGTCTGACGGCGAGGGCGGCCAGCTTCCGTCGGGGTGCCACACAACGCCATGGCCATCCTGTTCGTGGCTGCATCGTTGTACGCGCTGCTGGCCCTTGGAATGGGTCTGCTGGCGTTCTGGCGCGACATCAAGGAGCCGGTGAATCATTAGCGCAACCGAAGCCGTTGTGGCAGGCCGTCAGCGACGCGTCGACGCTCCGTTATCTCGAGGGTGGAGGTCCGGGTTGTTTTAGCGGAGAGGAAGCGCCCGAGGACAACCGGCGTTTCTACCACCACTGCACGTTCTATGGCTTCTTGCTTTGCTTCGCGGCGACGACGGTGGCGACGTTATCATTACGTGTTGGTACGCGAAGCGCCCTATCCTTGGTACGATCTGCCTGTCTTGCTCGGCGTCGCCGGCGGATTGGGTCTGACCGTCGGACCGATAGGCCTTTTCACCGCGAAGCTGCGGCGTGATCCTGTTCTGCTCGATCACATACGCTTCGGAATGGACGTGGCTTTTCTGGCCATGCTCTTTGCCACCAGCTTGATCGGCTTGGCGTTGTTGTTCTTGAGGGAAACGCCTGCGTCGGGCATTTTACTCGCACTTCACCTGGGCGTCGTATTCAGCCTCTTCGTTACGATGCCTTATGGCAAGTTTGTGCATGGTCTCTACCGGTTTGCGGCTTTGCTCAGGTACGCACGGGAATGCCGGGATCTCGTTGAGTGATCTGGAATGGATGAGGGCCGGCCGCCGTCCTCAGCTGTTGGGAGATGCAACTCCTCAAGATCTGACATGTCCGAGGCGCAGTGCGATCGAGGCGCTTGCCGCCGGCTGTCGGTGATCGGGCCGCCACGCCCGTAGACCGATCCGAGGAAGCACAAGGACGTCAGGAATGGCCGCGAAGCGACGATTTAGGCCTTTTAGGTCGCTGATTTTGCTATAAATCTCGCAAATGATAAAAGGGATCGGTTTCTAAGGGCGATGGCCGGTCGTTCCCGTATGGAGCCGGTTCGTTCGTTTACAACGTACCGCAGGGTTGGAATATGGCCGCGAGAATTTCACTTAGGCATCTTAGATGCTTCGTGGCGGTTGCCGAGACCGGATCATTCACACTGGCCGCCGGACGCCTGTTTCAGACCCAGTCGTCGCTGACTGCAACCATCCAACAGCTTGAGTCCTCTGTCGGTCTGAAGCTATTCGACCGTACGACGCGGCGCGTGGAGCTGACGCGAGAGGCGACTTGGTTCAAGGAAGTCGCGGACCGCGTTCTGCGGGAATTCGACAATGCCATAGATGATCTTCAGGCAGTCGCGAAAAGTCAGAGGGGGCACGTGCGCATCGCCGCGGCTCCATCGATCATGATTCACGTTCTGGCACCAACGCTCACGGCATTCCGCAAGTCGTACCCCGGTATCAGTATCTCCGTACACGACGGCGGGTCTGACAAGATAGAACGGGCGGTTCTCAATGGCGAAATGGATTTTGGGCTGTCTAGTCGTCTCAACAATTTTCCAGATCTCGATTACGTCCCGATTTTATCGGATCCGTTCGGCGTGATCTATCCAGCCGATCATCCAATAGCGGCGCAAAAAGGCAAGCTGACTTGGAAGGATCTCCAATCCCATGATTACATCGGGCTAACTGGTGATACCGGCATAGGTGCCGTGCTTGAGCAATATCCGGAGCTCGGCGTGAAGGAGAGAATCGAATCTTCCGACAGGGCGTCGAGCACGACTTCGTTGTACGCGCTCCTCAGCCTCGGAGGAAAGATTTCGGTGTTGCCGGCACTGGCTGCTCGCGCAAGTCCACTGACTGAGTTCGAATTCAAGCTTTTACACGAACCTGAGCTGACGCGAGAGATTTGCCTGATAACGCGCCACTTGCGATCGCATTCACCTAATGCGCAAAGGATTCTGGATGTGCTGATGGCTACAGTAAAGAAGTCCCAACATCTGCACGGCGTAACGGCGTCGAGTTCTTTGCGGGCCCTTGCTCAAGGTAGCGATACAGATCTTTGAAACATCGCAGTAGTCGATCTTACGACGATCCGCGATATCGTACCTAATTTTTTGGGATTCCTGATTTTACCCGTACTGCCTCCCATTTTGCGATATCCGCCTCAAGTTTGCTCCTCAATTGATCCGGGCTTGATGCCTGAGCGGTTATGCCAATTTTTTTGAATTTCGCTATGAGGTCGGGTGAGGCCAGCGCTTTCCGAATTGCGCCGTTGATCGCATCGATGATGTCTTGCGGCGTGGCCTTTGGCGCGAACACACCGTTCCAAGAGGTCGTTTCATATCCCGCGACACCCGATTCATCGACGGTAGGAAGGGTCGGTACGAAAGAGGACCGCTGCCTCGAAGTGGTAGCGAGATAGCGTATCGAGCCCTCCTCGATCTGACTCTCTATGGAAACAGGAAAATCGATCATCATGTCTATGTCACCGCGGAGTAGCGCGACGACGACGTCCGGTGACGTTTTGAAGGGTATGATCTGGAAACTAAGTCCAGCCATCGACTTTAGCAGCTCGGCACTAAAGTTCTGCGTGCTGCCGATCGAGACCGTGCCGATATTGAGCTTCCCAGGGCTCGACCGTGCGAAGTCGATGATGTCTTGAAGTGTTTTGAAGGGAGATTTGGTATTGACCGCGAAGACAAGCGTGAATTCGCCTACCTGAGACACCATCTTGAATTGCCGAATGGGATCGTAGGGCAGGTTTTGGAACATCACGGTGGCGATGGCATTGCCGTTGGTCACGAAGCCCAACGTGTCGCCGTCGGGAGCTGCGGACAACACGGCCCTGGCCGCGTTGATGCCTCCGGCACCTGGAATGTTTTCGACAACGAAGCGTTGGCCGAGGTCCTCGCTCAGCTTCTCTGCGAGTATTCGGGCAGGCACATCGGCGACCCCGCCAGGACCGTACGGCAGCACAAGTCGCACCGGGCGGTCAGGCCACTCTGCCAAGGCCGGCCGGCCTGTCACTGAACATGCCGACGCGCCGAGCGCGGTCGCCAAGAGGAGCCGACGGATAATAATCTTAATACCAACAAGTGTGATCATATCTGCTCTCGAACTCGATGACGTGAAAAGCTTGTAACTTGGCTCTTCGCCGTTTTCGCTTAGACTATCTGACGTCCGCCACCGGCGGCAAATCCACAGTTGTGATCAATCGATAGGGTCGAGTGATAGGCGACGCCAGGCAGACACGGGCGTGGCCCGGATTGTCGCCGCCTTTTTGCACAAAGGTGTTTAGTTCCACCAAGGATCGTATTGCTTCGCGTTCGACGGATAGCGTGAAGCCGCATGCGAATGCTATGGGGCAACGAAGTCTTGTTTGACCTTTGCTCGGGAATCGACGCGAGCTGGACCGAATTGTTCGCAAGAGCTTGCTGTCCGTCGACCCGACTACGCAATCTAAAATTGCGATCGCGAGTCTGCGGACGCGATAGACGGAAATCTGTTACCGAGGAAATGGACGGTATCAATTCTTCGACGGCACGGGAGAATGCATTGCCCGCGCTTGCTCGAGCGCGACGTTGAGGTCATCCCCCGGAGCTGATGCAGTACCAACAACTGCATACAATCGACTGGACCGAAGCCTTTGATCTTTGAGGTCTAAGTGAAGCTATCGTCGGGCACGCAGTGTCCAACCCGCCCGGCAGAATGGGTTGCGCGTCAAATCACGGAGGCATTCCCTTGGAACGAGGCCCCGCGCTACATGCGCTCGTATCGCGCACCGTAAAGAGGGCAGGGCGTATTCTTTACCGCCCGGTTCTGAGCGGATTGCATCACGAATATGTCCGAATTTGATTTCCGATAGGCACAGGGTACGCGGCGTAGCTAGATCTGGCTGGCTCCTGTTGGCTGGACCCAGCTCAAACTTCCTCATGGATTGGAGCGAGAGTTCAAGTTTTTCAGGCGGTTAATTCTCGATCTCATTCCGACAGCTGTCGAAGTTGTTTCGGCAACCAGGCTGAATGCCTTTCCAGTTTTGCCAGTGGTTCAGTCCCGCGAATCGTAATGTCGCGTGGTGAAGAAACCGGCGCCTGAGCCGGCTCAATCGCTCGCAGGCTTGTCGAGAAAGGTGTACAGCGCCCGAATTCTCCCGTGCTCGAAGATCGCGATGTCCATACCTGTGACGGCAGGAGGAGCTCCAGCCGGTCCCAAGCGCCAATGCAGGCGGCCGAGATCGTGGTTCACCTCAGCAGGTCCTGTCGCGCGAAACACAAATCCGGGAGCTTCCTGGAGGATGCGTTCGATCTTCGCGTTAAGAGCGTCGCGGCCAACGATCCGTTCCCCCGATTCAAAGAACGTGCAGTTCGCGGTGTAGATCTCGGCGATCGCGACCGCTCGGTGCGCGGTATCTAGCTGCCCGAATACTTCGAGCAGGTTCCTTTCCATCAAAGGACCAAGTGTGTCGCTCATAGCTGATCCTCCTGTTCAGAACATGCCGTTAGGGTTGGCGCGTGGCACGTTCGGAGCGAGCCACGGAGCTGAGTTTTTCGGATCGCCGACGAGTTGCAGGGTGTCCCAATGTTCAAGGGCTCTTCCGTCGGCATCCATCTTGTAGATGTCGACGCCAGCGATCCCCTTATCATTCGGATCGTCGTTGAACAGATTCAGAAAATTCACGTGAGCCCACACATAGTCGCCGACGGCGATGATCTTGTGGACGACGACGCGCGCCTGGGCGCGTTCGCGGGTGATCTGGCCGAAGAACTTCCCCAGCGCGTCTGGACCGTCCGCAATGAGCGGGTTGTGCTGGATGTACGTCGGGCTGATGAACTTGGCGACGAGCTCCTCCGACTTCTTCTTGTTGATCACCAGATCATAGAAGCCAAGGATGTTGTCCTTGTTGCGAACGGTGCGGCTGTCATTGGAATCAAATAGCTCGATCATGCGTAACTCCTCTTGCGAAATGTGGATTTGCCGGATGGCTCTAGCCGAGGCCGACAATCTGGAGGCGGAACGCATCCAGTTCATCGTCGGATTTTTCGCGCGCGGCTCGGAGCATCTCATCGGCGTCCGTGCCGACCGGCGCGCGACTTGGTGCGGGCACCTGCTCGGCCAGCTCGATCACGCGCTTGGCCGCCAAGATGGAGTCGAGCCCGCTGCTCTGCATGCCGTTGAGCGTGGTTGCGAACGTGTTGAAGGATTGTCCGTACAGTCCGCGTTGTTCGGCCGTCATTGCGTCGGCGACACGTGCGAGAGCCGCTGCCGTTTTGGCGGGGCCGCCGGTTCTCATGTTGCCCGCTGCCGCCACAACGACGTCGACCCCAAAGGACTTCAGTTCGGCGCGGTAAACAGCCGCAAACACCTCCATGGCTGCCTTCGACGCGCCTGACGGCCCGTTGAAGGGAAGCGGGACGCTTGCCGTCCAGGTACTGATCTGGACAATGCGGCCGCGCGCCTTTCTCAGCGCCGGCAGGAAAGCGTTCATGACCGACAGAGCCCCGAACACGTTGACGTCGAACTCGCGCCGGATGGCGTCGAGCGGCAGAACCTCAATCGGACCCGGGGTCAGGATGCCCGCATTGTTGATCAGGAGTTCAAGCCCGGAATCACCGAGTGCGTCGGACACGCCGCCCGCCCAGGCTTTCACAGCCTGCTCCCTCGTCATGTCGCAAACGGTCAGGCTGACGCGCCCGCCGGAGGCGTCCTTCAGATCCTGGACCTCCGCGGGGGACATGGCCGTGCCGAAAACGACGTAGCCTTTGGCGGCTAGTCCGAGCGCGATATCGCGGCCGAGGCCGCCGCCGGCGCCGGTGACTACGGCGGCGCGATGCGAGTGTTCAGAAGGGCTCGGCATTTGTGGTCTCCGTTTCAGTCGCGGTCAGCGCTTTGGATGCGCGCGGTGTTTCTCACCAGGTTCATGGTGTCGTTCCAGAGCGTGATGCAGTAGCCTCGCAATCTGCCCAGCTGTGTCGCTGAAAGAGGAACGCCAATGGATATCGAAGACCTGCGGACCTTTGTCGAAGTGGCCGATGCCGCCGGAGTATCGGCGGCCGCGCGCCGGCTTGGCGTCTCGAAATCGATTGTCAGCCGACGGCTGTTCCGGCTGGAAGCTGAACTGGGCGTCCAGCTTCTTGCACGGACAACTCGCGGCGCCGCGCTGACTGAGGCCGGCGTCACGTTCCGTGATCACGCCGCTCGGGTCTGCGCCGAAATCGATATCGCGCGGGAGACGATCCTGCCCGCCGGGGACCTGCGCGGCCGCCTTCGTGTTGCAGCGCCGTTGACCTTCGGCCCCACGCTGTTGGCGCCGGTCTTCGCGGAACTGGCGCGGCGCCACCCGCTGCTTCACGTGCACGCGTACTACAGCGATCGCTTCGTGGACCTTGTCGGGGAGGGCTTCGACTGTGCGGTACGCGTTGGCTATCTCAGCGATTCAAACTTGATGGCGCGGCGCGTCGGGCCAATCGATGGTGCCCTCGTCGCAAGCCCGGATTATATCAGGGAGCATGGAGCTCCCGAGACGCCTGACGAGCTACTCACGCATCAGGCGCTCATGCAGGGTACGGAAACCTGGCAATTCATCGATGGCGAGAGAACAATTTCCGTTCATCCGCAGGGGCGGTTCAAGGCGGACAACGGCACCGCTCTCGCCGTCGCCGCCGCAGCGGGACTCGGCATCGCCTGCCTTCCTCATTGCCTCATCGAGGACCATTTGGCTTCCGGCGCCCTTACTCCGGTGATGACACGCTATCCTCTCCCCACAGCCGGAATGTTTGTCGTCCGGCCGCCGGGACAGCACCCCGCGCGAAAAGTCCGAGTCCTCACCGAACTGCTGATCGAGCGTTTCGGATAGTTGGCCGGCATTCTGACGCGTCGGCCATGGCTGGCGCTCGTGCAATGGGAGCCGAGGACGCGGCGTGGTGTTGCATGAAAAGGATAAACAACAAGGAACGAACGCATAGGCGGCAATCGCCATTCCGACAAAGAGAAATTCGGTAGTGATCTCAATCGCCCAAAAAGCTGCGAAATGTCTGAACGGCTTTTGAAAACATTACAA